>ENA-OQCK01000422-OQCK01000422.1-human-gut-metagenome-genome-assembly--contig:-NODE-422-length-23591-cov-3.482185_pt1 | contig 23591 bp, 28 predicted proteins | sample MGYA00242498_ERZ504578 | MGnify/ENA primary metagenome ERZ504578 (study PRJEB26092, sample SAMD00036229) | human gut metagenome | host: Homo sapiens | study: EMG produced TPA metagenomics assembly of...
GCACAAGCCAAAGAGGTGAAGTCTTTACAATCACCTCGGCAGTGGCATGTTTCTATTAGTGGAAATGATAGTGCTGATGGCTCTGCGACAGCTCCATTGCGTCATATTCAGACTGCGGCCGAACGGGCATACCCGGGAGATGTTGTCATCGTACACGAAGGTGTTTACAGGGAGAGAGTTGCTCCACCGCGGGGAGGAGAATCTAAAGAGCGACCGATAACCTATCAAGCGGCTGAAGGAGAAAAAGTGGAAATCAAAGGTTCCGAAGTCATTAAAAATTGGAGACGGCTGAACAATGAGACATGGGAAACGGTGATCCCTAATAGTTTGTTCGGCGACTTCAATCCGTACAATGATACGATACATGGTGATTGGTTGGCAAGAGGACAATGGTCGCATACCGGAGAAGTATATTTGAATGACCGTGCCCTTGCGGAAACGGAACGGTTGGAAGATGTGCTTCTGAATAAAGGTAATCGTCAGTTGTGGTATAGTAAAGTAGGAAATGACAGTACATGGATATGGGCCAATTTTCCGGGATGCGATCCGAACCGTGAACTGGTGGAGATTAATGTACGCCGGACGGTATTCTATCCGGAGAAACCGTTTGTCAACTACATTACAGTAAGAGGTTTTCACGTCAGTCAAGCTGCTACGCCATGGGCACCGCCCACTGCTGAACAAATAGGGGCTATCGGTACACATTGGAGTAAAGGATGGACTATAGAGGACAATGTGGTTACTCATTCAAAATGTGTGGGCATTACTTTAGGTAAATACGGAGATGAATGGGATAATAAGGCAGAAAGCGTAGAAGGATATGTCGGCACTGTCAAAAGGGCATTGGACAACCAATGGAACAGGGAGCATATCGGCAGTCATTCGGTACGCCACAATCGTGTTTCTTTCTGTGGACAAGCCGGTATCGCAGGTAGTTTGGGAGCAATCTTCAGTACCATTAGCGACAATGTGGTTCATGATATCGGAAGTTCTTCATTTTGGGGATACGAATTGGCCGGTATCAAACTGCATGCGGCTATAGACGCTGTGATAGAACACAATCACATTTATCGGACGGAGGGCGGCATTTGGCTGGACTGGATGACACAAGGTACAAGGGTGACACGTAATCTCCTTCACGACAACAGAGTACAGGATTTCTCCTTGGAAGTGAACCACGGTCCCATCATTGTGGATAATAATTTATTTTTGTCGCCCGAACTGGCGCAAGTCAAACTTCACAAGGAGTTGCTTTTGTACACAATACAATTGCTTGGAAAATATGCCTACAGGCGATGTGGATGAAAGGCAAACTCCTTATATGTTTCCTCATGACACTCAAATTAAGGGATACCATGATTGTCCTTGCGGGAATGTGTGTTACTTCAATAATTTGCTCTTACGGGAAAATTTGAGTATGTACGAGAATAGCAAATTACCGACAAAGATGGAAGGGAATGTAGTAGATACACTGGTGCAATATAGAGTAGAAGAAATGGCTGATGGTTGGTATCTGGAGTTCATCCCTACGAAATCATTGAGCAAGGAATGTACTAAAGCATTGGTCTATTCGCAGCAATTGGGAGAAGCTGTTATTCCCCGACAGCGGATTGAGTTGCCGGATGGAAAGAAGGCTTTCGATAAAGACTATTTGGGGAGGAAGCGTAAAAAAAGAGGGAACTTACCCGGCGCTATTGAATTTAAAGGAGATTCCAGGGTGCGGGTTAAGGTATATGATACATGGAATTAATATCATCAGTAACTATGAAGAAGCATGTTTTAATCTGTGGATTAGGAATATTATTGGGATTTTTGCTAAATACAGGTGTCTTGGCTGCCGCTAATTCTTCTATCGGTCGTTGGACTATCTGGTCGAAGAACCCTGCATTGCAATGGGAGGACGCTTTCGTGACCGGCAATGGGAAGATTGGCAGTTTGATAGCGGGACGTCCGCAGGAAGAACGAATCACTTGTGTTCATGAAGAATTGTTTATCCGCGGATGGGGCAGGCATAAAGTGACTGTTCCGCAAACTGCACAATTGATGCCATACGTTCGTCAACTAATGGAAAAAGGTAAATCGGATGAAGCGGCTTGGCTGTTGACGGATGAGGCAGAAAGACAATTGCGTGCAATGGGAGCTAATCAACGATGGCCGTTAATTCCGCATCCGGCTTTCGATCTTTGCATCCGTCAGTTGGACAAGTTGCCTCTTCTGGTAGCAGATTACCGGCGGCAATTGAACTTGGAGACGGGGGAAGCGACTGTTGTCTGGAAGCAAGGTTCAGGCAGTTTTACAGAATCGGTTTTTTCTTCAAGGAAAGACAATGTGAATGTCATTCGCCTGAAAGCAAACAACAAAGGGAAAATAAATGTGGAACTTAGTCTGGAGGAAACTCCCGGACGGGAAGGAGAACACTTTGAACACGATTTGGATCATGCCTTTTCTGAGGTAAATCGGGAAGCTTCCGGGCATTGGCTCACTTATCATGCCGCATACGACAAAGATCCCGGCGGATATGATGGAGTGGCGAAGGTTACTTTGAGAGGAGGAAACATACAGACGAAAGGTAAATCGTTGGTAGTCAGAAATGCAGAAGAAGTATTAATTATAGTGAGTATTGTCCCGCAGGAAGATGCCCGAAATGCTTCGTTGGATGCTGTCAAAGCTGGGCTGGATAAGTTGGCTACAAACTATGACAAGTTGTGCGGCCTCATGCGCAAAAACACGGCGAACTATTTCACCGTATGCAGTTGGATTTAGGTTGTGGTGAACAATGGACAGTGACGCCTACTGAACAGATGTTGGCACAGATCAAAGAAACAGGGCCAACACCCTTGTTCCTTGAACAACTTCATGCCATGGGACGTTATCTGTTGATTTCTTCGTGTGGAAAATTCCCTCCTCCTTTACAGGGAATATGGAGTGGAGGATGGAAACCTGCATGGATTGGAGCTTCGTCTGGGATTCCAATCTTAATCTGGCTATATCCGCCACAACGATGAGCAACCTGCCGAATGTGCCGAAAGTTATAACCGACACATAGAAAGCCTGCTGCCGGGATGGCGACTGAACGCCCGCAATTATTTAGGTTGCCGCGGCTTTGTCGTTGCTCATTACAATGATCCTACCAATGGCTACCTGACACACTTCGGTAGTTCCTTTCCATGGATGTTTTGGGCAGGTGGGGCAGGATGGAATTTGCGTCCTTTGTATGAATATGCCATGTTGACCGGCAATGTGACATATCTGAAAGAGAAGTCTATCCTTTATACAAGGAAATGGCTGATTTTTACGAAGACTATTTGGTGGAAGGTACTGACGGATTATATCATATCACAACCTCTATTTCTCCGGAAAACGCTCCGAAAGGTACGAATACATGGCTAAGTAAAGATGCTACTATGGATGTGGCGATAGCCCGTGAAGTGTTTACTTCCTTTGTGACATGGGCCGACGTTTCCATGCTTCTTCTGCTGAGATGGAAAGATGGAATGCTATACTGCAGAAATTGCCGGCTTACCGCATTAACAATGACGGCGCTTTGGCTGAGTGGGTGGATCCGGCTTATCCCGATATCTATAATCACCGCCATAATTCCCACCTTTATCCTGTCTTCCCGGGGATTGACTTGGTTGGGCCGGATGCCGATCCTGCATTACAGAAGGCGGCAAAAGTGGCGTTGGACAAACGTTTCGGATTTGATACAAGTTCTGCTCACGGTTTGATTCATCTGGCGCTTCAGGCCGCCCGTTTGGGAGATGCGGATAAGGTGCGGCAAAACATAGAGCGTTTTAGTAAGCGGAACTATCTTTACGACGGATTAATCACTTCCCATGAGCCGGGACGTGCTATCTTCAATCTAGATGCGATATTGAGCTTTCCTCGTCTGTTGATGGAGATGCTGGTGTTTACAAAATCCGGATATATCGAATTCTTGCCCGCCTGGCCCGTTGGATTTCCCGATGGTTCGCTCAAGGGAATGCGTATTTATGGTGGGCACACACTGGACATCTGCTGGAAAGCAGGCAGACTTGAATCGTTTACCATTCACGCTGTTGCTGATGAGACTTTGGAATGGGCACACGATGGGATGAAAGAATGTCTGGAATTGAAAAAGGATAAGCCGTTTCAGTGGAGACGGCAGGCGGTCGGGGCTCAAATGCAGAGGATGGAGTCTATGTATGATGAACAAAAAGACGAAACGTTTTTCGCCGGAAAGCGAAACTTGCTGACTGCCAAATGGGAAGAACCTTTCTCTTACGAAAGTATACGGAGCAAGCATGCACCTATGGGACCTTTTATGGGCAATGGAGATGTGGGATGTGTCAGCCATACAACTACCAATAGCCAGACCATTCGTATATCGAAAGTCGATTTCGTGACGGATGGTTGGGAGGATTGGACGGGCAGGGGACCGGCGGCCCTTCCGATAGGAGGAATAAAAGTATCGGTTGATGCTCCTTCTGCCGAAGGGTTCCGTTACGAAATGGATATGTTGGGTAATGAATTGCGAATGACAAGCGGGACATTGCCGGCTGTGGAGATGACAAGCTGGATGGGCAGAGGCTCCAACGTGATAGTGACGGAACTTGTCACTGCTTCCGAACACCCTGTTACCATCACTGTAGATACTTATGCAGGCGGAACAACTTCAAATTATGAGGATAAGGCGATGGTGAAAGGTACTATTGCCCAAGCATATCGCCGGACGTTGACAGACAGTGTACGTTGGATTTCGCAAGCAGGTGTCTCTACCGTATTATCGGGCAGTCTCGTCGGTGAAGCAGGATGCAGAAAACAATGTAAAAAGTACTTTCACGTTGAATGCAGGTGAGAAGGTGTATGTAGTCACTTATGTATCGGGCGGAGGTACTGAAGATAACGCGCGTCTTGATGAAGCCTACGTCCGGTTAACCTCTTTGTCGGTAAAAGATCTCCGTCGGTTGAAACAGCAGAAAGATCTTTGGTGGACAGAGATGTGGCGACGTTCGTATGTGGAGACCGGCGATGACCTGATTGACAGGCAATATCTTGTCTCTGTCTATTTACAGGCTTCGGCTTATGACGAACACTCTCCTGCTTGCGGAGGAATGTATGGTGTATGGAATATGGATGACGAAATGAACTACCACGGAGATATTCATCTGAATTATAATAGCCAAGGTGGATTTTACAGTATGTTTTCATCTAACCGTCCCGAGCTTGCCATGCCCTACTACCGTTTTCTTGAAGGGATGATTCCGGAGGGTAGAAGGCGGGCAAAGGAAGAATTGGAATTGGTACACCCTTCGCTGAAAGGAAAATCGTGCAGGGGGCTTTTATTTCCTGTCAGTGCGTTGGGAATTGGTGGCTTTTATTGTACCTACTGGCAGCAAACAGTCAATGCTCCTTTCAATGTACCGTTGTTTAGCTGGTATTACGAATACACCGGTGATGAAACTTTTCTACGTGAAAGAGCCTATCCTTTTATCAGGGAGTGTGGGGATTTTTACGAAGATTACATTCAAAAAGAACGATACGGTAATTCCTACCGATATACGATTACCACCGGGGGACATGAAAACTCGTGGGACCTGAATCCGCCGTCGGATGTGGCTTTTGTGGAACAGACATTCCGGCTCCTGCTGCGTTATAGCCAAATCCTGAACATGGATGCGGGCAGACGAGACAAATGGCAGGATATTGTGGATCATCTTCCGGCCTACAAAGTGATTATGCCTACCCGGCAACCGAACCAGGGACTACCTGTTTATGCCAAGAATGAAGCCGGATGGGATGCGCCGAATCACATGATACAGTTACATGCCGCTTATCCATGTGAAGTCTTGAATCTGGCATCATCTCCTGAAGCTCTTCAGATTGCACGCAATACGGTCCACTATTATTTTGTGGCACAGGAGGGCTATAAACTCATGAACGAATTGGGCTTGAGTGCTTATGTGATGGGAGCCCGCGTAGCTTTCGACCCGGAAATACTTATCGACAAGATGAGGTATCAGGCTGAAACTGCGGGAAAGAACTTCTTGATTACGGATGGGCACCATTGTCTGGAGAAGAGTGCGATTATGGAGGCGGTACATTCCATGATGCTACAAACGGTAGATGATGTGCTTTACCTTTTTCCCGACTGGATGAAGAAACCGGCATCCTTTACACGTCTTCGGGCTAAAGGAGGTTTTCTTGTGTCGGCTTCGTATGATGGGGCTCAAGTGACCGAGTTGAAAATTCAGGCAGGCAAAGCACCTGTTTGCAAGATCGGAATCCGTGGCCGGACCGGGAGATAGAAGTGACAGCTAATGGAAGAACAGTGCCTGTTACTATATATCGTGATTATTGTGCTTTTTCTGTCAGGGAGAATGAAGTCTATCATGTAGTATGCAAATAGTTCCTTCATCCTTATTGTTGCACTCTGGTAAACAGATCGGTGCACTCAGGTGGATAGCCCTATTCACTTCAGTGCACAAGCCTGTTCACTGGAGTGCAACGATAAAGGTTTCTTATTGAAAATCGACTGATTATGGTGGTATAATCTTTCATTGTCTGTTAGTTATGATGAGAATGAACGATAGTTTTGCTACAGTTCATTAAGCGTTGACGATTAAGTTATGAGAATAACATTTGCAATAGGTCATTTTAGCAAGTCGATGATATCAGTTTTTCAATCTCTTTTGCAGAGTCCACTATATACGCCGGATTAAACTTTTCCAATTCTGTTCGAGGTCGGAACCCCCATGTTACACCACAGGCTGTTACATTTGCATTAGCTGCCGTTTGCATATCGACTCCTGAATCCCCGACATAAAGAACATCTTCTTTTTCTACATCGGCTAATTTCAAAATATCAAAGACGACTGCCGGATCGGGTTTGACGTTCACTCCTTCCCGTTGGCCGAAAACGGCAGTGAAGCGGATCTCTGGGAATAGTAGGCTATCAGTTTCTCGGTAGCTGCCTGATATTTGTTCGAAGCTACTGCAAGCTGTATACCTTCGGATTGCAAATAGGATAAAAGTTCTGAAATACCCGGATAAGGACGGCTGTCATCTGCATTGTGAACGTCATAGTAAGGAATGAACTCCTTTCTTACACGGAGTACATTTTCTTCTGTTTTTTCTCCTTCGGGCAGAGCACGCTCAAAAAGCTTGTTGATACCGTTTCCCACCATAAAGTTATACTTCTCAGTGTCATGGGTAGGATATCCTAATTTGTTTAATGCGTAATTGGTACTGTGGGCCAGATCGGCAATGGTGTTTAGCAATGTACCGTCCAAATCGAATATAACTAGTTTCTTCATTGAGCTTTCTGTTTTATAATTAATCTTGCTATCTTGGATCTTTTCGCTTACAAAGGTAGAAAAGAAAAGACGCTCCTGCAAGATTTTTATGATGCAGGAGCGTCTTTTTGTATTTGGTTACTCTTTTTTATTTCTTTGTAATCCGAAACCAATCCACATCTGCCAACCGCCATCGTTAGTAACAATGGCAGGACGAGTACAGAACATACCAACCTTGGCACCGATCCATTGTCCTTCTCTTGCCCGGAAAGGAGCACCGAATGATTCAAACTTTTTCCCATCAAGGCTATAACTGAAATTACACATTGCAATGAGTCGTGCCCGCCTTCACTGCTCTTGATTTTCTTTCCGTCACAACTGAAACGTACCTTCAGATAAACCGTATTTTGAGAAAGGGGAACGGAGGCTCTCACTTCTTCCGGTTTTCCTTTATCCGCTCTTAGGCATTCAACTTGCGACAGCACAAGACCTTTATCTGTATTTTCAAGAATCAGTCCGGCATAGTCCCTGCCCATAACGACAAGTCCGGTACGTTCACCCTTGTTTTTCAGGTTAGGGCTGAACGTCAGCTTCATCGTTGCGCTGAAATTATCGGAAGAGGTTTTCTGTAGCAAGAGGTTAGCTACATCCCACAGGTTTTTATACTCTTCTACCACCGGGTAAGAGTATAACCTGACATAACTTTTGTCTCCCGCATAATACGCCCATTTTTCGTTGATGTTAGCGTGCCATTGCCATTGTGGCGAAAGGGTATAACCGTCAAACTCATCACTTTCCTGTGGAGTACAAACGGGATATGTCTTTCCTACATTCGGTTTCCTGTAAGTCAAAACAGGCTCACCGCAACCGTCACCGTCTTTGTCTGTTCCGATGACAGGCCAGTCGTTTACCCATTTCATCGGTTGCAGATGCATGATACGGCCGTAAGCGCTACATCCTGGAAATGAAGGAACCAGTCTTCTCCGGTAGGGTATCTACCCAAGCTCCCTGATGAGGCCCGTTGACGGGAGAGTTGCCTTGTGCCAATACCGTTTTCCACTCGTAAGGACCGTAAATGTTTTTGGAACGTAACACGACCTGCCAGCCTGTCGGTACGCCGCCTGCCGGATGAAAGATATAGTAATAGTCATTTCTCTTATACATTTTGGGACCTTCGCAAGTCTGGTGTGCCTCGTGTCCGTCAAATATGATACGGGAAGGAGTGGTTGCTTTCGTTGCCTCTGCATTCAGTTCGCAGATTGTGATTACACTTTTCAGTCCGGCACGACTTCCTGCGTATGCATGTACCATATATACTTTTCCGTCCTCATCCCAAAACGGGCAAGTGTCGATAATCCCTTTTCCCGGCTTTACAAGAACAGGCTCACTCCACGGACCTTTCGGATCTTTTGCTTTCACCATGAAAGCCCCCTGGTCAGGGTCTCCCCAAAAGATATAAAATTCACCGTTGTGGTGACGAATGGCCGGTGCCCATACACGGTTACCGTGTTCCGGTCGTTCCGGAGTTTCAATAGGAGTAAGGGCATTGGGGACGCAGCGCCGATAATTGTCCAGTTCACCAGATCCTTGGAATGCAGAATCTGCAATCCGGGCAGGCAGTTGAAACTGGATGAAGTCATATAGAAATCATCTCCTACACGGCAAGCGTCCGGATCGGAATAATCGGCATAGAGTACCGGATTTTTGTATTTGCCGTTTCCGAGATCGGAAACCCATACTTCGGATACATAGTTTTTCTGTGCTACTGCGGTGAAAACCGTAAGCAGGCAGAAAGCTAAAGTCTGTGTCAATCGTTTCATAATCCCTATTTAGTTATACAGATATCCTTAATTTTCACAGTGACGGGATGTGCCAGTTCTTCTTTCCATTGGCGGAGATAAGCAAACCACGCTTCCGGGGTTTTATATCCGAAAGTTTCTTTCATGGAAGTGAACGTGGTGTGATACCGGAAGTAGTTACTTCCCGGAGCAGTAATTGTATAAAGGAAGTTCGCTTTATCTTTCTCCTCCGATTTCACATAACGTTGAGGAATGCAGGTGCCGAGTCCTACTGTTTCTTTGGCATATTTCACTGTATCGTTTACGGGCCAGTCCGTACCCCAGCTTCCTACAAGACCTTGATGGTCGGAGAAAGATTTGGAATTACCTACAATATCCTGAACTCCTGTGCAGAATATCTCTTTTTTGAGCGGTTCGTCAAAGAAAGCCTCGATACGGAGATCTCGGTGTCCGGCATAGAGGGTATACCGTGTCGTCATATCCAGTTCCGAGCCTTGATATTGCCAGCCGGTCACTTCGATTTCTGCAATGACACGTACCGGTCCATAGGAGATGATACGTTCCGTGCGGGTCTCCACCGGAGTGACGTGTATTGCTTTCTGTCCATCCCAACCTTTCAAGGCACCCGGACCGCAGCTGTCAAATACCCGCAGCACATCATCCCCGAATCCTTTGGTTAGCTGTTCATCCGTAGGATAGAATTGAGATTCCTTGATTTCCAGTCCTTTGTTGAATTTGCCATATATATCCGGCGTCTGCTTTTCATTGAAATAAAGACGATAGCCTACTAACTCCGATTCCAACACCGGACCGTGAGGACGTACCATACTATATATATTGCTGGTACCGGGAACGGTAATAGCCTGTACCCGTTGATGTTTCCCTTTGCGGTGGTCTGTGATAAACATATCAGCATAAACCCGTTCAGGATAAGTCTTCGTGCTCTTTTCCGAAGAAAGAGTAATCCGGAATGTTTTTCTGCCCTGGGCAGGGAGTTCGGTAACGAATGCCAATTCATCCATTTTGCGGTCCCTGTTCAAGTCATCCAGTTGGGAAGGTATTTCATCGCTTCCTTCCATGACTACGGCAGACTTTACCTTGAACCCCATTTGAAGCTCGCGTAGGCTGATCACTACCGGTGCATCCGTTTGTGGTTGGTTCCAGTTATTATGTACCTCTATCGTAATCGTCTTTTCCTGTTTCTGAGCCAAGGTGGGTAGGATGACGCTCCCTAAAAGGAAAGCGATAATAAGAATATTCTTTTTCATGCTTCTAAAGCTGATATTATACGTTGTATTTCTTTGTCACAAAAGTAACGGAAAAAATAGCAGACCGTCTATCTTTTAAGGATAAAATAGTCTGCTATTTGAGCTTTTTACTCTATATAATGATATTGTGGTTTTCTTCTTTTTTTCTGGAATGCATCTTATTTGAGGCTCAGAATCTGTCCTTTTGCACCCAGTTCTTCATAAACTTTTCCGTCGACAGTCAGGTTTTTGGCATTCTTGACATTTAATATATTGTTACCCTTTGCCGATTCTACATAAACGTTTTCTAAAGTAACTCCGTCTACCTGGCTGATAGCAACTCCATCCGTAGCTTCCGTCATAACAACGTTTGTAACCGTCACATTGCTGATTGGCATTTCCGGAAGACCGTTGAAGAACATCGCACGCCCCGAACCTCTGCAAACAATATTTGAAATATGAATATTACGGAATGCCGGAGTTTCTTCCGTTACCGGAGGAATGGCAGTCTTCATACGATTCAGCAAATCTTCTTCCGATTCTTCTCCTGCACCTTTTCCGCCGTAGAACAAATCGAACAATAGCGGCTCGTTCGGTATATTAATCATGTTGATATTATTAATGTAGATGTTTTCTACCACACCGCCACGTCCGCGAGTACTCTTGAATCGTAAACCTACATCCGTACCCATGAATGTGCAGTCTTCTACATAGATATTCTTCACACCTCCGGACATCTCGCTACCTACCACGAATCCTCCATGCCCGTGCAGTACTGTATTATTCTTCACAATCACATTCTGACAAGGTTCTCCGCGACGGCGACCATCTTCGTCTTTACCCGACTTGATACAAATCGCATCATCTCCCGCATCAAATACGCTGTTGATAATCAGCGCATTCTTGCAAGATTCCAAATCAATCGCGTCACCATTCTGTGAGTACCATGGATTGATAACCATAATATTATTAACCGTGAAATCTTCGCAGGACAACGGATGCAGACACCAGCTCGGAGAGTTCTTGAAAGTTACGCCTTCCAACAACACTTTCTTGCTTTTCACAATGCTGAGCAATACCGGACGCAACCACGGACGGATTTCAGCCCATTCTTCATCTGTATTAATTCCTTCGGGTACGTTGAAATCTTTGCAAGCCATAGCTCCTTTCAGCGAACCTGCGGTGGGATACCATATCTCCTGTTTCTCATCCAGGACACCGCCCGAATTGACCAGTTTCTTCCACTGTGAAGCAGTCAGTTTCTCTTTCTTCACCGGACGCCAGCAATCTCCGTTACCATCAAACGTGCCATAGCCGGTGATAGCGATATTCTCCGCATTCCGTGCCGAGATCGGTGACTGGCAACGACGGGTTTCCAACCCTTCAAAAGAAGTGTCGATGATAGGATATGCTTCGAAGTCGCCTGTGAAAAGTACCAATGCATTCTGTTCTGTATAAAGATTCACATTACTCAGCAACTCGATAGGACCGGTCAACCAGATACCTTCAGGGATAATCACTTTCCCCCCACCACGTTGGTTGACGTCTTTGATCGCATCATTGATCGCCTTTGTATTCAGGAATAATCCATCTCCTTTGGCTCCGAATTTTTCGATGTTTACCTCATAAGCAGGAAAAGCCGGTTGTTGCACTTCGGGCATTTCAAAAGGTAAATTCCGGTAAAGTGCGTCGCTTATTGCATTCTTGCTTACTGCATTCTCATTGGGTTGTTTACATCCCGAGATAAACGGCAAACAGCATACGGCTATCCAGAGGAGTCTTTTTGTCAATGTGTTCATTTAGTAATCTAATTCTATAGGGTTATACATCTATTGTTTTTCTTGGTATATTGTTGATATTAATAAGGATGATTTCATAATTCTTATGTCCCTCCGCAGGCGATCTTTCGCAGGCAGCCTGCCGGAGCGGAATAAGACGAATTCATGTTAACCTAATTCTAACCTTAAATAAATATTATGAAAAACCTCTTAATTATCATTCGCAAAGATAGGTGGGAAACTTCAAGAGGATGTGGACTAATTGATAGATTACGTGTATTTTTTGTCATTTCTGTCTATTATTTGCACACATCTCGTGTTTTTATGCAGAAAGTTCCTATCTTTGCACAAAATTTAACGATTAAAAGATATGAGTTATAACTTGTTGAAAGGAAAAAGAGGTATTATCTTCGGTGCTCTGAACGATCAGTCTATTGCCTGGAAAGTGGCAGAGCGTGCCGTAGAAGAAGGTGCAACAATTACATTATCAAATACTCCAATGGCTATCCGTATGGGAGAAGTCAATGCTTTAGCAGAGAAACTGAATTGCCAGATTGTTCCGGCAGATGCAACGAGCGTAGAGGATTTGTCGAATGTGTTTAAGACCTCAATGGATATACTGGGCGGACAAATTGATTTTGTGCTCCACTCTATCGGTATGTCTCCCAACGTACGCAAGAAACGTACTTATGATGACCTTGACTATGGAATGTTGGATAAGACATTGGATATTTCAGCCGTTTCATTCCATAAAATGATTCAGTCGGCCAAGAAACTGAATGCGATTGCAGATTACGGTTCAATCGTTGCATTGAGCTATGTGGCTGCACAGCGTACTTTCTACGGCTACAACGATATGGCAGATGCAAAAGCATTGCTGGAATCTATTGCACGCAGCTTCGGCTATATCTACGGACGCGAGCATAGTGTGCGTGTGAATACAATTTCACAGTCGCCTACATTCACTACCGCCGGTTCGGGCGTGAAAGGTATGGATAAGTTGTTCGACTTCGCCAACCGTATGTCTCCGCTCGGAAATGCGACTGCCGATGAATGTGCAGATTATTGTATTGTGATGTTCTCCGATCTTACCCGTAAGGTGACTATGCAGAACCTTTTCCATGACGGTGGTTTCTCCAGCGTAGGTATGAGTCTTCGTGCAATGGCTACCTATGAGAAAGGGTTGGATGAATATATGGACGAAAATGGTAATATCATTTACGGATAAAAGATTATGAAACTACGGATTTCTCTTCTTGTTATATTAATAAGTATGCTTTTCGCCTCCTGCGGGATAAGCACAGGAAAAGGTACGGAGCAGAAAGGAGAAGAGATTTCTGTTCTGAGATATGATAAGCTGTTGAACGAATATGTTCGTTCCAACAGCTTTTCTGCTATGCAGAAGCTGACAATGGATTACCGCCAGCCGACGAAAATTCTGATTGAAGATGTACTGGCTATCGGTACCGTGAAAGACGATACCATTTTTCAGCGTCTTCAAAAATTCTATTCGGACACTACGTTAGTCCGCTTAGTGAGTGACGTGGAAGCTAAGTTCCCCAATCTTGATGAAGTGGAGAAAGGACTGAATAAAGGATTCCGGAAACTGAAAAAAGAGGTCCCCGGTACGAAGGTGCCGTTTGTCTATTCGCAGATATCCGCATTCAACGAGTCTATTATTCTTGTAGACACGTTGCTCGGTATCAGCCTCGATAAATATATGGGGGAAGATTACCCGCTTTACAAACGCTTCTATTACGATTATCAATGCCGTTCAATGCGTCCCGAACGTATTGTGCCGGATTGTTTTGTATTCTATCTCCTCGACCGTTACGGAATGAGTTATCACGAGGGGACTTGCCTGATTGACCTGATGATGCATTCCGGGAAGATCAATTATGTAGTGCAGCATTTGTTGGGTTATGATAATATTGGTGATGCAATCGGTTATTCGGATGAGGAAAATGCCTGGTGCAAGAAAAACGAAAAGGCTATTTGGGAACATATTTGTTCCAACGATCATTTGCATGCGCGTGACCCGATGATCATCCGTTATTATATGAAACCTGCCCCTGCAGTTGAAATGCTGGGTGGACAAGCTCCTGCATCAGTGGGTATATGGATAGGCGCACAGATTGTTTCTTCCTATATGAAAAAGCATAAGGATATGAAGCTGAAAGATTTGTTGGAATTTACCGACTATCACGAGATGTTGAACCAGTCCGATTATCTGGCTTCCTGATAGCTTCATTGGCAATTTAAATTCTCAATTCTCAATTTTAAAAGTGGAAACTGCTCTCTATTTACTACCTGTGACTCTAGGTGATACACCTGTCGAAAAGGTTTTGCCTTCTTATAATAAGGAGATTATCTCCGGTATTCGGCATTTTATCGTTGAAGATATTCGTTCTGCCCGCCGTTTCTTGAAGAAAGTGGACCGGGAGATTGATATTGATGCGCTGACCTTCTACCCGTTGAACAAGCACACTTCACCTGAAGACATTTCCGGTTATCTGAAACCTTTGGTTGGCGGTGCTTCTATGGGAGTGATTTCCGAAGCCGGTTGTCCGGCTGTTGCCGATCCGGGGGCGGATGTGGTTGCTATCGCGCAGCGCAAGAAGTTAAAGGTTGTTCCTTTGGTGGGACCTTCTTCGATCATTCTTTCCGTAATGGCTTCCGGCTTTAACGGACAGAGCTTCGCTTTTCATGGTTATCTGCCGATTGAACCGGACGAGCGTGCCAAGAAATTAAAAACTTTGGAACAGCGGGCGTATTCCGAAAGCCAGACGCAGCTATTTATTGAGACGCTTACCGCAATCATAAGATGATAGAAGATATTTTGCAGAATTGCCGCCCGCAGACCAAACTTTGTATTGCTGCCAATATTACTTGTGAAGGAGAGTATATACAAACGCGTACGGTGAAGGATTGGAAAGGACACGTGCCCGAACTGTCTAAGATTCCCTGTATTTTTCTCTTATACAAATAACTCCTTTTAAATGTTCGTATTCATCTTCGAAACAGCTGCTGAAGAATCCTTTGCCTAAGTTTTCTTCAATCTGCTTGAAACTCCATAACTTGCTGTTCTTGAAGCGGGGAGTACAAAGGATTGCATCGTCTTTTATTTCAGCGATAAACAGATAGATCAGCCGGTTGGTCACTTCATTTTCAAAATGATAAACAATATTGAACTCCGGCTTTATATTTTCTTTGGCATGTGGAAAAGCATTGGTTAATAAACGATTGACACCGTCGGACAAGGATTCGCCGAAACGCAGGTAACATTCCAGAGGAATATCTGTCTTATTCTTATCCAAAATAGCTGTCGAAGGCCGTCACAGAGAAATAACATCCCATGTGTGGAGATAGCAATTCTTATGACCGGATTGATATATGCATTCTTGTAATTGATCGCCTCTACTGCAGGAGTCTTTCCAATGACGTCTCCTTTGGTGTTGACGATAGGTACGTACTCAGTGTGAGACATCAAGTGATTGAAGAAGCGAATGGCAATCTGGTTAAATAGAATGCTCATGACAAAGACGATGGGTGGTAGCACTTTATAAAGAGTAAGTTTGCTGGTAGAACTTAACGGGTTCTGGCAGATTATCACGATACTGATGATAATAAAGTGAAGTATACCGAAAATCAGAGCAATTCGTGCAGAAACAACAGCAGCCTCCGCCCCTTGTGCATACAGGCGTTTGTTACAGGAACCTATCTGTTTCAAGAAATGGTTGATGAATCTTTTCTTGTGCATATAGAGTATTAGCATCGGTATGAGAATGCTCACTTCCAATGTGAGAGGAAGTGCACCTTCAGGAACATAATCGCCCGGAATAAGGCTGCCAGGGAAAGAAGAATCAGTATTCCTGCCGATATATAAAGAATAAAGTTGGGTAGCAGTATACCTTTACGATGATAAGAAAGATATACACCTACGATACCTATGACTGTACCGATGTAAATAGCCGTGTCTTGCGTTATAAATTCGCACAATAAAATGGAAATAATAACGGGGATAAAACCCAGTGACATGTTAAATGCGGAAGAAAGTATTCCTTTATGATCCATCTCTTTATGTTTATTTGTCGGTTCTATCTATAAAACAAATAGTGCTTGTGTTTTGTTTGCTAACGGATATGTTTCTCAGCATGGTAGGAGGAACGGACAAGAGGAGCACTCTCCACGATATTGAATCCTTTTTCTAAGCCGATAATCTTGTATTTTGCAAATTGTTGCGGGGTCACATATTCGGCAACGGGATAATGCCGATGACTGGGTTGCAGATATTGTCCTATAGTGAGTATCTGGCAACCGGCTGCCAGTAGATCATCCATAAGTGTTTCCACTTCTTCGGGGGTTTCTCCCAAACCAACCATAATGCCGCTTTTGGACTTTACTCCGTTTTTGGAAATGTGAGAGATAACTTGTAAACTGGTATCATAATTTGCTGCACTGCGTACCAGGGGACTGATACGCCGGACAGTTTCCATATTATGAGAAATAATATCGGGATGCGCTTCAATGACCTGATTTAGCAGTTCTGTCTTTCCTTGAAAATCAGGTATCAGTACTTCGATAGTCGTTTGAGGATTCAACGCTTAATCTCCCGGATAGTACGTGCCCAATGCTCTGCTCCCAGGTCGGGAGATCGTCACGGTCCACCGAGGTGATTACTGCATGATCCAGTTTCATCAATGCGATAGACTCCGCCACATGAACAGGTTCATTTACATCCAATGGGTGCGGACGTCCGGTTTGGGTGTTGCAAAACTTGCAACTACGGGTACAGATATCTCCGCCAATCATAAATGTGGCAGTTCCCTTTCCCCAGCATTCCCCCATATTGGGGCAACGCCCACTGCTGCATATCGTATGCAGGCAGTGGGAGTCGACAATCCGTTTGGTTTCGGTGTATCGTTCGTTGGCACCGATATTGATTTTCAGCCATTCAGGCTTACGTACTCTGTCAGCCATTATAAATTATTCAAGAAGAAGTTGGTCAACCGTGTGTACAGATGATTGCGGGTGTTGCCACCGTATATGCCGTGATTACGGTTAGTATATACCTGCATATCAAATTGCTTGCCGAGTTGTACTAAATGTTCGGCATATTCCGTGCAATTCTGGAAGTGTACATTATCATCCGCCATGCCGTGTACCAGCAACAGATTACCGTGCAACTTGTCAGCACGGGTGAAAGCAGACGATTCCTTGTATCCTTCCGCATTTTCTTTCGGTGTACGCATGAAGCGTTCCGTATAAATCGTGTCGTAGAAACGCCAGTCGGTTGGTGCGGCAACAGCTACACCTGCCTTGAATACGGGGGTACCCTCACTCATGCTCATCAAAGTCATGTATCCACCGTAGCTCCATCCCCAAATACCGATGCGATCTTTATCTACATACGCTTGTTTGCCTAGGTAAAGTGCGGTTTCCACCTGGTCTCTGGCTTCCTTTACACCGATTTTCAGGTAAGTACATTTCTCGAAAGCTTCTCCACGTCCTCCGGTTCCACGTCCGTCCACACAGACAACGAGGTAGCCGAGGCTTGCCATATACGTTTCCCAACTGATTCCCCATGTATCCAGTACCTGTTGTGAGCCGGGGCCGCTGTATTGGAACATCAGTACCGGATATTTTTCGAAGCGGAAATTGACAGGTTCATCATCCAACCGTTCAATGTCACTCCATCTGTAGTCTGAAAAGTGAAAAATTCTTTCTTGGGAACTGCGTATCCTGCCAGTTTTTGTTTCAACTGGTCATTTGTAACCAGCGTCTTTAATGTTTTGCCGGTATTATCGTTCAGCGTAATCTGCATTGGAGTATCCAGACTGGAATATTTATTCATATAATATTTCATCGATTTGCTGAAAAGCGGTGTGTTTGTTCCTGTCTGTTGAGACAATTTGGTCTTTTTTCCTTTCTTATCTGTCTTGTAGACCGCCTTGCGCAGAGGACTTTCCTCATTACTGGTGTAATAGAACGAACCATCCTCCTCATCATAACCCAAAAAGTCTTTTACCTCAAACTTGCCGTTAGTCACTTTCTTAATGAGATTACCTCCCATGCTATACCAATAGAGATGACTGTAACCGTCACGTTCGCTAAGCATACTGAAATAATCGGGATAGAAGTGAATATTGTCGAATATATTTTCCTTTATATAATAAGGTGATTCGTCACGCAATACTAATTTGCAAAGGGTGGAACGAGGATCGGCAAAGTAAAGGTCGAAACGGTCCTGATGGCGGTTCAGTGTCATGATTGCCAATTTGGAGGCATCTTTTGTGAAACGGATGCGGGGGATATACCCATCTGTATCCAACGGGAGCTTCATTGTACGTGTCACGTGTGATTTGATATCGTAGGTACGTACTTCAACTTTGGAATTCGGATATCCTGCTTTCGGGTATTTATAGGTATATTCGCCCGGATAATCTTTCAAGGCATTGATGTAGGGCGCTTGTCCTGCAAATATCGGGAAAGAGTAGGAGGGAACTTCAGACTCATCGAAACGGATAAAAGCAATCATGGTATTGTCCGCACTGAATTCCAATGCGCGGTTAAACCCGAACTCTTCTTCATATACCCAGTCAGGAATACCGTTGATGATAGAATTTTGCTTACCGTCTTCAGTCACTTTGCTTTCGCTGTTGCCGTAAAGCAGTTTTACGAGGAATATGTTGTTGTCACGTACGAAAGCGATCATTGTTCCGTCCGGAGAAAAGACGGGGACCTGTTGAGGTCCGCCGTCGGACAGCCGTTCAATAATGTTGTTTGTCGTAACGCCCTTATCATTTCGTTTCAAAGGGTAGATATAATGTACAGCTGTATAAGAATGCCGGTAAATCGGAGTCGTTTTCGTAGCAATAAGCAATTTCTGACCGTCGGGTGAGAACTGGTAACTGTCGAAGTGTTTGAAATCACATTCGCGTGCAGTATTCACATCGAACACCACTTCCACTTTTTCACCTGTCTTGAAGGAATATTTAATAATTTGTGTGCCTTCGCCGTTCATCTGTGTGTAGTATTCACCGTCGGGCGTGGGGATTACTCCCTGAATGTTTTCCGGGCGGACGTCCGGAGGTGATATCTTTTAAATCAAGAGCCTTTTGTCCTTGTGCCATTCCGGTAAGGCAGAGAAGGCAGAAGAGTAGAGCTAAACTTACTTTTCTCATTTTATGAATTGTTTTATGTTTTACTGTTTATAGGTTTTAAATTCGTATCCTGCAAAAATAGTAATAAACTTAAATACCTCAAAGAGCAAACTCTTTTTTTAGGTTCGGATAGCCGCTTATTTCCTCAACTTTTATATTTGTTTAGGAACAAGACAGGGCTGTTTAGTTAAAAATATGCCTTCTCATGGAAAAAAAGTCTCTTTTTGTTTGCTTTTTAATTTCTAAATTTGATATATTTGTGATATCAAAATAATATCAAAATTAAATGCTATGATTACAAAAGAAATTAAGTACGATGATGCGGTTGTTAATGGCTTTTTGGCCTTGTTTCTTAATTTGATCGTGTTGCCTTTGTTGGTTGTTGTGAGTTTTATGCTTTTCAAAGGAAGCATAATTATGTTTTTCTTGCTATTGCTTTTTCTTGCATTAGCTGTTCTGATGATTCCGGGTTATTTTCGCAGGAACGAACGAAGCCCGTGTCATGGTATTCTTCGGGAAATATAAAGGTACGTTTACTGAAACGGGATTTTTCTGGGTTAATCCTTTTATGAATAAGAAGAAACTATCTTTACGTGCCCGTAACTTGGATGTGGAGCCTATTAAAGTAAATGACAAGATTGGTAATCCTATTTTGATCGGTCTGGTGCTTGTCTGGAAACTGAAAGACACTTATAAAGCTATGTTCGAAATTGATGCGCAGACAATGGCGGATAATAGAGGGAGCGGACAGATGACTGTGACTGTTGCCGGGCGAATGAATGCCTTTGAGGATTTTGTTCGTGTGCAAAGTGACGCTGCGCTTCGTCAGGTAGCGGGACTGTATGCTTATGACGACAACGAAGCGGATTTGGATGAATTGACGTTACGTAGTGGCGGTGATGAAATTAACGAGCAGTTGGAACAAAAGTTGAATGAACGTCTGGCCATGGCAGGTATGGAGATAGTGGAAGCCCGTATTAATTATTTGGCTTATGCTCCGGAGATTGCAGCAGTTATGTTACGCCGTCAGCAGGCGTCGGCTATCATCAGTGCTCGCGAAAAGATAGTTGAAGGTGCTGTTTCAATGGTACGTATGGCATTGCATAAACTTTCTGAAGAGGAAATTGTTGAACTGGATGAGGAAAAGAAAGCTGCATGGTGAGTAATTTGCTAGTGGTGCTTTGTGCGGACGAAGCTGCGCAACCGGTTGTGAATACAGGTACGCTGAATCATTGATAAACTATAAATAAGAAGGTAAAATAGAAGTGGCTAAAAAGGAATCTTCAATAAAGAGTTTTGTTTTGCGAGTGGATACTGAAACAATGGACGCCATTGAAAAATGGGCGGCTGATGAGTTTCGTAGTACAAACGGGCAACTTCAGTGGATTATTGCCGAAGCCTTGAGAAAAAGTGGCCGATTAAAAAAGAAGTCTTCTAAAACCGGAAATAAACCGGAAGAATCTGAAGGAGAGCAAGTGGAGGATTAGAGTTTCATTGGTTTGGTGAAATATCTCATGATCCGTTCATTCCTTCATCTTTCCCTGTTCATCAGTGTTAGTGGATGAAGGAGCTCTGCCTTTCGTCTTGTGTCTGCTTGTTCATTTACTTTTGTAGTGACAGATAAAGGCAAGTAAAATATGTAATGATACTGATTTTTTGTATGGATTTGATAGAGGATATTTAATGAGATTCAATATCTTTGTGAAAAGTACTTTAAATATTACCACTATGAATTCAAAGAGAAAAGACTTGCAGTATGCTTCCGTCTTCTTGTTGGCCGTGGCATTGACATTCCTAATGGGAAAGGGTGATAACTTGTGGTTGGTGTCATGGGGTGACTTGATACCGAGCTTGTTTGTGTTGTTCATAGCAGGTGATTGCTTGCATAGCTCCTTGCTCCGTATCAAAAGCGGTGAAGAAAATGGGGGAGCTCGTTGGAGTACCTGTTTCACTTTTCTGGTATTCAGTATCGTCTTTATGGGCGATTTATTCTTTATAGGGAATTTTATTGTTGATAAACTGTGGGGGTAAAAGAATGAAGAATTTATCTTTGATAGAGCCTTTTACAGGCTTGTCATCTTTTAAACTATATCTTTAGTTTATATTAACTAGAAAATTAGTTTATAAACTAAAACTTCTCGTTATTTGCATCAAACAAAGATGCAGGTATGAAAGGATTAACAGCAAAGGAAGAAGAAATCATGGGATTTTTTTGGGAAAAGGGTCCCTTGTTTGTGAAAGAAATGTTGGCTTTCTATGAAGAACCGAAGCCGCATTTTAACACCTTATCAACGATTGTGCGCGGGCTGGAAGATAAAGGCTTTCTGGCTCATTATATTTTTGGGAATACTTATCAATACTATCCGATCGTCAGTGAAGAAGATTTTCGTAAAGGAACACTTCGGAATGTAATCAGTAAGTATTTTAATAATTCCTACCTGAATGCAGTTTCGTCTTTAGTCAAAGAAGAAGATATTTCTTTGGATGAACTTAGACAATTGATTCAAGAGGTAGAGAAGGCGGACAGGAAAGGCTGACCTGAGAACACTATTTAATGAACACCAATTAATAAAACGACAATCTATACTATGGGAGCATTCTTTATCTATATATTAAAATCATCAGTTTGCCTTGTCTTGTTTTACCTGTTTTTTCGGGTCTTACTTAGCAAAGAAACTTTTCATCGCTTTAATCGTGTTGCTTTATTGGGCGTACTGTTTTTGTCATTGCTCATTCCCTTCATTGAAGTAACCACGAACCATCAGGTTGAAGTACAACAAACAATGCTCACCATTGAGCAGGTGTTGCTAATGGCAGAAATGGAACCCGCGACTGTCGATGCAACCGGCGGAGTGGCAGTATACGAAGTCGCTTCCTTGTCCTGGATAGAGATTCTTCTGCTTGTTTATCTGGCCGGCATTATCTTCTTTGCTTGCCGCAATCTATACTCTTTGATCCGTCTTTTCAGGTTAATACATTCCGGTAAACGGGAAAAGTTGGAGAATGGAACAACACTTGTTGTCCACGAACAGGAGATAGCTCCGTTCAGTTGGATGAAGTATATCGTTATCAGCCGGAAGGATTTGGAGGAGAACGGGCGGGAAATTCTGATTCATGAAGCAGCACATATCCGTCATCGGCATTCTATTGATTTATTGGTAGCTGATATCTGTATCTTTTTCCAATGGTTCAACCCGGTGCATGGCTGTTGAAACAGGAGTTGCAGAATATCCATGAGTATGAAGCCGACGAGACTGTTATCAATGAAGGTGTAAACGCGAAAGAATATCAACTATTATTAATAAAAAAGCCGTTGGCACAAGGCTCTACTCTATGGCCAACAGCTTTAATCACAGTAAACTTAAAAAACGTATCACTATGATGTTAAAAGAAAAATCAAATCCATGGGCACGGTTGAAGTACTTGTATGTGCTTCCATTGGCAGCTATTGCAGTAACTGCTTTTGCCCGTCCCGAAATCTCCGAAAAAGTAGAAGAAATTTCTGCCGTCAAAGTTAATGATTTGGCCGAGATTGTGCAAGAAAATGTGTTGAGAGATACAGAAAATGTGCTGCAAGATACTGTAAAAGTGTCACATGGCGATAGTAAGGCCAAGGTTAGTGCTGAAAATCGTGCGGCAAAAACGAAAGGTAATGAAGAATTAGTTGTTTTTGAAGTGGTGGAGCAAATGCCTGAATATCCGGGTGGTATGAATGCGTTGTATAAGTATTTGGAGAATAAAACAAAAAGTTCTGATGTGAAAGGGAAAGCCGGAGGTAGTGTGATAGTCGGTTTCACTGTATCTGAAAGCGGGAAAGTAAAGGATGTGCGAGCGCTTCAGTCCGACCAACCTATCTTAACTAAAGAGGCTGAAAGAATTGTGAGTGAAATGCCGGCCTGGATTCCCGGAAAGCAACGTGGTATGCCTGTGTCTGTGAAATATTCCGTTCCGGTGAGGTTTGGAGATATCAGATTTCCGGAGAATAAGAAGCCGTTAATTATGGTCGATGGCAAGGAAATGAGTATGGAGACTTTCGAAAAAATAGATAGAGGGATAATAGAAAGTTTCTCGGTACTGAAAGATAGTGCATCTATTGGTTTATATGGCAAGCGTGGTGCAAATGGGGTGATACTTGTTACCACTCGCAGGGAGGGGAAAACACGTGTACAAGACATCAGCACTTTTACTGAGATCAAAGCGACTGAAACAAATACTGTGCCGGACTTCTTGTCACAGGAATTGTTACTGACGAGCAGGGCCAGCCTAAAGCCGGAGTAAGCATAGTCGTTCCTAATACAACTATTGGCGCAATAACAGATGCAAATGGCCG
>ENA-OQCK01000423-OQCK01000423.1-human-gut-metagenome-genome-assembly--contig:-NODE-423-length-23540-cov-3.252210_pt1 | contig 23540 bp, 22 predicted proteins | sample MGYA00242498_ERZ504578 | MGnify/ENA primary metagenome ERZ504578 (study PRJEB26092, sample SAMD00036229) | human gut metagenome | host: Homo sapiens | study: EMG produced TPA metagenomics assembly of...
CAGAGGAACGGGAAGAGATGCTGACCGGATGCGACAGCTGGTAAGGGACATACAGAAGTTCCTCAGGCGGCATTTCTCCTATGAGGATTACAGGATATTCATGCTGCGGTTCTACGAGACCGGAAGCTCATTCCGCACCATAGCCAGGCACATGGGCGAGAAGACCTCGGTGGTGACACGCAGGCACAGGCGATGATGGAATCCATCCGGGCAAACCGGAAGTTCATCGCCCAAAGAAGATTGATCATGGCCGGCGAGGCGGCATAAAAGACAATAAATGTATCACTCTAAATAGAATCGATTATGAAACTGACAGTTTATGACAAGAGCAATTCCCATCCGGCACTGACCTACAAAGGCAAACGGATCATCACGGTATGCCGTGACGGCAGCATGTACCTGAGCAGGATACTGAGCAGGGAACTGAGCCTGCACGCAGGAAACAGGCTGTGTATCGCCAGGGACGAAGACAGGCCCAAGGACTGGTACATGTTCGTCTCGGATGACGAGAACGGCTTCACGATCTGGAACGACCCGCGTTGCGCCCGCTTCTCCAACAGCTTCATCGCCGGCATGATACTCGATGTGGCAAAGGTCGAGAAATGCGCCGGTTTCATGGTGGCGAAAGAGCCGGTGAATGTGGACGGCAGACTATGCTACCGGATAATACTTGACAACCCGATACCGAAAGGGGTAAGTGTAAGGACCACCGGTACGAAATAAGCCCGACACCTGAAAGAAACAGCAAGGGGCATCCGGAGGAAGGAAGAAGAAGAACCGACCTCCGGGTGTCCCTTTTTCATGTGGTCGCAGGCAGAAGGAACGGGATGGATTTCATTTTCTAGAACGGTACGCCTCCCTATAGCCGTCCATCAGGTACGCTCTATGTCGGAAGCCTGTACAGAATCTTGCCGCCCACCTGAATATAGGCAGTATGCCGTTGCTTCGGTAATCCTGCAATGTCCTGCGGCTCACTTTAAGCAGGTGCGACACCTCCTTGTCAGTCAGCAGCTCATCGCCATATACGGGAGGTCGGCGTTGGCTGAACAACTTTTCGAACGAAGCCAGAAGCCGGTCGAAATTCGAGTGGAATTTACATACCCACTCATGGTCTTTTTCTCTGATTTCACTACTCATACGGTTTGTCTTTAATTGATACTTCAACTGCTAAATGCTTTTGCCTTTCCATTTCGCCTCTTTCCGTCTCTCTTCCACATCCACAATGACCCGTTCCACGTCTTCCAGACGGTAGTAGGTGCGGTTGCCAATCTTGGTAAAGGCGAGTGTGCCGTTGTCACGGAGGGTCTGCAATGTCCTCGGGCTGATACGCAGTTTCCGGCAGACGGCATGACTGTCCATCCATCGTTCTGCCTTCTTCTCCCATGCTGTTGGCAGAGGTCATCCATCCGCTGCACGAAGTAATCCAACTTGGCAGCCATCTCCTCAAAGGTTCTTTTTTTCAAAACTTACTATTTCCATAATCTCATTGTTTATTTCCATTTGATACTGTTTCCATCTTGTACCGCCAAGCAAAGTCGCTTACTGCCTTATCCGATACATCTGACAGGAGAACAAGTGGCATGGCTGCAGCAATTTCCTGTTCCCGGTACAAATTAAAGCAGTAATAATCACACTGCAATGGATTTGCAGACGGCTGACGGTCTGTTTCATCATCTGTCATCATGTTGCATGGCCGGTGGACAGTATGACCCGACTGAGCAAAGCCGCCATGTGATTATTACTGCCTGAACTGACTGTAGCAAGTATACCGATACGATTGCAACGGGTTATCCTATATCCGGTAAAGTGTCCGTTGGATTCAGTCTCCATACTGCCATGAAATCATTGCCAGATTCCATGGACGCCCGTGCGGGTGTGGCAAATCACAGCAGTCGCCACCGTTTGTCCGGTGCATATAATGCAGAACCGGTCATAATTGCCACACTCACTCCATTTGCTTGACACAGTGCACTATACACACTTTCTTTGCTGCCGATAACCGGTCAAGGTACATACCAAGACCACTGTATTGACTTATTAAAATTCAAAGATTATGGCTACAAGAAAAAGCTTTGACAAAGAGCGGTGGGAAGCTATGACAGGTATGGAAATGTCACAGCTCCTTCCTGAGTGTGAAAACCCTGAAAGTGCAGGAGAGGTTACTGACCATGCCGGGAATGAAATCCTGCCAACAGTCACGGAACAATCCGGAATCCAGGAGCCGGCAGAGAAAGACGGTTCCGCTCCTGCATCCAAGTGCCGGATTAGTGGCAGGCAACGCAGGCTGTCACTGGAAGAGTACCGCAGCACATTCCTGCAGGTTCCCAGAATAGAAGACCGCAAGCCCGTATTCGTGAGCTGCGAGGTAAGGGACAGGCTGGACGAGTATGTCCGCAAGCTCGGAAGCCGCAGGATGAGCGTGTCCGGACTGCTGGAAAATATCGCCCGGCAGCATCTTGAAATCTATTCGGAAGACTTCGAGCGGTGGCGCAAACTGTAAAAGACACCCGGTGCAAAATCCATCCGCATCATGGAATGATGGCATTCCTGCATTCAGAACCCGCCAGAGGCGGTCAACGGACGGAACATCAGTTTCGGGAGTTAGCGAGGTTATCTTTCGGGCATCCCGAAAACCTCGCTCCACTCCCGGAGTCGCGGAGGCAATCCGCTCCCAACGGTCGCAGATTGCAGGACATATCATCACAGTAAAATGACCAATCACAGTAAACCAAGTAATATGAGTGACAAGGATAAAACCAGACCCAGAGGCAGACCGAAAGCAAGTGGTATCCGCAAGCTTTCCAAATCCGTGACGGTAAAGTTCTCCAGGATTGATTACGAGCGGTTGCTGCACCGCAGCAGACAGGCGAACCGCACATTGGCGGAGTTCATCCGGGAAGCCGCATTCGAAGCAAGTATTGTGGCCAGGCATTCGACGGAGGAAGCAGCGTCATACGCAATCTTGTGGGAATGGCGAACAACCTGAACCAGCTTGCCAGGCTGTCCCACCAGACAGGATTCTACCGGACAAGGAATGCCGTCATGGAACTGCTCGAAAAGCTGAAAGTGATCATGAACGAATATAAAAAAGTGGAAAGGAGAAATACATGATAGGCAAAATCAAGAAAGGCAAATCCTTTGGCGGTTGCATCCGCTACGTGATGGGAAAGGACAATGCCGAGATAATCGGTTCCGATGGCGTATTGCTGGGCAATAACCGTGAAATAGCGGACAGTTTCAACTGCCAGTGCCTGCTTAATCCGAAGATAAAACAGCCCGTCGGACACATCGCGTTAAGCTTCAAACCGGAAGACAAGCCGGTATTGAGCAATGAATTCATGGCTAAGATAGCGATGGAATACATGGATCTGATGGGCATCAGGAACACCCAGTTCATACTGGTAAGGCATCACCATACCGACAATCCGCATTGCCATTTGGTCTATAACCGCATCGGTTATGATGGTAAAGTAATCTCCTCACAGGGCGATTACAAGCGTAATGAGATTGCCACCAAAAGACTTAAAGACAAGTACGGACTGACCTATGCGGAGGATAAAGGCAAAACCAATGTAACGAAACTGCATGATTCGGAACGCATTAAATACGAGATTTATCATGCCGTGAAGCAAGCGTTGAAACGCGCCAGGACATGGAAAGAACTTGTGGTCGGTCTGGCCTTGCAGGGTATAAAACTGGAATTTGTCGGAAGAGGCGGCAAAATGAAATCCGCCGGTGACATTCAAGCATACGCCTTACCAAAGACGGCCTGACCTTCAAAGGCTCGCAAATCAGCAGGGAGTTCAGCTTTGCAAAACTGAATGCCATTCTGGGCGGAAACAGTCCGGATACCGGAGTGGATTTAGAGGTTAAAAAGCAAAATCAAGCTCAGTCAAACCGCAACCGGAAGGAACAGGAACCATCCAATATGGCATTTATTGAAAGCAACGGACTGGGGTTGTTTTCTTCTTTTGGCGAGTCTGTTCCGGAAGAACAGATCCCGTATGACGAACTGCTGCGCAAGCGCAAGAAGAAAAAGAAACGGAAAGGGCTTGGATTATAAGTCTGCCCCAAACAACCAATCATTAAAGTGTAAAACGTTAAAATCAATGAATTTATGAAACAGGAAGAGTTTATGGAAAGCATCTACGGATGCCTGGAGAGAATCGAAAACAAGATAAACGGCTGTCCATGCCTCAATCGGCGAGCGGTGATGCCGAAGCGGACAAAGAGGTCATACAGGAACTGAATGCCTTAAAGACAGGCTTCAAACGTGTGCTGGAGGCTCTTGTCATGATCAAGGGCGATACAGCCAATCTACTGAAAAGAAACTCCATGCCGGACAAGTTCATGGAAACCCTGTCTGTATTGAAAAGCGAACAGCAGGCGTACCACAAGAATCAGAACGAGTTCCTGGAACGATTCGCCCAAACAGAGAAAGACACCATCCTGCACATATCGGAGAAGATGGAATCGCTTTCTACTTCCGTCAGGAACAGGATGGAAGAACCAGATGTTGTCTGTCACAGACACAGCATCAGCATAGATACACCTTATATATTCTGGACCCTGATCATACTGGTAACATACTCGATAGTTGTATCTGTGGCTTTCTACATCGAAAAGCGGCCTGATAATGACCGTATGGATAACGATTTGAAATACCGCTATATCAAGATGAAAGGTGAAGCCACTCCGAATGAAATATCAGAATTGGAAAACATTTTTGAACTGAACCGTGACAATGCCGGGATTGAACAGATACGCGAGGACGTGGAGGTATACGAGGATGCCGTCCGGAAGCAGGCTGCCCTTACCGAGCAGGTACGCCTGAAAGAGCAGGCCGCAAAGGAGTTGGACAGCAAGGCGAAGTTCATCAAAAGCAAGTCTATCGGGAACGAATCTAAAAAATAGCCTATGGCCAGTGTAAAAGCAAAATTCAGACCTTCCGTCATAGAGGGAAAAGAAGGTACCGTCTATTATCAGATTATCCAGAACCGTGTAATCCGTCAGTTAAAGACGGATTACCGGATATTTGCAGATGAATGGAATGATGCAGAAAACAATATCATCATCGGTAATTCAGAGCGAAGCAATCTGCTTCTCTCCTTGCAGGAACGTATGAAATGGGATCTGAAGCGGTTTGAAATGACCATTCGTAAATTGGGAAATCAGAAAAGTACATTTACGGTGGATGAGATTATTGGTTCCTTTCAGAACGGAACGGATGAACAGTCATTTTTCAACTTCATGCAGGGTGTCATCGCCCATCTCAGACAGATGGGCAAGATACGCACGGCCGAGAACTATTCCTGCACCCTGAAAAGTTTCATGCAGTTCAGGCAGGACCGGGATATTCTGCTGTCTGAAATTGATTCGGATTTGATGCAGCTTTATGAAGCCTATCTTCATGGGAAAGGTGTCGTACGGAATACCAGTTCATTCTATATGCGTATTCTGAGGGCGGTATATAACCGTGCTCTGGAAAAGGAACTGGTGGAACAGCGCAATCCTTTCAGGCATGTCTATATGGGAGTGGACAAGACCGTCAAGCGTGCCGTTCCCTTATCCGCCATCAAGCGCATGAAGAACCTGGATCTGTCTTTGCAGCCTAATCTGGAATTTGCAAGGGACATGTTCCTGTTCAGCTTCTATACCCGTGGCATGTCGTTCATAGATATGGCTCACCTGAAAAAGAAGGACCTTCAGAACGGCTTTTTATCATATCGCAGACGAAAGACCGGGCAGCAGCTGGTTATCAGGTGGGAACAATGTATGCAGGAGATTGTCGGCAAGTATCCGGAAAACAGTCTCAGCCCCTATCTTCTGCCAATATTGAAATATCCTTTTGAAGATACGAACAAGCAGTACAGGAATGTGATGTCCGTAATAAACCGGAAACTGAAAGAAATAGCCGGACTGGCCGATATATCCGTTGCTCTGAGCATGTACTGTGCCCGCCATTCATGGGCAAGCGCAGCCAAAAGCAAGAATGTTCCGATTTCTATCATCAGCGAGGGGATGGGACATGATTCTGAAATGACTACGCAAATTTATCTAGCTTCATTGGATAACTCCGTAGTGGACAAGGCTAATTTCAGTATTTTGAGAGAGCTATAATACTACAACTGTTTAGGAAAAGTTGTCATTTCTTGTTAAGAGAGAGATAAAACATTGCAAATATAAGCAAAATAGATAAATAGACCATATTAAAATGTTTTTTCTTCACACTCAATCATTTAGAAAATTGGTAATGTTTAGGAAAAATAAAGATTCTAATCGCATAATCTATTAAAAGACAGTACAATTAGGATATAAATCTTCTCTCTTAACAAGAGGTGATGATTTTTATGCGTATCAACAAACTTAATAATAATAAATATGAAATACTTTTTTTATAAAACATTAAATCTATGTATTCCAGTCATAGGATTGTTTTTATTATGTACTAGTTGTGATTCATGTTCAACAAGTGCTCCAGACGACAAATATCTATGTGAATTCCACAATAAATATTTTCAATATACAGGAAATGAATCAAAACTTAATGAGAATGATCTGTCTTTGTTTGTAGATTATTCTACTTGCATTACTTTGGGACAACATTCACCATTCTTTCAAAGTTTAGTTCCTTCATTTGTTGCTGCTACAAAACACTATTATTCTATAAAAGGGGATAAGATTGTCGAAGAACAAAATATAAATGTATTTCAAGCATTAAGCAATATAGTAGAGGTAAATTATGCCGACTTAAAGCAAGCAGCTAATTTAATCGTTAATGGCAACTCTGAAGGTGTGCTTTTAACTGACGGTGAGTATTACCAGAAGAATATAGCTGGTGGCGGAATCAGTGATCCATATATGGCCAATGCATTCAAACAATGGCTTAAGAAAGGACATGATATATATATACTTGCAGAACCATATTTAGAAGGACCTCAGAAATATAACAAGAAGAGATTTTATTTCTTGTTTACAGATAGCAGGTTAGAAAGTAATATCTATAAGAGAATATGTGAAACTACTAAATTGGAAAATTATCCGGATGTTGAAATGTTCCATTTATCGGCAAGCCATCCTACAATTATGGCGGAAAATGGAAAAAGTAAGGTAAATGAAATCGTTTCTGCATCAAATAAAAATTATGGTCTTTATGAAATACAAGACTGGCCAGTAGATTGGAAATCTATAGAGGGTTATATTATGGCGCTGTAGATGAATCAACAGGTGAGCCATTACAATATGGTAATCCTGTTATCTCCGGTTTAAGGGTCGATAGAAACAGTTATGGTGGCTTTAGAATTTCTGAAATATCAGTTAAGGTTTACGATATAAATGCAGACTATTATAACTTCTACACTGAAACTGAAGCCCCTTCTGGCTTGGATTTGTCTTCTATCAGTTTAACTGAGTCTGTTAATGCATTTGTGTATGACAAGGAAGAATTCAATAAATACGGTAACATAAACTTACACTTTGATGTGCCTATGTGGAACCCAACTTTCTTATCATGCAAACCGTTTAACTTCACCAAGATAGATATTAATGTATCTGGTATTGAAAACGTATTTGAGAATTATGAAGAAATGTTCAATTTTGATGCTATAGGTTTACCTGGCAAACAGAACACCTCAGTTTCTGAAAGTGTTAAACAAGCATTATTTGACAAGGACATACAGAATATGATGAAGAATGCAAATCTGTATACCATCTACATAAAAAGCAATAAATATTAATCATTAAATTTTCTATTATGATAACAAGAATAACAACTTTACCTCAGTTGGAGGCTTTACAGAACAGTACAATGATTTATGCAGTTATCTCAGCGTTAATAGCTTTGTTGATCGCATTCATTATTTCTTTCATTATCAAATACCAGGGTGGTCAGGACAAATCTTATATAACCAGAAGAATATGGTTTATAGTCATAGGTATAGTTTCTGCAGCAGGTTTTTATCTTTATAATGATTTAGTTGTTAAGGGACAGATCGTTAATGCCGGTTTCAAGAGTATGTTTGTTGAAACCAATATTACATGTATTGGGATTCTTCTTGGAATCTATTTTGTTCTAGGTATTCTGATAATGTTTATCTTCAGAAATTCAAAATTTGGTTCTATTTTAGGTAAGGGGAAAGAATAAATAAGTAAGTTATGGCTCAACAATATTTTGTATTAGGGATTGGTGGTACAGGAATGCGTTGCATTGAATCCCTCATTCATTTATGTGCTATGGGTATGTTTGATGATACAGACATACATCTTTTAGCACTTGATACAGATAAAGATAATGGTAATTTTGCCAGATTGAAAGAAGTAAAGGAAGCCTATGTTAAAGCAAAAGGAACTGATGCTTCACTTCGTACAGCTTTAAACGAAACTTTCTTTTCGGCCAATATCAATTACTATGAATTTTCGCCTAATTATGAAGTCAAGAGCGATTTCATGTCTGTATTTAACTATGGGGATACTAAGTTCAATAATCCGGAGCAAACAGCTATAGCGGATTTGGTATTGACTAAAACGTAGAAACATTTAACCTTCGTCACGGTTATAGGGCACAGACCCATCTCGGCTCCATGATGATGTATCATTCAATATTGGAAGCAGCCCGTTCAAATAAAAATTCTGAATTAAAGACATATTTGCAGAAACTCATTCAAGTAGCTCAAAATGGAGGTGCTAGAGTATTTATTCTTGGTTCAGTATTTGGTGGAACAGGTGCTTCTTCGATTCCTATCATACCTCAGGCCATATCAAAAGCTGCTGAGATAATGAGTAACGGAGCAGTTAATATTCTCAATAATGCATATTTTGGATCTACATTATTGACTGCCTATTTTAACTTTAAATCACCTACAGGAGCAGAATTGGTTAATCAGAAAATTATTGCAACCAGTGATAAATTTGCATTAAACTCTCAGGTTGCAATGATGTTTTATGATGATGACAGTACTGTAAAAAGTACATATCAAAAATTTTACATGTTGGGAACTCCTGGTTTGGACTGGAACCCTATGGCTAAAAAGGAACAGTCAGAAACAATTACTGGTGGTGCAAACCAATGTAATGATTCTCATTATATCGAGCTTATGGCCGCTTGTGCTGCACTTCATTTTCTTAAGGTTCCTGAAGATGATTTACGAACAAGAAAGCAGAACCATGACACAGAGTATTTGTATAGAGCTGTTGACGACAGTGGAAAATTGGAATTCAGAGATTTTGTTGGCCAAGAAATGGAACAGGAATTTGCTAAGAAACTTGGTATGCTAACAGTGTTTTCTTTATTCTGCAATGGAGAGGATGATTTTGTTAATAGTGTAAAATCAGGACATCAAAAGGATATTGTGAATTTCCTGGATATAGATAACACTCAAATCAAGGATGGTGTAAAAGAATATTTTAAATTGTTCCATTTTTCTATTAATCAAGATGACACATTGTATGAAGGTTGGTTACGTCAGCTTCATAGGTCTGCAGGTGGTGATGATAAGTTCATTCTGAATGCTGCTTTATTTGCACCACAGAAGAAAAAAGAACTAATGAAATACAAGTGGAATAAGGACTTATATAAAACGACTGGTATAGGCAAAGATAATAAGTTTGATGTTGGATTAATTAGCTCTAAATTTAACGAGTTTAAAAGAGCATTTAAGGATGAAAACCAAAAAGAAATGCCATCTATGACCAATCGTGGAGAACAATTATATAAAAGAATATATAACACACTTGTTTCACTTTATAAATTCTAATTCATTATGTCAAAAGCTCTACTAATAAAAAGTCAAATAGACAAGAACGGAGGAGAAGTTGGTAAGTGGAACAACTTCAATAATGCTCCTTCATATATACAGGGTATTCATACAGGAAAAATGTTAGAGGATATCTCTGCAGAAAAACTAGGTGCATTAATTTCTGGTATACCTATCCATGGGCAAGAGCCAAACTTTTTAAGTTTGCCTTTTCTACCATAGCTGCACCAGATCCAAATATAAACACAGAAGGTCTATCACAGTTCTATAATATGCTTCATGCCGAATGGAAAGGCTTTGATGGCTGTAATAGCATTATACCCTGACAGAATTAGATTTTCTGATCCTGTTTATATGGATGTCAGAGGGGGAGATTATGATATAGCTTCTGCCTTTGGTAGAATGCTGTTCAATGAAAAGGATGTTTGGAGTAACCAGGATGACTTGGCTCGAAATCCGGATGCCCAACCATTTATTCAACTGATCTATTATAGAGAACATCTTGTTGGTGGTACATCTCCTCTTACCGGTTGTTTTACAGGTGTTGATTATAGTAACTTGGGTAATGATGCTTCAGATATTAATTGGTATCGTCAAGGAAAGTTTGAGGACCCGATGAATTATCTTACTCCAGAAGAAGTGCAAAAGGTTTATTTGTTTGTTAAAAACATGAACCGTAACCAACAGGCTTTTGAGACTAAAATCAATTCTCAGAGAGGAAACAATCTAAGGATAGAATTGACAGGATTCAAGGCTGTAAGCAGACAGTGGGAAAATGAACTTAGTGCTAAAGGTAATGGTTTGCTTCGTCAAGTGGGCCCTATTGCTCAATACGGTAATCTGTCAGCTCCATTTGCAGATTTGTTCAAGAGTGATGTACCGGTTTACATGAAGCAGGATTTCACCTTCACTTATTTTGATGACGGTAACTGTCAGGTTATAGGTGATATACAGAACCTCTTAAGCAAGGATAATTTTGTAGTTGGATGGTGTGAAGATAAAAATGAGCTAACAAAACTTTCTCAGGCTCCAGTGTATTACTTAAGAGTTCCTGATTTAAGTGATGGATCATGCTCTTACTTTTCCCTGCCGTTATCAGAGCAAGGCATTGACATCTTTAAAAATAGTCTGTCTTCTTTATTGGGTTACTCTTCAACTTCAGGAAACACTAAACTTACTGCCAAGATAAATGATGCTGGTCAGTTAGCTGTAACTTTGGTAGTTGAAATTGACGGTGAACCTGTTACGCTTAACAAGAGAGAATACAAGATTCAATGGATGACTTCTAATGGCAGAGTTATTTTATGGCCTAACTTTGTCAGTGAAAATTGGAATAAATACTATTTATATTCTGAGTTTACAAGTGATGTAAATGAGAACTTTATACCATTCTTTAAATCTGAAGGTAAGATACTAAGAAATATAAGAGGTGAGTTCTTAACTTCGGATTATGAGATAGCACCAGAAGAAGATCGTCAGGTTGATGTTAAACAACTTGTTACATATCCTCATGGTCAAGGTACAGATTTGATTAAATATGATATTATAAGCACTGATAAGCCAATGGCTGGCGTTCTCGTTAAAGTTAAAGAGGCTGGCAAACCTTGTGGCGCAGGTAAATTAATGTTCAGACCTGATGTAGTTAAGGATTTATCAAATGTTGATGTACAAAATACTGCTGTTGTAGGTATTGACTTTGGTAGTAATAACACTTGTGTTACTTTAACGCTGGAAATAGAGGTGCCCAACCGGTTCAGTTTAAGAATTATAGGTCAGTTATAGTTGGTAAAGAAAATACGGATACTCGTTCAATTGCCCAGAATGACGAACTCCTATTCTTCACTAACTATGAATCCAATAATGGTCAATTAAAGTCATGGCTTCATGAACATGATACTCGTTATACTAAGAATGGTATATCAGAAGAAATACAAGGCGGTGTTCCTGTAAATCGTCCTAATATTTTGGTCAATCACATGGATGAATTTATTATAGAAACACAGGCTGGTAATCTTCATTATAACATGAAATGGTTGAATGATGATAAAGGTTTATTGAAGAAACGTGCTTTCTTAAAAAGTATTTGGTTACAAACATGTGCCTTCCTTTACCAGAATAAAATTAAACCATCTCAAATAAATTGGAGTTATCCAGGTTCTATGATGGAGGCTGACATTGACGAATTAAGACGAATATTTGAGGAATTGTCTCGTATGACACCTATTATGGGTAGGAAACCGTCTATCAATGATGAGAATATCACAGAAGCTGAAGCCGTATGTAGTTATGCACTTTCAAATAACAACTTCGGTCTTAACAATAATAATATGTTCCTAGGTATTGATGTTGGTGGTTCTACAAGCGACATTCTTCTATTGGCTAAGAATCCGCAAAAAGGTAATCAGGCTTCACTTTTCAGAGAAAGTTCTGTGAGACTTGCTGCCGGTGTTTTCTTTAACACTGTTATAAATTCTGATGACTTTAGACGTGCTTTATTGAACTTCCATGAAGGAAAGAGTACAAAGGTTTTTGTAGCAAATATACAGGAAATAATTAAGGAGAAGAAGAAGGCCCCTTATTACCTCAATAGTATATTTGATCAGCTGAAGACAGAAGAAGACTACGATAAATTCTATAGTTCTATAGCTGATAATGCAAAAGTAGTATTTACTTTACCTGCATATGTAACAGGATTGTTGCTTTACTATTCTGGTATGCTTATTGGAAAGACTATCAAGGATAACAATCTTGACAATATTACTAGGATTGATATTCTATCGTTTGGTAAAGGTGGTCGCTTATTCCACTGGCTTCGTAATGCTGCTAGTAACAGTACCACTATGGGATATTATAAATCATGTCTCAATGCCGGTGTTAAACGTATAATTGATAGGGAACTGGATGTTAAATACAGAGACGAAATCGAGGTTGACAATAAAGCAGAGGTTGCTAAAGGTCTATGCGATATGCAGGATCTAAATAAAGTATTCGTAGATAATCATAGCGATATCTGTGGTGAGATAGGTGTAAGATTTACAAATTCACAGGGTGCATCTAGAGAGTTGTTGCCTACAGATGAATTGTCCGGTGAATACTTCGATAATGATATGAATTACTTTGACTTCACAAGCATGGAATGTTTTGAAGAGTTTTTCAATATCTTTATCTATTTCGTAAGTGTAAAAACTAAATTATGCACTATGGACGCTGAACTCAGAAATGATTTCGCCGATCTTCCAAATAAGGTAGGAGCTTTCATTTGCCAGGACAGCGAATATAAGAGTGCCAAACGAAAAGTAAATAATGGTGGTTCTTTCGCTTATCATCAACCTTTGATTATAGCAGAAGGCTCATGCTTCCTGGAGAAAACATTAATAAAAAAAGTGTTTAGTTAATGAAGACATTATCACTATATATAGACAGATGGTATATTGCCGCAGCAGTCTGCTACGACAATATACCTCGTCGTATAGATCTGCCTAATAGGGAAGACCGTATTTGGCTCTATTTTTATGAAGATATTAATAATGATAGAGTTATTTATGGTAAATCTTATCAGAAGCATTATCTGGATAAGGAGCTTCATTACTATGGTGATATATTCTCTAAAGTCGTAAAAGAAGATGAAACCTTTAAAAGATTTGGAAAAGATGTTAGTTTGAAAGAAATCTTTAAGGCATCTGATATACTTGAACACCTAACTAGGGACTTAATGAAAATGAGAAAATAGATACCTACATCTCTTTTTCAGTTGATGTTTCGTATGCCGCCCAGAAGGTTTTTCTCGATATATTGGAAGAGAATAATTTTGTTATCAAAGAGAGTGTTGCTAGAATCTCTCACTTAGCTGTAGAACTTTCCAATAAAAAGGGCCTGTTGAATGATTCAAATTGCATTCTCGTTATTACAGCTTGCAATGAGAATCTCCGATATGTCGTTTACAAACAAAGTAATAATGTTTTTGTTAGACAAGGAAATGAAGGACTCCTAAGAGGTTATGGAACTGATTTGAGAGGCCGGGCATTACTGGAACAGATTGTTTGGCAAATTAATAATTCAACTAAATTCCTAAGAAAAGAGGAAGAGGAAGAGGAAATTAACAGATTGAACCAAAATCTGGAAAGATGGCTATTACAACTTGACAACACCAAGTTTGGTTGTCCTGTTATATATAACGATATAACTTTCTCCAGAGCCCCATATAATAAGCAGAATGCTACTATTCTGAAGAATGTTATTGAGGAAAGAACCAAAACAATAGTCAATGATGTAGTTGACAATATTGTTCAATATGTAAAAGAACTTGATATTGTATTCTCAGATATAAGTCATATTATTTTCATAGGTGATTCATTTAAGAATAGCATGTTCAAGGAAGAGTTATTACAGCGTTATCCTGTAACTCCGAACAATATAGTTGCTTTTGGGAATAAGGATATTCCTGAGATTGTTGGTATTTACAGTCAAATGGACTTGTCTCAATTTGATAGTTTAAGAAAGAATATCGAAAATCTCTCTTATGAACAATTAGAACAGATTAAAATTGCAGAAGAAGATAGAAAAGCTAGAGAAGCTGCACTTAAGAAGCAGGAAGAAATTGATCTTGCTAATGCTGCTATGCGTGAAGATGAGAGAAAGTTCAATGCCGCCATTGTTGACGCTGAATCTTATGAGAAGAAAGGCGACTATAGCAGCATGATAGATCTTCTAAACATTGCTCTTACTTTAAAGCCTGATGATAAGGAAGTAAAGAAAATGTTGGATGAAGCAAACAGAAAGCTATCCGAAATCAAGGTCAAGAATGAGCAATATAATAAAACCATCAGGATGGCTCAGGATGCCTTGAACTCACAGCGATGGCAGGATGCTTATTCAAAGAGTGAGGCAGCTTTAGAATTACGCCTGATTCTTCTGAGGCAAAACGTATTCTTACTGAATCACAAAGAAAAATCAAATTAACAGAAAGCCTTAAAGAGTTTCTTTTACGAGCTGACACCTTTATTGGTCAGAAATTATATAAGGAAGCATTAGAAGAACTGAATAAGGCTAAGCATGCTGATTCTAATAATAAAGAGATTGAGGAACGTATATCCAAAATCCAAAATATACAGAAGAAGCATAAAGAAGAATTGGGCTTATTAGAACAGGAACTTACTAAGGCCGAAAAAGAAGATAACTTTGACATAGCCATAGAAATATGCAATAAGCTCATTGACAAGGATATTCAGAATCCTAGAAAATGGAATGAGCATATAGTTTATCTTAAAGAAAGACGGAACAAATATCTTAAGGATATAGAGCTGTTTGAATCGTTAAAGATTAAGATAAATGAAGCAAGTTTTAATGAACATTGGGAAGAACTTATAGAGCTATGCAACAAATCATTATCTATAAAATCTGATGATTCTATTAAACGATATTTGGAAAAGGCACAGGACAAGTTCAAGCTAATTCAAGATCAAAAGAATTTTGAGAGCTTGGTTTCTAATGTGAAAACATTTATTGCTGATAGACAATGGCCTGAAGCTAAAGAAATTATCAAGGTATTACACGAGAAATATCCTGACAGAAGTGATATTATAAGGAATCTTCGTAAACAAATTTTTGATGCAGAAGAAGCCTGGGAGGATAAACTTAGTGGAAAGAAACATATATCTTCTCCTATGCCAAATAATACTGAAGAGTATGGAAAACCTCCAGTAAAAATAGATAGACCTTCTAAAGATTCTTCTTTTGATGACTTCTTTGGCACTGATAATCCTAAAGGAAACAACTTAGACCAAAATAAGGAAACTCCTTATAAGACAAGTAGGCAGAAAAAAGAATCTTCAGGTGATGACTTCTTTGGCTCCGATAGTCCTAAAGGGAACAGCTTAGGTCAAAATAAAGGCAAGAGTGTTCCTTCTAATACGAATAGTCAGAAAAAGGAATCTTCAGGTGATAGTTTCTTTGATTCTGATTCTTCTAAATTAGAGAAATCAAAACAGAAACAGCATACGAAACCATCTGCAAAAGATGATTTCTTTAAAAGCTGATATTAAAAAAATGAATTGGGTTAGAATGGATTATTTTTAACTTTTTAAACTAATAACATATGGCAGAAGTACAGCTTAAAAGAAAAATTACGCTGCGCCGTAAGGAAAAGCCAGCGGAATTTACATTTGATGGACTGCTAAAAGTAAAATTGTTGTGGCAGTCTAAAACAGACTTGGATTTGTGTATTTTCTTTAAAAGAAAAGATGGACAAATCGGAGGCGTATTCTCTTCAGCATTCCGTCAGAAAAAATCTGATTTAGGTAATTTGTCTGAATTCCCTTTCATGTTACATAAGGGAGATGAAGCAGAACCGGCACCTGGGGGAGAATCTATAGAGCAAATCAATATTGCCAGTCTAAATGATATAGATACAGCGCATGTATGCGTATTAAATTACAGTAAAGCTATAGACGGAGAAGAGGTAAACTTTGCCCAGGATTCAGGTAGAGTAGAAATACAAAGTGACTCAGGTGACTATCTGGAAGTCCTGATTTGATGCTACCGAGGATGGACATGTTTACCATGTATGTAGTATCAAGAATAATGAGGGTATTAACTCTGTTATAAATGAAGGTGTTGTTATGGATTTGGGTACTGCTTTTGATAAAATACCTGGGTTCTCACTAATATGCGAATAATAACTTTTAATTTTTATAATTATGGCTGAAGTAACATTAAAAAAGAAAATTACTCTTCGTAGAAAAGAAGAACAAGCTGCTTTCACTTTCTCTGGTAAACTTAAAGTAAAACTTATTTGGTCTTCTGATACAGACCTTGATTTATGCCTATTCTTTAAGAAAAAAGACGGTCAATCGGTGGTATATTCTCTAATGAATATAGAGGAAAGAAATCTGACCTAGGTGATTTAAGCAAATTCCCATTTATGCTTCACATGGGTGATAATAAAGAACCGGCTCCAGGTGGTGAGGAAACAGAACAAATCAATATTGCCAGTCTTAGTGAAATCGACACAGCTTATGTTTGTATCGTGAATTATAACGCTGCCGTTGAAGGTGAAGATGTTACCTATGCTGACGAAGGTGGACGTGTAGAACTTCAAAGTGACTCAGGTGACTATCTGGAAGTGTTAGCAGACTCTAAAGAGGAAGGCCATGTTTACTGCGTTTGTTCAATTAAGAATAAGGATGGAGTTTATGCATTGAAGAACGAAAGCAATGTAATGGATTTAAGCACTGCATATGAGAAAATTCCTGGCTTTGAATTAATTGTAAATTGCTAATATGGTACAACTAAAGAAAAAAGTTACTCTTAAGACCAAGATAGCTGATTCTGATGTAAAACAAGATATACAACCAAAGAATACAGCTCCGCAGGAACTGTTAATAAAACAGGAGGTGGTAACAAGCGTAACCTTTGGGTCTTTTTGGGTATAGTTGTTTTGGCTGCTATATTGTTCTTTGTTTTTGTGGGTAAAGATAATGAGACATCAGTACAAACAAATGTAGCTCAGAATCCTGTTACTGCTAAAGCTGATTCTATTCAGCCTGCCAAAACAGAAGAAACAGCAGAAAAGGTTGATTCAACAAATGTAGAGAAAACAGACAATACATTAAAGGAAGAATCTACTAAAGCAACAGCAGAGATGCCTTCATCAGAAAGCAACTCTAAACAAAGTTCAAAGCCGGATGTTGTCAAAGTAGAGAAAAAAACTCAAACATCATCTGCAATACCTGTAAATGGTAGCCTCGAACAGAAAGCTATTGCTGTTATACGTGGTACTTACGGCAATGGATTGGAGAGAAAACAAAAGCTCGGTGACGAATACACTGTTATCCAAAACAAGGTTAACGAAATGTATCGTGATGGTTTAGTTGATTAAAACTGTAAATACTGAAATAAAGAAACCGATGTTCTTCATTGGTTTCTTTATTTCGTAAACATTGAAATATGATTATATCAGTTATAATAGGGTTATGTATATGGTTTGTAATACCTATACTTCTCGAAAATAATTTTAAGAAAAAGAAAAACAAGGCAGCATTAAGGATGGTGTGTAAGATAATTGGTCTGGTCATTGTTATTGCTGCATTAATTAATGGTTTGTTTTAAGTTCTATGAGAATTAAAACTATATTTATTATATGTTTTGCTCTTCTACTTTTTAGCGGATGTGCAAATAATAAAAAAGAAAAGGTTGAGACTTCACCTGTTCTAAGCGAGATACAAAAGAAATACATAGATGAAGGTTGGCTTCTAAAATCGGATAGCAGTATGGATGGAGAACTACCTTCTTCCTATGGGGTTAAACCGAAATATGCCTCAGGACAATTATTTTGATATTAATATGGGTGAGGGCTGTGATATTGCTGTGAAGATAATAGACCTGTCAAATGACAGGTGCATACGATATATATTTGTGAGCGAAAATTCTTCAATAACAATAAATCAGATACCACAAGGCCAGTATTATCTTAAGATAGCCTATGGTTATGATTGGATGGAAAAATTCGAAGATGGTATGACTCATGGTAAGTTTACACGTAACTGTTATTATGAAAAAGCGTAGATGTCTTTGATTTTGGCAAGAAAAATTCTCAACCATACTATTAATTATATTTTGAATATTAATATTCAAAATGGTATTGTAAATAATAATTTCAATACAATTAAAATCGACGAAACAGAGTTTTTTAAATAATTGAGCTATGAATATTTTTAAACTATTTCTTTTTCTTTTAATTTCCCCTTTGGTATTTACTTCTTGTGAAACCTCTCAAACTCCTGTTGATGAATTATCTTCCTTGTTGGAAAAGATAGATAATAACAGTGAAAATTACTCTGAAGAAGATTGGAATAATATAACAAATGAATTACAGAGATAGAGGAAGAGCTATCTAAGTATGAATATACTGATGAGGAACTAAAGGAGATAGGCAGAATTAAAGGTCAGATTCTAGCAAAGATGACAAAAAGTGCTGTCAAAGATCTTAAAAAACAAATGGAAGATTTAAGTAAACAACTTGAAGGTGGACTTGAGGGCTTTATGGAAGAAATTAATAATTAATACATAATATACATGGAAAAAAGAAAACATTACGAAGGTTTAAACGACCAACAAGTTGTTGAGAGTCGTGCCAAGTATGGCGTGAATCTTTTAACGCCACCTAAGAAGGATTCACTTTGGAAACAATTTCTAGAGAAATTCTCTGATCCTTTAATTGTCATATTAATAATAGCCGGTATCTTATCTATTGGTATCGCTTGCTATGAATATTTTGGCCTTGGGGAAGGTTTGACAGTCTTTTTTGAACCAGCTGGTATTTTTGTAGCTATACTGTTGGCAACAGGTTTGGCATTCTATTTTGAGCTTAAGGCAAACAAGGCTTTTAACCTATTGAACAAGGTTAATAATGACGAACCGGTAAAAGTAATTAGAAATAGCAACGTAACGGTAGTTCCTAAAAAAGATATTGTTGTTGGGGATATTGTTTTATTGAGTACTGGTGATGAAGTTCCTGCTGATGGAGAACTGCTGGAATCAATTACACTCCATATGGATGAGTCAACCTTAACTGGAGAGCCGGTTTGTAGCAAAACTACTATTGAATCTGAATTTGATTCTGAAGCTACTTATCCTTCTAATTATGTATTGCGTGGTACAAGAGTAATGGAAGGACACGGTGTATATAGAGTAGATAAGGTTGGCGATTCTACTGAAAATGGAAAACTTTTCGCTAAAATGACAGGTAGTGATATAGATGAAAAGTTGGAAGAATATGATGAAATAAAGGAAGAGAGAGAACTAACGGAAGAAGAAAATAAGGAATACATTAAACTTCTAGCTGCTCAACAGGGTGTAAGGAAAGGTGTTAAAACTCCTCTGAATGAGCAATTGGATGGTTTAAGTGAACTTATTACAAATTTAAGTTATGGCTTTGCTACATTAATCATTGTTGGTAGAATAGCTCATTATTTCTCATGGAATCTGTTGGCATGCTGTTTGATTATTCCAACTGCTCTTTTCTTTTACCTGGTTATTAAGAAATTTGAAGACTGGTCAAAAACTGCATGTGTTTCTACTATTATAACTTTTGCGGTTATATTCATAGGTGCTGTTTTAGGTTTACATGAATATTTGTTGCCTGAGGCAGAATTGTCAGGACTCTTAGCTCATACATTGGACACCCTTATGATTGCTGTAACTCTTATTGTTGTAGCTGTACCAGAAGGGTTGCCTATGGCAGTAACATTGAGTCTTGCTTATTCTATGAGAAGCATGCTGAAAACAAATAACCTGGTTCGTAAAATGCATGCTTGTGAAACAATGGGTGCAATTACCGTTATTTGTACTGATAAAACTGGTACTTTGACACAAAATAAAATGCAGGTTTATGAAACCAAATTTTATAATCTGGATAAACAACAGCTTAAAGAAGACGAGGCAAGCAAACTTATAGCTGAAGGTATTGCTGTTAACTCAACAGCATCACTAGACCTGTCCGGAACTGAACCAAATGTTGTTGGAAATCCTACTGAAGGTGCCTTACTATTATGGTTACACAAACAAGGAATAGACCATGTAACTTTAAAAGAGAGTGCTAATACTTTATCTGAGATACCATTCTCTACAGAAAGAAAATACATGGCTACTGTCGTTACTTCTTCAGTTAATGGAAAGAAAATCCTGTATGTAAAGGGTGCTCCTGAAATAGTTTACGGAATGTGTAACAGTTCTTCTGCTAATGTAAGTAAATCAGAAGTTGACAATCAGCTTCAGGCTTATCAGAAAAAAGCTATGCGTACATTGGGATTTGCTTATCAGATACTGGATGATAATGATAAATATATCGAAAGTGGAAAAGTAGTTGCTACAGGTCTTAATTTCTTAGGTATTGTAGCTATCTCTGACCCTATTAGAACAGATGTTCCAGCTGCTGTAACAGAATGTATGAAAGCCGGTATTAAAGTTAAAATAGTAACAGGAGATACTACTGGTACTGCTATTGAAATCGGTAGACAGATTGGACTTTGGTCAAATACTGACAGCGATAAGCATATTATAACTGGTCCTGAATTTGCTAAATTAAACGACAGTGAATTAGATGATATAGTTCTTGATCTTAAGATTATAGCCAGAGCGAGACCAATGGACAAACAGCGTTTGGTTGAATCTCTGCAAAGGAAGAATCAGGTTGTATCAGTTACTGGAGATGGTACTAATGACGCTCCTGCTTTGAAAGCCGCTCATGTTGGTTTGTCTATGGGTGCTGGTACTTCAGTCGCTAAAGAAGCTAGTGATATAACTATTATTGATAACTCATTTAGCAGTATTGGTAGGGCTGTTATGTGGGGCCGCTCTCTTTACCAGAATATTCAACGTTTCTTACTATTCCAGTTAACTGTAAATGTTGCAGCTTGTTTTATTGTTCTAGTTGGAGCATTTATGGGTGCTGAATCACCACTAACTGTTACACAAATGTTGTGGGTGAACTTGATTATGGATACATTTGGCGCAATGGCATTGGCTTCACTTCCTCCTTCAGCAGAAGTTATGAATGATAAGCCAAGGGAAAGACAGGCCTTTATCATCAATAAGCCTATGGCTTTCGATATTGTTGGTGTTGGTGGTTTCTTCTTCCTGTTGACACTATTATTCGTTTATATTTTCCAGCACAGTGATGTTACTAGTTTAATGGACTTATTAACTTTACAGTTGGGCGAAGCAAATAGCGTAACTCCTTATGAGCAGACACTGATTTTCTCAATATTTGTGTGGACACATTTCTGGTATATGTTTAATACCCGTTCCTTCGAAACTGGAAAAAGCTTGTTCAAACTTAAGCTAAGCTCAGGATTCAAAACGATAGTTGGTGTTATTGTTATTGGACAAATTATCATAGTAGAAGTATTCTATGAGTTCTTTAATGTTGAGCCAATGTTCCACACACTTAATTGGACTTTGAATGTATCAGGTATTATAGATTGGCTTATTATTGTAGTCTTATCTTCACTTGTCCTTTGGGTTAGAGAACTATGGCATCTATTAAGTGCTAAGAAAAACTAATAATTAATTATAGGTGATGAAGGTATGTTACAATAATATATATCTTCATCATTTTTTATGTGTTATTTTACATCTTGCGTTATGAGATTAATATTTTCTGTTTTTATTTGTACAAGTCTAATTTCTTGTTCGAATAGCTATCAACAATCACAAAATTTAGAGATTCCTATTAATACTATTGAGAGGGCAGAGAATATTTATTATAGGTTAGGTTATACTGTATCTTTTAATCCTGAGCTTAATATACCTAATTGGGTAGCATGGGAACTTAATTCTTCGAAATTAATAGAAAGAGAAAGTAGAGCCGGACATTTTTATCCGGATCCAGATATACCAAGAGGTATAGCTGTAGAAACAGGTGATTATAGTAATTCAGGATATGATAGAGGACATATGTGTCCGGCAGCAGATAACAAATGGGACAAACAAGCAATGAGAGAGAGTTTTTATATGACGAACATTTGTCCACAACATCATAATCTTAATAGAGGCGATTGGAAAGAGTTGGAAGATGATTGTAGAAGATGGGTTGAAGAGTCTGGTACTATTTATATTGCTTGTGGCCCTATATTGTATAAAAACGATATAAGTTATATTGGAGAAGAGCGTAAAATCCGTCTTCCTAATGCATTCTTTAAAGTTATATTAGCAGGTTTGGATGAAGGTAAACCAAGAGCTATTGGGTTTATATACAAGAATACATCTGGCAACAATCCATTGGACCATTATGTAAATTCTGTAGACCAGGTTGAAAGAATAACAGGTTTAGACTTTTTCTCACAACTGCCTGATGACGTTGAGAATGAAATAGAATCTAATTATAATTTAAATCAATGGAGATAAAATAATGAATAGTAATATGCAGTGTCCGATTTGTGGAAGTACAAATAATATTATTCTGGAGAATAACAGCCAGAAAATACTAAAACTAAGACATCCAGGGCTGTTATTTTCTAATAAAGAACTTGCCAATAAATTTAATACAAGGTGCCTTTGCCCAAAATGTAATTTAGAGTTTAAATATAACGAAGTAACAGGGTATTCTATCGATAGTACAAAAAAAATGGAGTTCGGTATATTATCTGCTCTTTGGCAATATATAGATATAAAATTGTGCTACAGTGATTCTATAGACAATTTGTTTATAGACAAGGATGGCAGGAACCTTTTTATCAAGTTCTTATTTGATAAATACTCAATAAGGTTGAATGAATCAGATTTATTAGTAAGATACAAATCAAAGAATATTAATAAGGTAGGTGATTTGGTATCTTATATTAAAAGCTTGAAAATAGAATAATATTTTTTAATACAGCATATTATGAATAAATAATAGTAATGTTTGTAACTGTTATAAACTTAATTAAGTTTGTTGTTAAATTATCTCTATACAAAATATGGCATGTATCATAAAAAAGAAATAAAAACTTGCTTTTCTTTTATATTACCATTATATTTGTATATACTAGTTAGCGTTCTTTGAATAATGCAAAACAAGACAGAATACAGAACTTCCCTCGTTTCTAAATCGTTACCTGTCTAAAAGTTTATTTCTTGTAAGTTTCTTATTTCTAGTAAATAAGAAAATATACGAGTGTCTTCTCACATGGTAGGTTATCCGCTTTTTGATACCACATAACCCGGCCAGCTTTCGAAGCTGCTTATTCACTTCCGAGTTACAAGGCAAAGCGGCAAACTTCCGATATCAGGATAGCGGTCAAGAATGCC
>ENA-OQCK01000425-OQCK01000425.1-human-gut-metagenome-genome-assembly--contig:-NODE-425-length-23514-cov-5.873990_pt1 | contig 23514 bp, 24 predicted proteins | sample MGYA00242498_ERZ504578 | MGnify/ENA primary metagenome ERZ504578 (study PRJEB26092, sample SAMD00036229) | human gut metagenome | host: Homo sapiens | study: EMG produced TPA metagenomics assembly of...
TATTTATAGATTCACCAGAAATTCTATGTTAGACTATAGCTATATCGGATGCCAAACACGCTGATATCACAGCAGTCGAAAAATCTTTCAGGCGTATTGCCTTATCTTAAGCATCCAGATTCAAATCAGTATTCTGATTCAGGAGCAGTTTCAAAAAAATCAATCAATCAACAAAAGGAGAAGTATGTGTATGTCAGAAACATTAAAACAATTATTTCCGAATATTCGGACCGAAGAAGCAATTATAGGAGAGATCAAGAGTGATGAGAATCTGCTCGCAGAATATGAGAGCTGGACAGAACTACAGCAGAGAGATTTTCTGAAGTTCTGTTCAGGGATGCGGGGAGTCAAGGTGTTGTATGACGGATTTGGAAAGGAGATATTAAGCCCGATCTATCATCCGGAGCGACTGGAGGAGCTGTTGTCCTGTATCCTGGAGACAGAAGTGAAGATCCGTCAGGTTATACCAAGTGACGGAACGAGAATTGCAGATGAGCAGAGTCTTGTTATTATGGATATTGTGGTAGAGCTCATGGATGGAAGTCTGGCGAATGTAGAGATTCAGCGTATCGGATATCTTTTTCCGGGAGAGCGGTGTGCGTGCTATTCCGCCGATCTGCTTCTTCGGCAGTATAAGAGTGTCAAGAGCAGAAAAAAGAGAAATTTTACATATCGTGATGTGAAAAATGTATATACAATCGTATTTATCGAAAAAAGTACAAAAGAATTTCAGGAATTTCCGAATACCTATATCCATCGGGCAAAGCAGCAGTTTGATACCGGACTTTCTGTGAATCTGCTGCAGGAATACGTTTTGGTGCCGCTTGACATTTTCCGGAAAACCACGCACAATAAAATTATCGAAAACAAGCTTGATGCATGGCTTACCTTTTTAAGTAATGATACTTCGGAAAAAGTAAAAGAGCTGGTCGAAAAGTATCCCGAATTTAGAGACATGTATCAGGAAATTTATGACATTTGTGAGAATGTAGAAGAGGTGGTACGTATGTTTTCAAAAGAATTGCAGGAACTGGACCGTAATACGGTGAAGTTTATGATTGAAGAGCAGGAGAGAGAAATTAAGGCGCAGAAGGAGCAGCTAAGGCAGAGTGAAGAAGAGTTGCAGAAGAATCAGGAGCAGCTGAAGAAGAATGAAGAAGAGTTGCAGAGGAGTCAGGAGCAGCTGAAGCACAGTGAAGAAGAGTTGCAGAGGAGTCAGGAGCAGCTGAAACACAGTGAAGAAGAGTTACAGAAGAATCAGGAGCAGTTAGCACAAAAGGATGCACAGATTGCCAGACTTCTGGCTCAGATTGAAGAGAAAGATACGTAGTTGTTGGTCCATTTATGATGATAGAACAACCAGTTGTGCAGAAATCTCCCCGTTTCTACGGATTTGTGATAGAGTAGTCTTCAGAAAAATGAAGAGATAAAGAAGTGAAAGGTGAGAGATATGAAACACGCAGAAATCATTGCGAAAATGACAGTTGAAGAGAAAGCAGCGATATTGAGTGGAGCGTCCGAGTGGGAGTCAAGAGAGATCAAACGACTTGGAATTCCGGCGGCGTTTTTTTTCAGATGGTCCTCATGGAGTGAGGAAACAGGAAGGAGAAGGAGACCATCTCGGATTGAATGCATCTGTTCCGGCTACCTGTTTTCCGACGGCAGCTACGATTGCGAACAGTTGGGACGAATCGTTGGGTGAAGAGATTGGAAAGGCTCTTGGAGAAGAAGCATCAGCATTAGGCGTAGATGTACTTTTGGGACCGGGACTGAACATTAAGCGCAGCCCTCTGTGTGGAAGGAATTTTGAATATTTTTCTGAAGATCCTTATCTGGCGGGAAAGATGGCTGCATCTTATGTAAGAGGAATCCAGAGTCAGGGAATCTATGCATGTCCGAAGCATTTTGCGGTTAACAGCCAGGAGCTTCGCAGGATGGCAATGAATTCGGTATTGGATGAGCGGACACTGAGGGAGATTTATCTGACTGGGTTTGAAATTGCGATTAAAGAAGGAAAAGCAAAATCCATCATACCAGTTATAACGAGGTCAATGGAGTCTATGCAAATGAAAATGAGCATTTGTTAAAAGAAATTTTAAGAGAAGAGTGGGGATTTGACGGACTTGTAGTCACTGACTGGGGGGCTTCGAACGACCATGTAAAAGGAGTTGCCTGTCGATCTAATCTTGAGATGCCGGCGCCGGGACTGGATGCGGCACGAGAAGTTCTGGCAGCGTTAGAAGAGGGAAGCCTTTCCATGGAAGAACTGGATCAGTGTACGGACGATCTTCTGGATGCAGTACTGACACTGGCAAAGAACAGAGAAAAGCGTGTGCGTGAATTTGACAGAGAAGCTCACCATACGCTTGCGAAAAAAGCTGCAAGAGAGAGTATTGTGATGCTCAAGAATGAAGAAAAACCGTTCCAGCTGCTTCCTCTCAAAGACAATACAAGAGTGGCACTGATCGGAGACTTTGCATCTGTTCCTCGTTACCAGGGGGCAGGTTCTTCTCTGGTGAATCCAACGAAAGTAGAAACAATGGAGCAGATGATCAGCAGCTATCCGATTCAGTGTATCGGTACAGCGAAAGGATATCAGAGAACAGGAGAAGCAGATGAAGTACTGAAAAAGGAAGCAGTGAATCTTGCAAAGATGGCAGATGTGGTTATTTACTGCTTCGGTCTGGATGAATTGAGCGAATCAGAAGGTCTGGATCGTACGCATATGCGGATTCCGCAGAATCAGGTGGAGCTTCTGGAAGCAATGGCAAAAGTAAACTCCAATATTGTAGGTGTATTAAGTGCGGGATCTGCAGTTGAGATGCCGTGGCATTCCTGCTGTAAGGCATTGCTGCACGGATACCTTGGCGGACAGGCTTCTGCAGGAGCCATGCTGGATGTGCTGACCGGAAAAGCCAATCCGTCCGGAAGACTCAGTGAGACATATCCGGTTCGCTATGAAGATACTCCGGCATTTAAATATTTTCCAAGTACAGAGCGTAATTCGGAATATCGGGAGAGTCTGTTTGTTGGATATCGTTACTATGATACAAGTAAAGTGAGAGTGCAGTATCCGTTTGGATATGGTCTGTCGTATACATCTTTTGAATACTCAGACTTGAGAGTAACGGCGGATGGAGTTGAATTTGTACTGACGAATACCGGAAAGATGGATGGTGCGGAAGTAGCTCAGATGTACGTATGTGCACCGAAAGGAAAGATTTTCCGTCCGGATAAAGAATTAAAAGGATTCGCAAAAGTATTCCTGAAAGCAGGAGAAAGCAGAAAAGTACAGATTTCGTTTGATGATAAGACATTCCGTTACTGGAATGTAGAGACAGACCGCTGGGAAAAGGAAGCAGGAAAATATGAAATCTGTATTGGCGCATGTGCATTAGATATCCGATTGAGAGAGACACTGGAAATAGAAGGAACAACTGGTACAATGCCATATGACGCTGAAAAGATGCCGTCATATTTCTCGGGGATTATCAGAGATGTACCGGATGCAGAATTTGAAGCACTTCTGAAGCAACCGATCCCGGATGGAAAGTGGAGCGGTGAACTGGGAATGAATGACGCAATCTGCCAGATGTATTATGCAAAGAGCAGACTGGCAAGAATGATCTACAAGATTCTCACAAATCTGAAAAAGAAAAGTGAGGATAAGGGAAAACCGGATTTGAATATCCTCTTCATTTATAATATGCCATTCCGCGGCATTGCAAAGATGACACATGGTGCCGTCAGTATGAAAATGGCAGAGGGTATGACAGAAGTGGTCAACGGACATTTCATGAAAGGAATGGGGAAGGTGATCAGAGGGTTCTTTGCAAACCGCAAAGCCAATAAAGAATATAAGAAAAAGCTGGAGGCCGGAAAATAGAAATGCGGAGAGCAAAAGGGAGAAAGCACAAAAAACTTTCTCCCTTTTTGTATCTAAGTATCCAGCGGGATCAGCACCTGCAGAGTAAACCAATGGTCTTTCGCATGAAGTGTCATGGAACCACCATATTTTTGAGCTGCGTGCTGGATACTTTTTAGTCCGTAGCCGTGATACCCGGCATTTTGCTTTGTTGTAGACGGAAGTTGATCCGATTTTAAATGAAGGATTGTATCTGTATAGTTTTCACATTGAATCATCAACAGCTGATTTTTTTGATACATGGACAGCGTGATCAGTCGTTTCTCTGGGTCATCAAATTGAGAGACACATTCAATGGCGTTGTCCAGTGCATTTCCAAAAATAGAACAGATATCTTTGACGTGCATGAAAGAGATCAGTTTGCCGTCTGCCATGCAGGTAAAAGTGATATGTTTTTGCATACAATAGGTACTTTTGGTTGTTAAAACCACATCCAGTACACTGTTTCCAGTATTGGTGAATGCTTCTTGTGTATGGATCGCCTCTTCCATTTCGGAGAGATATTGTTCCTTCTTTTTCGGGTCTTGTTCAGAACGGATGGCGATCATATAATGTTTCAGATCATGAAATTCTCTTCGCAGGAGTTCAATATTGTCAATCGAGAGACGATACTGGTCATACTGACGCTGCAGCAGGATGTTCATGGCCTGATTTTCGCTGCGCATTCGGAGTTCTTCTCTTTTTTCCTGCATGGAGAAAAGCATAACAAGTCCACCAAAATCTACCAGTGTACGGACATATAGAATCGAACTGGTAGCACTGGAAAACGGGGTGTTTGGCATAACAAAACTGATATTACTGATGGCAAATGCACCAAGAGCAATCAGAACGGCGCTGAGAAGTTCCTTCCCATTGATCTGAAGTCGTTCGTCTGTCGGAAAATGTCCTCGTTCCAGAAAATAGTATCCCACATAGATGCCTGTATACAGCACTGTCATTGTGACAACTGCAAAAGCCGGACTGAGCTTTCCATAGGTCAGCGTCCACCAGACATAGAGCTGCCAGTGAAGCGAAGCTGCAAATTCCGCAAGGACCAGTGCTTTTGCACAACAGAACCATGCATCCAGCCAGGTTGTATCACAGAGAAGATGCAGAAGTGCACACATTAAAAAGGCAGCTCCGATCATACAGGGAATCCAGAAGTAGATCGGAAGAGTTCCTGCAAATTCATGATAGGCAACAAAAACAATCAGGCTTCCTCCCAGGAAAAATGACAGTTTCAAGCCGGACATTTTTCGGCGCAGGAGGAAGATATATACCAGGCAGGCGCCCCATTCAGCCAATGCAGTATAAAGTCTGGGGGTATCCATCAAAGTGGTCAGATTCATCGGGTGACACCTCCCATATAGTCTGTCAGAGCCTCTAGAAAAGCTTTCTTTTTGGCGCGGCTGACAGGCAGTGTTGTGGAATCAGACAGGATCACATTGTTCTGTACAATGCCCGTTACATGCATCAAATGAATGAGATAGGCATTATGGCATTTGGAAAATCCCTTTTCATTCAGCAGCGCTTCGATCTTTTTCAAAGGTCCGGTTGTAAGAAAATCTCCTTTTTCTGTGTGGATGAGAACATGATGCCGCTGGCTTTCAATATAATAGATCTGACCAATATCCAGACGCATCTGACCGCCTCTACTTCAATTGTCAGGTAATTTTTCTGTTGCTTCTGAGTTACTTTTTTAATTGCTTTTCCAAGAATCTGAGAAAAGGCAAGGTAAGATACCGGTTTGACCACATATCCAAGAGCATCCACAAGATATCCCTGTACGGCAAACGAAACGGTGGATGTAATAAAAATAAAAGACACGTCTTCGTCCAGTTTTCGGATTTTTTCTGCGGTCGTCATTCCATCAAGATGTTTCATTTGGATATCCATAAGAATGATGTCGTAGTCAGCTTTATAATCTGTGACGATATCCAGCCCGTCATGAAAGATGGAGGTATGGAAGGAAAGGGAATGCTGTTCCCCATATTGCTCCAGATATCCGGTGAGTGCCCGGATATAGGAATCGTCATCTTCAACAATTGCAATTCGGATCATAGAGTCTCCTTTTCTTTTCGTATCATAAAATTTGAAATCAGTTCTATTTTAGCGGAATCGGAATGAAAAAGCAATTCACAACAAAAGTTTGGCAAAACAAAAATGGACTGGTAGGTTGAAATTAAACAAAAAGACAAGTATAATAAAAATACTGAAAAACAAAGAAAAAGAGAGGTTTTTTAGTGAAGGAGGTAAATATGGCCGAGCAGTATCGTGGTATGGCAATTGGAATATTTGAACTGGACAGCGAATGTGCCTGTTTTGTGGCACTGGATGCGGCGGCAAAGGCAGCAGCAGTACAGATTCAGGGAGTGGAGAGAAACCGTCTGGGAGCAGGTGCCTGTGTAAAGATGCGGGGAAGTATTTCGGATGTGAAAGCAGCGATGGAAGTGGCGATCCGGACGGCAGAGCCGATCGCAAAAGTTGTTTCACACACAGTGATCGCATCCCCATCTGAAGAGGCAGAGACAGCAATCGCAATGACCATTACAAAATAAGGAGAGAGTGATATGACATACGGAGCATTTGGACTGGTAGAAGTCCTTGGGGAGGCAAATGCGGTTCTGGTACTGGATCGGATGTTAAAGACTGCAGAAGTTTCTTATGAGACACAGGATACAAAGTGCGGCGGACATGCCCTGATTTTTGTAAGCGGCAGTGTATCGGCTGTTCAGGCAGCAGTGGAGAGTATAAAAGAAGCGCCGCCGTGTAAGGTGTTTCAGACAGCAGTGATCTCCAATCCATCACAGGAGATGGTTCAGATCGTAGAAGGCTTCAAAGCCAGAAAGAAAAAATAAAATACAGATTCAAAGGACAGCATATCAGGTGGAAGTGCTGTCCTTAGTTTTTATACAGACTCTTTGATAAGATCCGACAGAGAACCAAAAGTATATCCCATTTCTTCCCATTTGGAAAGCAGTTCATCCATGATCTCTCCGTTTGTTCGAGAAGTATTATGCAGCAGTACGATGGCTCCGGGATGTACGCGGGACAAGAGTTTGTCAAAAGCTTCTTTATGAGTAGCTGCGCATCCTGCTGCCAGTCAACGTAGGCAAGACTCCAGAAAAAGGTGTGGTATCCCAGGCTTTGTGCCATTTTCAGATTCTCGGTACTGTAAATTCCTGTGGGGGACGATAGTATTTTATCATGTCAGTACCGGTGATTTCCTGATACAGAGCTTCTACAGCGGAAAGTTCTTTTTGGAAATTTTCAAGAGAAGAAATTTTAGACATATCCGGATGACTGAAAGTATGGTTCCCTACTGTGTGTCCTTCTTTTGTCATACGTTGGATCAGATCAGGATTGTCACGGACAAAATTGCCGACTACGAAGAAAGCCGCAGGAACCTGGTGTTTCTTTAATGCATCTAAAATAGCAGGAGTTGCCCCGTTCTCATATCCGCAGTCAAAGGTCAGATATAAAATTTTTTCTTCTGTATCCTGCGCATAATAGGCAGAATATTGCTTCAAATCTTCAATGGAAGCGTTGGCGGTTGGAAGTTTTCCTTCCTCTGGAAAACTAAGTCCCCAGTTTTCAGAGGCTGACAGTATGGAACCGGATACAGGGGCGGAACGAGCCGAATGTTCAATTTTTCCGGCAACAGAACCGAGGAAAAAGGCAGCTGCCAGAAGCAGAATGCGGCCGAAACAGCGCATGAGGATCTTGTGATCAGATTGGGTTATGTTCATAGAAAGGCTCCGGAAGTTCATTTATTCCTACTATATTCAGGAAAATGAGAAATTATGCTTAAGGTAGACTTTTTAGAAAAAGAGTGATACAGTTAATTCGAAAAGTGAATGAGAAATCAGGGGTGACATATGAAAAAAGCAGCATTATTTTTTGATATTGATGGAACGATATTGAGTGAAGAGACAAAAGAAATTCCCAAGAGTGCGATAGAGGCGCTTCTGGAAGTGAAGAAAAAAGGACATCTGTTGTTTATTAATACAGGAAGGACGATGTGCTCCATTCCGGCAGAGCTAAAACAGTTTGCATTTGATGGTTATTTATGTGGGTGCGGAACGTATCTGACATATCATGATGAGGTATTGTTTACAAGAAGCATCGAGAAAAAACGAGGCAGAGAAATTTTGAATAAAATGGCAGAGTGCAACCTGGATGGAATCGCGGAAGGAACAGAGGATATTTATCTTCCGGAGAGAATCTCCCGGTTTGAACGTCTGGAGACATCCAGGAGATATTTTCACTCCAGTGGACTGGGACGGGAATGTTATTTGGAAAAAGATGATTTTATCTATGACAAGGTGTTTATTTATGCGGATGAGAGAAGCAATCTTTCGGAATTTTTCAGCTTCATTGAAACGGATATGGAAGCAATCGACCGCGGAGGCAATGCCTATGAAATCATACAAAAAGGGTATAGCAAAGGAACAGCATGCGATATGATCTTGAAAAAGTTTGGTTTGGAGCTGGATCAGGCGTATGTGTTTGGAGACAGCATGAATGATCTTTCCATGTTCCAGTACGCAGCTCATACAATTGCAATGGGAAATCACGCAAAAGGTCTGGAACCTTTTACGGAGTACGTGACAGCAGAAGTAGAAAAAGGCGGGATCGCACAGGCAATCCGCCATTATGGGTTAGACGGAAGAGGAGGACAAGACACAAAATGAAATTATTTGTATATAGTTACCGGAAATTTGATGAGGATGAGTATTTCCAGAAATTTTCCAGGGAGTATGGAGTAGAACTTGGAATCTGTTATCAGGGTCCATCCATGGAGAATGCGCATCTTGCGGAGGGATACGACTATATCAGTATTCTCACGAGTAAGATCGATGCAGCGCTTGTAAGAAAATTTCGGGAACTGGGGATCAAGATGATCTCAACCAGAACAATCGGGTATGACCACATTGATCTGGAAGCAGCGAAGGAGTGCGGTATGAAAGTCAGCAATGTGACATATTCACCGGAATGTGTGGCAGATTATACGATGCTGCTGATTTTGATGTCCATTCGAAACATGAAACGGATTTGCCAGCGGGCAGAGATCAATGATTTTTCTCTGCCGGGAATTCAGGGAAAAGAGCTGCATAATTTTACGGTAGGAGTCATTGGAACAGGGAAGATCGGACAGGCAGTGATCCGGGATCTGAGTGGATTTGGATGTAAGATTTATGCCTATGACGTCTATCAGGCAGAGAAGGTGAAAAAATATGCAGAATATGTGGACAATATCCATGAAATTTATCAGAAGTGTGATCTGATTACTCTTCATATGCCGTTATTTGAATCCAACTTTCATATGATTGATGAAAGTGCATTGTCACAGATGAAAGATGGAGTTGTCCTGATCAATACGGCAAGAGGAGGACTGATCGATACAAAAGCGCTGATCAAAGGGCTGGAGTCAGGAAAGGTTGGAGCGGCAGGTCTGGATGTGATTGAAGATGAATTTGGACTTTATTATAAAGATTTGAAGGCACAGTGCTTAAGAAAACATGATCTGTCCATTTTGCGGGCCTTTCCGAATGTGGTTGTGACACCACATATGGCATTTTATACCGACCAGGCAGTCAGTGATATGGTCAAACATTCCATCCTGAGTTGTTGTCTGAATGAGCAGGGCGAGGAAAATTCGTGGGAAATCAAAGGAAAAAGCTGATCAGGGAACTGCTTGCTGATAAAAAAGAAATTTCAATCAGGGAACTAGATGAAAAAGCAAAAGAGCAGGGAAATAGTATTCGATTAAAAGAATGATGGGTGGCAGAGTCATTGAAGCAAATACAGATTTTATAGATAACCTATCTGCCGTCTGCCAGCGTATGAATGATAAGAAAAGATTGCGAACCGCTTGCAATTTGCAATCAAACAAAATGTAATGAAGAAAAAAAGGAGGCAATATCTATGGCAAGAACAGCAAATGTATTTGCACATGTTGAGCCTGAAGTGAAAGAACAGGCAGAGCAGGTGCTTGATAGACTTGGAATTCCAATGTCCAATGCGGTAGGAATGTTTCTGAGACAGATTGTACTCCAGAGAGGAATTCCTTTTGAAATGAAACTTCCAGCTTATGAGGAGCCTGTTGCATATGGCTCTCTGACAAAGGAACAGTTCAATGCAGAAATAGAAAAAGGCATGGAAGATAACAGCTGAAGCAGAAGAAGACTTGAACCAGTTTGTACAGTATTTGCTTTTCGCCAAGAAAAATAAGCAAGCAGCGAAAAATGTGCTTGATGATTTTGAGGATACTATTAAAAAGTTAAAGAATGTAGCGAGTAGTTTGAAAGTATGCGACAATCCACGCTTACAGAGCCTTGGATATCGTCGAATAAATTTTCAACAGCACAGGTATTTTATGTTGTACAGAATAGAAAATGATATAGCCTCTGGCAGGATTGCAGAGGTGCGCAGCAGAAGTATGTCATGCAATTGCATGACGCGCACCTCGCAGCAAGAATGCCGAGGCATTCTTGAAAGTTAATAAAGAGAGGTGCATATGCTATGCCAGGTATACTTGTGGTTGAAGATGATGAAAATTTAAATCGTGGAATTACATTTTCACTGAAAAAATCCGGATATGAGGTTTTTTCAGCAGAATCAATGAAAAAAGCGAAAAGAATTGCAAGTGATCATAATGTGGATGTTACCATTTGTGATGTGAATCTTCCGGATGGGAATGGACTGGAATTTGTAAGGTGGATGAGATGCAGTCAAAATACATACATTATCTGCCTTACGGCACTAGATCAGGAGATGGATCAGGTTATGGGATATGAAGCAGGGGCAGATGATTATATTACAAAGCCGTTTAGTCTTTCGGTACTTCTTTTGAAAATAGAAGCATATTTCCGCCGCAGACAGGAGAAAACGGAAGCCGGAAAGATGATTTCGGGAGATATCGTATTTATCGCAGGAGAAATGAAAGTTTTGATAAAGAGTCGTGAAATCAGTCTGACAAAAACGGAGTTGAAAATGCTGACTTTTTTTCTTCAGAATCCGAAACAGATTCTTTCAAAAACACAAATATTGGAAAATGTGTTTGATCTGGAAGGGGATTTTGTGGATGAAAATACAATCGCTGTCAATATCAGAAGACTCCGTGAGAAAATTGAAGACAATCCGGCTGCACCGGTCTATATAAAGAATATCAGAGGTCTTGGGTATATATGGAATCAGGAGGTAAGGCAGTGACAAAGAGATATCACAGGAAACTCACATCAGCCTTGTCGTTGGTATTGCCGGTCATATTAGTGTTTGCAATATTAAATTGCTTTACCACGTATGTATTTTATGAAGATTACAAATATAAAATGAATCTTATGACAGAGATTGCTGCAAAGGAAGAATTTTCCGGGCTGGATGCTGCTTCGGAATTGCTTAAGGATAAGGACATTGAAACCAACGAACAGGGAAAGCAATTATTGGAGCAATATGGATACTGGGGGAATACAGGGAATGCATTTTATTCGCAATTCCGGCATCAGGTTATGGTGACCGGTGCTGTAAGCACTGTGATATGCGTGCTTCTTTTGACTTTTTTACTTTATTGGAAGAAAAAAGAAGATGCGTGTCATCAGAAAATTTTAAACCAGTTGGAAGAAATTCTGATCAGATTCCGTGAAAATAAATTTGATGATTTATTGAAAACGGAAAATCATGCAGAACTGGAAAAATTGAATGACCAGCTTGAAGCAATCGGACATCATATTCAGTTGATAAAGGAAGAAGCAAGGGCAGAAAAGGAGAACACGAAAGAAATGGTTTCTGATATTTCTCACCAGTTAAAGACACCGGTTGCAGCTTTGGATACATGTTTTAGTGTGCTGATGCAGAATGACTTAAGTGCCACAGAACAGGAGGAGTTTCGTATCCGTTGTCGGAGTGCTCTGGATGGACTGGAGACATTATTGCAGTCGCTTCTTGAAATATCCAAGATGGAAACTGGACTGATTCAGATTAATAAGAAAAAACTTCCGCTTATGGATACTGTCATATCTGCTGTGAACCGCACTTATCCTAAAGCGGATGAGAAAGAAATTGAATTCGTTTTTGACTATGAAAAAGAGCTGGAAACATGCACGATTATGCAGGATAAAAGGTGGCTTGGCGAAGCTGTGATCAACGTTCTGGATAATGCGGTCAAGTACAGTCCGTGTGGTTCAAAAATATTTATCCGGTTACAAAAAAGAAACGATCTTGTAAGAATGGAAATTGAGGATCAGGGAATTGGTATTCCGCAGAATGAGTATCACAAAATTTTTCAACGATTTTACAGAGGAAGTTCCAGGGAGGTCATGGAAAGAGTGGTACAGGAATCGGACTTTTTCTATCGAGAGAAATTATCGAAAAGCACGCAGGTATGATTACGGTAACCTCCGGCAAAAAGAAAAAAGGAAGCACGTTTGTGATTCAATTACCATATGTTAGTTAAATTTTAAATGAGCAGAAATCTTACAATTCTGTAAGACTTCTGCTCGTTTTTGAAAGTGAAATGAAAGATTATCCTGATACAATTTGGATGTAGGTTGAAAAATGACCAAATATATAAACAGGCAAAGAAAGCGTGTTGAAAAGGTACGTTTTACAGAATTGAAAAGGAGGTAGCACATTGAGTGTGATATTAGAAACCAAGCAGCTTTGTAAGTTTTATGGCGCAGGTGAGAATCAGGTCAAAGCGGTCAATCAGGTGGACATTCAGATTGAGCAGGGAGAATTTGTCGCAATTGTTGGAAAGTCAGGTTCCGGTAAAAGTACATTACTTCATATGCTTGGAGGGCTAGACACCCCGACAAAAGGCAGTGTTACTTTAGCAGGGAAAGATTTATACAGGATGAAGGAAGATGCCCTTGCTGTTTTCCGCAGAAGAAAAATCGGATTTGTTTTTCAGGCATTTAATCTGGTTTCATCTGTTAATGTCTGGGAAAATATTGTACTGCCACTGGGGCTGGATGGAAGAAAAGTGGATGAAGCGTATGTAAATGATATTATTGCAACTCTGGGGATTGAAAACCGGATTTACAATCTGCCAAATCAGTTATCCGGAGGACAGCAGCAGAGAGTAGCAATTGCAAGAGCACTGGTGAATCGTCCGGAAATTATATTTGCAGATGAGCCGACAGGAAATCTTGATTCTAAGACCAGTGATGAGGTAATTGCTCTGCTTAAGATGACAGCAAAAAAATATGGACAGACAATTGTAATGATTACCCATGATGACGAAATTGCACAGGTCGCTGACCGTATTCTGGTGATTGAGGACGGACAGGTGGTGGATTTCAGATGAAGACAATAAGCAGGATTGCATATAGCAATGACAAAAAGAACAAGACAAGAAGTATACTGATTATGATGTCCATATGTCTGACTACGATGCTGCTTGTGATTATCAGTACTGTGGGAAATGGAATGATACGTTTGCAGAAAAGTCAGGCGGCAAGCTCATATGGAAGCAATTATGGTCTGTTTGTCGCAGCAGATGCCTCACAGTTAAAGGAAGTGGAACGCAGAGCTGAGATATCTGATATCGGCATCATGTGTACGGAGGGCATCCTGAAAGGAAATGAAAATGGCGGCTTTGTCAGTGCGGATGAAACGGTCAGGAAAATGCTTCCCTATAATCAGGAATATGTGTTGAAGGAAGGTACCTATCCGGAAAAGGCGCAGGAAATTGCCGCAGGACGCGCTTTCTTTGATGCAGTGGGATACCATGATGTAAAGGTCGGAGAAACCGTAACATTGGAGTACCGTTCCGGCATGCAGTCGGAATACGCACCGGTGGAATTTACTGTCAGCGGGATTTTATATGACCGGGATGAATATACCATCGAGGCTTCCTATGTTGTATTCGGTTCGCAGGATTTTTATAATGAGCGTGTTGCGGAGGGTGACAGGCAATATAATATCTATTTTACCTTGAGCGATTCTGCAAATGTATCTATGAATAATGTTGCGCCTGTTATAAAAGAAATCGCGGATTCCTGCGGCATTGACCAGAAAAACGTGATCATCAATGACCTCTACCTGCAGTGGGTATTGCAGCCGAGCTATGAAATGATTGTGGTTTGTGGAACCTGATCTTCGGAATCATGCTGTTTTCCGTTGTGGTCATTTATAATATCTTCCAGGTCGGGATCGCCCAGAAGGTTCAGGAGTACGGAAAAATCAAGGCGCTGGGTGCAACCAGAAAGCAGATGAAGCAGTTGATCTTTCGTGAGGGCATTCTTCTGTCGGTTCCTTCGATACCGCTGGGGCTGCTGTTTGGTTTCCTGATTGCAAAAGTCAGCTTCAACTGGCTGGTGGAGCAGGGAAATCTGGTATCGTCCGGAATCAAGAACCATCAGGTGCCTCTGTTTTCACTGACAATTATGCTCATCTGCATTTTTGTATCGTTTCTTACGGTCGTTTTGGCGCTGCGCAAACCCATGAAAATTGTTTCCCGGATTTCACCCATCGAAGCGACACGGTATCTTGACGGCTCCAAAACGCAAAAACAGGGCAGACGAAAAGGCAGAAAAGATGTCACCGTTTTCTCCATGGCAATGGCAAATGTGACAGGCAATCCGAAAAGAACCATTGCTACGATTCTTACCATGGGGCTTTCCTGTGTATTGTTTGTAATTATCTCTAATTATGTTGGGAATATTGACACGGAGCACGAGGCGCGGATTGCAATCAACCATGGACAATTTGAGTTGCAGCTGGATTATTCCCAGAATTATGATGAAGCCTATTCGGAGAATAATCTGGACACAATCCTACAGAACAACCCACTGAATGATTCTTTGATTAAAGAAATCAAATCCATCCCCGGTGTAACGGATGTACTGACGAGAGAAATCGTCTCTGCAGATTTGAACGGAACAAAATTTCCGGTTGCAATCGTAAATCAAGAGGATTTTGAAATAATGCGAGGGGATGGCGATATCGGTTCCATGGACTATGCACAGGCTGTCAAAAACGGGGATGTTTTCTTTGGCTGGTCCATGTGGATGGAAGCTGACGGGTATTCTGCGGGTGCACCGATTACATTCAACTTTGATAACGGAAGCGGAACCTATACCTATCATGGAAAAATCGCAGGCTCCTTTGTAAGCGCGAACACTTATCTGGTCATTCCGGAAGAAGTATACCGCTCTGTAAATCCGAAAGGGACATCTTATGGATACCTGTGGGTGGATTGTGCTAAAAAAGATGTGGCATCTGTAGAGCAAAGCCTGAATGACCTGCTCTCCGATACTTCTCATATCAAGCTGAACACCTATCACGCAGAATTGCAAACCGCAGAATACGCAAGCCGTATGATGAAGCTTGGCTGCTATCTGTTCATGGCAATTGTCGGTCTCATTGGGTTTATGAATCTGGCAAACACCATGATCATCAATATCACCACGAAGAAGCAGGAATACGGTGTGCTGCAAGCGGTAGGCATGACCAATAAGCAGTTGAATCTGAGCTTACAAATACAGGGCTTGATTTTTACGGTTGGCACCATCTGCGTCGCACTTGCTGCCGGTCTGCCCCTTGGCTATGCACTGTTTTCCTATGCGAAGCATAATGGGATTTTTGGAATGAACGTTTATCACGTTCCTCTTATCCCGATTCTTGTTATGATTCTTCTGGTTGGTATTCTACAAATTGTGCTTTCCTGTGTTTTAAGCAGTAATCTGAAAAAGGAAACGCTGGTAGAAAGAATAAGGTATCAGGGATAGCAAGTATTGCTGGGATATCTCAGTATCATAGTGGCGATAACGAGTACAGCTATTGCAATTTACTTTGGGGAATGGATAAAATCAGTTGTTCCTATAGATCTCATTATGTTGTTGCTACTGGTACATATGGTTTATATCGGAATCAGATGTTATGTGAAAGAACGGGGACATTATTAGGGAATAAATAGGATATTGAGAAAACGATGATGTAACTGTCGTTTTCTCAATTTTTTATATGTTTAAAATACAGCTTGATGAACTTGCCTGTATTCTCTTGGGCTACAAAGATAAAATTCTTTGAATTTTTTTGTATAGTATGCGGGCGAATCAAAACCACATTCCTCTGCCACAATAGAAATGTTTTTATCCGGGTATTCCGTTAGTACAGATGCACTTCGGATCAATCTGTATTTTAACAGATATTGGATAGGAGATTCTCCTGTGATTTTTTTGAAACAACGAAGGGTTTCTCTTTCACTGATATTTACAATTTCAGCAATATTAGAAAGAGTAGCAATATTTGATGATCGTCTGGAAGTTACTTCACCAGGAATGCTGTTAAATAATGTTTCAATCAAAAAAATGATAGAAGGATACTCCAAACCGAGAAATCCGGCGATAGCAAATGCATTTGCATACATGAAGATTATTGAAAAATGGGGAACCGGTATTCCAAGAATATTCCGTGAATGCAGAGACTATGGTTTGCCTGATCCAGAACTTATTGATTTTGATGGTGATTTTCGAGTGAATATGTATCGGAATAATACAAATAAAGCTTCAAATGAATCAACAAATGAATCAATAAATGAATCAATAAGTGAATCTTTAAATTCAGATGAAGCAGTAATAATGGCTATAATTAAATCGAATCCACAAATAAGTCAAAAAGAAATGGCTACAAAATCTGGATTTTCAAGATCAAAAATTCAAAGAATTTTAAAGGTCTTACAAAGGAAAAAAAGTACTCTATCGAGAGGGTGCAAGAAAAAATGGTTACTGGAAAATTCTATAAATTGCCAGTCAAAAACGCATGGACAAACCGTCTCGTATGCGGTATATTAATTGTAGACAAGAAAATATCTTGTACTTACGATAGAAAAGTTTAATTGAATACTGTTTACCATGATCGAACGTATGAAGCATGGTGGTCATATAACAGATGTCGATGGTAATATCAAGGCATTCCCCGATTATTAGCTGGAGCAAACAATCAGCTAACTTTCAGAGCTTTACAGAGCTTGACAGAGGGGGTATTCAGAATAACTCAAATTGAATCGGAAACAGTTTTATATAGTGTCCCACTTGGGTTTACCTTACCTCAGATTGACAGAGAGTGACAATAGGTTGGAGCTCTCCTAAGCACTAGATGTGGGTTCAATTTCTGCAGGGAACGGAGTTAAGCGGACTGATTAGAAACTACTCTAAATCAGTCCGCTTTTTTATTTTAGTTTTCCGTGATACATATCTGCAAAAATTCCAGGTGTATCCAACAAGTTATTGAAAGTCCCTTTTTGCACAATCTTTCCCTGATCCATTACAAGAATGGTGTCGCAGTTTTTTAAGGTAGTCAACCGGTGTGCAATGGAGATAATAGTCATGTTCCGTTTCGTTTTCAGCGCTTCAATAGAATGTTGAATCAGGCGTTCGGAAGTGTTGTCAAGTGCCGAAGTTGCCTCATCTAAAATAAGAAGCTGCGGATTTCTTAAAAAAATGCGGGCAATTGCAATTCTTTGCTTTTGACCTCCGGAAAGGTTGGTCCCACCTTCAGCCAGCCGGGTGTGAAGACCTTCTGGAAGAGAGGCGATAAAATCCGACAAACAGGAGCTTTCAATTGCTTCTTGTACTTCTTGGGAACTTGGTGTGCGTGTGAGACCATAACATATATTTTCATAGATCGTTCCTGCAATTAAAAATGGATTTTGTGGAACGAGGGCGATGATTTCAGAAAGTTCCGACCGGGAAATATCCATGATATTTTTTCCGTCGAGTATGAGTTTTCCTTCACAAGGCTCTAATTTGCAGATGGCTTTGATCAAAGAGATTTTCCACAGCCACTTGGTCCTGCAATTCCCCAAAATGTTCCCCGTTCAATCGTAAGATGAAAATCATTGAGAATAGGACGGTCTTTTTGGTATCCAAATGTTAAATGCTGGAGGATCAAAAGTGGCCCAGATGAAGTTTTAGCTGGTTTTGCTGCTGTGGAGATATAGGAAAAGTCATTTGGAATTTCAGTTATGCTGAAAAATCATCTGCAAGGATTAGGCTTTCTGACAGTTCATCTAAAATCCGGTGAAGTTCTTCCAACGGTTTGATCAATTGTGAAAAACAGAGGTATGAAGTTAACACAGAGCCAACACTGATCATGCCAATTGTTGCAAGATAGGCAGAAACCCCGATCATTAACACGGTGAAAAAAGCCTCGTTCATAAATTTCAGACTATCATACTTCGCCATTTGCAGGTGATGCTTCATTTCTTTGGTTCTTAAAAATTCGGATTTACTGTCAAATCGTGTTTGCTCTGTTTGAATACTGTCTGTCATTCGAATGGTCTCGATTCCGTTTAAAAGTTCCACCACAGTACCATCCATAGATGTTTTGGTATGTAACAATTCAATCCGAATTCCTTTTTGGGTACTGATCTGCCGGATGACGATGGCAATTCCGATTGGTATGACAAGGAGCATCGGAAGAGCTAACGCAACAGGGAGTGTCAGTAAGATAACAATGATTGCAGCAATACTATTAAAAACAGCAGGTGCAAAGTCCATGAAAAGAAGTTTTTCCAGATTGATCGTACCTTCCAGGCAACGGTTCAGCCGACCGTGGATATTTCCGGTCATATGTTCTTTAAAATAGGATAAAGGTGCTTTTAAAAGAGCGACAATCGCCAGGTTTCTAGCTTTTTTTTCTGTTTTTGTAGCAGTATCTTCTACCAGAATCCGGCGAAGAATTTTCAGCAGCTCATTGAATACGGTAACAATTAAAATCAGAAGCAATACGGGGATTACCTTTATAAATTGAATAGAGGTCTGCGATAAAATATCGTCCGTGAGCCAACCGATTGCTTTCGGTGTAAATTGGGTAAGCGCAGAAGAACCTGTCATGATAAATAGAATCAGGATAAAGTTTCTTTTTTGTTTTGGGTCTAACAACAAATATAAGTTTTTGATGGTCTTTCGAAATCGTGTAGATGTATTCATAATAGGCTCATTTCTATCACTATTTATTGAAAATATAGCTCTTTGATTTTTTCAACCGGCATCTCTTGTCCGGTCCAGATTTTAAAGGCCTCTGCACCCTGATAGAGCAGCATATAGAGTCCGTTAAAGGTCGGGCATCCGGCTTCTCTGGCAAGACGCAGCAGCTTCGTTTCTTTTGGGTTGTAGATCACATCAGAAACGATAAGATCTTTGTGGAAAAACGATGGATCTGTGATGATGGAGGAATCTGTATTCGGAGCCATCCCAACAGAAGTTCCATTGGTCAGAATATAGCTGTCTGCAATCTCTCTTCGAAGGATGGAATCGTCTTCAAAATCAAACAGCTGTACCTTACAGTTTGTCCGTTCATTTAATGTCTGAACAATCTGCTCGGCACGGGCATAAAACTGGTCATGGATGCTGAACACAGAGATTTCTGCCAATCCATCCAAAGCCGCCTGAACCAGAATAGAAGTGGCAGCGCCGCCTGCACCAAGAAGCGTCATCTTTCTTCTGGTCAGATCATAACCGGCGTCTTTTGCTGCAAGCATATATCCGGTTCCGTCGGTTGTGTGCCCGGTCAAAATCCCATGATCATTTACGACGGTATTGACTGCACCGGAAATTTCAGCAGCAGGGGAGAGTTTGTCACAAAGTTCGCACATTTTATTTTTGTCAGGCATGGTCAGATTGAAACCACGTACATTCATGGCACGAAGTCCCTCTACGGCAGCAGAAAGTTTTTCTGTTCCCACATCAAATGCAAGGTAGATGTAATCCAGTCCGAGATGCTCAAAAGAAGTGTTGTGCATCATAGGAGAGATACTGTGTGCAACCGGGCTTCCAAGAAGTCCGGTGAGTCCTGTACGTCCGGTAATCTGTTTCATAAGCGGTTTCCTCCTGTTTTAGATTTCATCTGCGTGATCAAAAAATGTAAGATCCGCAGGATATACATAACTCTCACCAATCTGATGCAGAAGCACTAGGTTCAGATGATTGTTCAGATTCTTCTTGTCCAGTGAAATAGCATCTGTGAGCACATGCATTGGCAGATTGCAGGCATCCGGAAGTCCGTAGGACTTTAAGAGCTGCTGAATTTCCATTGCAGTACCCGGTTGGCATAAATTTTTTTCTTCAGCGATCTTAGTGATCTGATACATACCGATCCCCACTGCTTCTCCATGGCTTTCCCGCTCATAGTGAAAATGTTGTTCGATCGTATGGGCAAGTGTGTGGCCGAAATTTAAAAGCATCCGTTCCCCGGTATCGAACTGATCCTGTTCCACCACTTGGCGCTTGATGTCTACACAGCGATAAATGATATCTGCCAGAATATCCTGCAGATTGTCGAAAGAGCCACGAGTTTTTAAGGTTTCAAACAGAGCGGCATCTTTGATGCAGCCATATTTGATGACTTCTCCCATTCCGTCCATAATAAAATGAGAAGGAAGTGTGTGCAGAACCTGAGGGTCGATCAGAACCAGTTTTGGATGATAAAATGCACCCACCAGATTCTTTCCCTGTGGAAGATCTACAGCAACTTTTCCGCCTACAGAAGAATCCACCTGAGCCAGTAGAGAGGTGGGAATCTGAACAAACCGGATCCCCCTCAAATAGCTTGCCGCAGCAAATCCTGCCAAATCTCCGATGACACCGCCTCCAAGTGCAATGATCAGATCACTGCGGGAAAATTTTTGCTTAAGCAGTGCATTGTAAAGTGTGGGAAGGGTCCCGAATGCCTTTGTTGGTTCTCCGTGAGGAAGAATCAGTTCATGGACTTCATAATCGTGAAGTGAAGCTTTCAATTGTTCTCCGTACAGTGGAAAGACATTGTCATCAGAGATGATCATGATCTTTTTTCCGGAAAAGCAGGAGGAAATATAAGCCCCCGCATTGTTCAGAATGTTGTTTTCAATATAAATGGGATAGCTGTTTTCCCCTAAATTTACTGTCAGTTTCAAAAAAATCCCTCCTGTTTTGTCAGATTATACCTGTTTTCCGACAACCTGTGCGATCTGCCGGATCTGAGTCAGCAGATTTGTATATTTTTCCGGTTTTAAAGACTGGGCGCCGTCGCAGAGTGCACATTCCGGATCATTGTGTACTTCGATCATCAATCCGTCAGCGCCTGCAGCAACAGAAGCTTTTGCCATTGGTTCTACCAGCCACCATTTTCCGCCAGCGTGGCTCGGATCGATAATGACGGGAAGATGTGTTTTTTTGTTCAGAACCGGAATGCTCTGCAGATCCAGAGTATTTCTGGTGTATGTTTCAAAGGTGCGGATTCCGCGTTCACAGAGGATGACATTTTCATTTCCGGCGGCCATGATGTATTCTGCAGACATGACCCATTCTTCATAGGTGGCATTCAATCCACGTTTTAAAAGAATCGGGCGGTCCAGCTGCCCTAATTGCTTGAGCAGGTCGAAATTCTGCATGTTGCGCGCACCAATCTGAATCAGGTCTACCTTTTCGTTGAAGATGTCCAGATGATCTGGAGACATCAGTTCTGTTACAATTGGAAGTCCGGTTTCTTCGCGAACTGCACAGAGAATTTCCAGACCTTCCAGTCCAAGTCCCTGGAAAGAGTAAGGACTTGTTCTTGGTTTGAATGCGCCGCCACGTAACATATTTGCTCCGGCTGCTTTGACAGATTTGGCGATTCCAAGAACCTGCTCATAGGATTCTACGGAACAAGGACCTGCAATCAGTGCCAGGTGGTCGCCGCCCACTTTGACACCAGATACATCAATAATGGAATCTTCCGGATGAAATGCCCGGTTTGCAAGTTTATAAGGCTCTTGCACGTGCATGACTTTATCAACGGAAGCATCGACTTCAAACAGGCGGGCATCCAGACGAGTCGTGTCTCCGATGCATCCGATGATTGTCATTTCCTGACCGCGGACAATATGGGTATCCAGACCATTGCGTTTGATCTGATGTTCTACTCTGGCAATATCTTTGTCAGAGGTATTTGGCTTTAATACAATAATCATAATGGAACCTCCAGCTATGTAACTTAATACTGTAAAATTTTAGTTGTTTAAAGTGCAAAACTAAAAATATCATAAAACAATATGCGCAGATTGTCAATGTTTTCAAGATGGAATTTCCAATTTTATTTTGGGAACAGGGGAAACGTGGTAGAATAAAAAAGAAGAAAAGGATGGGGAAAGATGTGATGAAGAAAAATGATATGTGGAAACGGGCACGGCGGATTCCGGTCATGTTGATCACAGAAGGGCTTTGTGTGGGCTGATCGGTGGTTTTATTGTATTGCTTTACAGAGTAGCGCTGACTTTTGCGGGAAACTGGCTGATAAAGATTCTTTCCTATATAAAGGGCAATCCGTTTCGCTGTGCGGTGTGGTTTCTGATCCTGATGGCTCTTGCATGGATCGTAGGAAGACTGGTGAAGTGGGAACCGATGATTTCAGGCAGCGGGATTCCGCAGGTGGAAGGGGAAGTATCCGGGCGCCTTTCTCAGAATTGGAAACGAGTGCTGCCGGCAAAATTTGCAGGCGGATTTTTATGTATGCTGGGAGGGCTTTCGCTTGGAAGGGAAGGCCCGTCGATTCAGCTTGGAGCGATGGCCGGACAGGGAATATCCAGAGCTTTGGGGCGGGGGAAAAGAGAAGAGAAGTTTTTGATGACATGTGGGGCGAGTGCCGGGCTTTCAGCAGCGTTTCATGCGCCGTTGGCAGGTATGATGTTTGCAGTAGAAGAGATTCACAAAACATTTTCAATTCCGATTCTTCTTCCGGTCATGACGGCTTCTGTAACGGCAGATTATATTGCTTCCCACATTCTTGGCCTGGATCCGGTATTCCATTTTCAGATTACAGAATATCTGCCGCAAAACTATTACTGGCTTTTGATTCTTTTGGGAATTCTGGTAGGAGTATCCGGCGTGTTTTACAATTGGGGGATGTTAAAAGCGCAGGAATTGTATCGCAAAATTCCGTTTTTAAAAGAGACAGGGCGTTTGTTGATCGCGTTTTTGACGGCAGGAGTGCTGGGACTGGTGATGCCGTCTGTATTGGGAAGTGGTTCCGGATTGATCGTCAGTCTGACAAAGGGTGAGATGGTTCTTGGAATGGTTGTGCTGACGTTGGTTGTGAAGTTTTTATTTTCAGCAGTCAGTTTTGGCTCAGGAGCTCCGGGAGGAATTTTTTTCCCGCTTCTTATATTGGGAGCTTTGCTCGGGGCAGTATTTGCAATGACGGGTGCAGAATTTTTTGGCCTGGATCCGATGTACATCAACAATTTTGTATTGCTTGGAATGACAGGGTTCTTTACCGCGATCGTGCGGGCACCGCTGACAGGCATCATTCTGTTGTTTGAAATGTCTGGCAGCATCAGCCAGATGCTTTCCCTGTCAATTGTGTCGGTAACGGCATATATTGTGGCAACGCTGATGCGTTCAGAGTCGATTTATGACAGCCTTTTGAAGAGAATTCTCAAAGCGGATACTATAGTGCATGACAAATGAAACAACTTATGGTATACTTCATTTTAGAATATGCGTATGTGGTAGAGATGCCAGATACCAAAGAGATTTGAAGGAGCCAGACAGATGAAAAGAGTATTGTTAAAACTGAGCGGCGAAGCACTTGCCGGAGATAAAAAGACAGGATTTGATGAGGCAACCTGCATAGGAGTTGCAAATCAG
>ENA-OQCK01000426-OQCK01000426.1-human-gut-metagenome-genome-assembly--contig:-NODE-426-length-23494-cov-8.270510_pt1 | contig 23494 bp, 41 predicted proteins | sample MGYA00242498_ERZ504578 | MGnify/ENA primary metagenome ERZ504578 (study PRJEB26092, sample SAMD00036229) | human gut metagenome | host: Homo sapiens | study: EMG produced TPA metagenomics assembly of...
TTGTCACAATTCCCGTAAGCATGGTATTCATTACCTCTTTGGCTTTGCTTACCATGTTTGCGCCCCATGTGGCTACTTTTGTAACTGCTCCTATAATGCAGTTCCATATTTTTTCTGGTGTCTGGGTTACTATTGTCACAATTCCCGTAAGCATGGTATTCATTACCTCTTTGGCTTTGCTTACCATGTTTGCGCCCCATGTGGCTACTTTTGTAACTGCTCCTATAATGCTATTCCAGATTTTCTGCGGTAGCTCCTTAACAATGGTAATAACCTTTGTTACAAATTCTGTAATCACGTTGCCGCCTTTTGCCTGCATACGTGCGCCCCACTCGGCTATTTTGTTTATGCCGTCCGCTATTGCTCCCGCAATCTGTCCCGGCAGCTCTACCAATTTTCCTATAATGGTACTTACTAACTTTGCTGTTGCATCTGCAATTTTCGGCAGTCCCTCAATCAGTCCCGTTACAACAGCTACGATAATCTGTGGCATTGCTTCAATCAAAAGCGGGATTGCGTTAATAATTCCGTCTACCAGCGCTACCACAATCTCTGCGGCATTTTCCAGAATGAGCGGAATACCCTCAACCAGCGCATTTATGATAGCCGTTATAATCTGCGGCAATCGTTCGATAATCACGGGCAGCGCTGCTATAATACCGTCTGCAAGCCCAGTTACAAGCTGTATCGCTGCATCAATCAGCATAGGCACATTGTTTACCAGAGTTTCCACGATTGTAAGCACTGCATCTATCACACTTGGTATCAGCTCCGGCAACGCCTGCCCCAGCCCCTCTGCCAGTCCTGCAATAATCTGTACCGCTCCCTCTGCTATATCTGGTATCAGTTCTACAATACCGTCAATCAGCGTTGTTACGATTTCTACGGCACTCTCTGTCAGAGTAGGAATAGCTGTTATAATACCGTCCACAAAAGACGTTATCATATCTACCCCAGCCTGCACGATTGTAGGCGCACTGCTTACAATTCCGTCTGCCAGCCCGGTTACAAGCTCCACGCAAACGTGGTAATCTGCGGCAGCATATCAGAAAGCCCGCTTACCATATTTGCCAGAGCGTCCCCAAAACTCTGCGCCATTTTCCCCATATCCCCGCCTGCTGCGGCTGCTCCCTGCTGCAATTCATTTGCAAACTGGCTGAAAATCGGCAACGCCTGCTCTCCGATAGGCATAATAAAGCTGGTCTGCAATATCCTGCCTGCGCCTTTCATAGCCTCGCCGAATGTGTCATACTTAACGGCGTTAATCTGCCCCATTGTGTCCGTGGTCTTGCTTATCTGTCCCTCAACGTCCATAAGGGAAGTGCAGGCATCTGCTCCCATATCTTCCCACATAGTACCCATAAGCCCTACGCCTGCGGTATACTGTAGGCTTTCGTCGTCGCAATTCTTTAGCGCCTCGCTTATCTGGTTCATTGCCTCTTTTGCACTGTCGCCCCCGGCTTGGAATTTCCCCACCATTTCGTCTGCGTTCAGCCCCAGACTGGTAAGGTATTCGTTTGCCGTTCCGTCATTCATTCGTATGCTAAACTCTTTGAAAGCGTCGCCCATTTTGTCAATGCTCCACACGCCCTCATTTGCCCCATTCTGGATAGAGTTAAACATATCCTCGGCGCTTAGCCCTGCCTGCGCATACTGGTTACTGTATTCGTTGATAACGTCCAGCAAATCCCCGTTCTGGTTAAGCCCCTGCTGCGCTCCCTGCGCAATCAGGTTATATGCCTCGTCGCCGGATATTCCAAACTGCTGCATCAGCTGCGTTGCAGCCCTTGTACTTTCCGCTACGTCCATTTCAAACGTATCACGCAGGTTAATGCGTTTGTCGTCATTTTTTCCAGCTCGTCCGCTCCCAAATCGCCCGCCTGCTGCTTGACTGTTGCCATAGACGCTGCTATATCTTCAAAGCCCTCGCCATAATTGCCGTTATAGATATTCTCCATAACTTTCTTATACTGGTCTGCCTCTTCTGTCGCCGTTCCAGTAGAGGCGCAAAAATCATTTAACGCCCCTTTTGCCTCGTCTGCTTGGCTTACCGTATATGCAAGTCCCGCTACTACCGCTGTGCCGATTGCTGCGGCTGCCGTACCTATAACGGTTACGCCTTTTGCCATTGCACCGCCCAGCCCGTCTAAAACACTACCTAAGTCAGAAAATTTATGTCCTGCTTTTTCTGCTTTTTCTCCTATATCCTCTAACTCTTTTTCAGTATTTATAAGCGCTGCCCGCTGGTGGTTTAAATGCGTTTCCAATCTTTTTGTTTCTTCGCTTGTTTCGCTTGTTGACTTACGGCATTTTTCTAGCGCTGCCTCGGTTTCTTTAATCTTTCTAGCCTGCTCGTCATAAGTCTTTTTTAATACTTCCTGCTTTGCACGCAACGCCTCTGCGCTTTTTTCGTTCCCCTTATATTCAGCCGTTACAAGTTTCATTTCTGAATTAAGCACTTTAAGGGTGCTGTTAATACCTTTGCAGGCTGCTTTATACTCTGCCTCGCCGTCAAAGCTAAGACGTGTTTTTATTTCTCTTGTATCGCCCATAAATTACAGTCCCCCTAAAGCCTTGTCTATGTCGTCCATTTCCTCTGCGGCTATCGGTTCTGCTGCCTGCTCTTGCCGGAAAATGTGCGGGTTATATTCCTTGTGGTACTTAAACAGTGTCACAATCTGGTAAGGCGTTTTTCTCCACGCCTCACGCTCTTTGTACCCCAGCAGCCCGATTGCGATATATAAAAGCCGTGCAGTATTTAATTTTCCTGCACGGCTGCCATTTCCCCCGTTTCACTTTCTCCGCTTTCCTCTTCGTCTCCGTTTCCGTCTCCGGCTGTCCCAACGGCAAAAGATGCAAAGATAGCGTTCTGTACTTCTCGCATATTTCCCAAATGTATCATTCTGCCTACTTTTTCTTCTGTTAAAAGCTCTGCGTTTTCGTCCTCTTCTAACAGTCCCTCATTTATCAGCATAGTAAGTAGCCACTTGGTATCCTTTATCCAGTCTGGGTTATTCTGGTTAAATACTTCTGGCAGCTTGTCATATCCCCCGCATTTTTCCTGCAATTCTTCCAGTGCATTAAGGGTAAAAAGCAATCTGTATTTTTTTCCTTTCAGTTCCACGGTATAACCGCCGTCATTCATTGCGCTCATTGCATAAAATTAAGGCGCAGCCTGCGCTACGCCTTTCTCCTTTCCTCATATTCTCTTTTTATACTTCTGTCATTTTCGGCGCTGGCTCTGGTACTGCCGTAAACCATGTTGTTGCTGGTTTATCTTTTTCTGTTCCCACAAAGTCAGCTTTCCATTTTGCATCTTTCTTTCTCTTGTAGAATGTCGCTGTAATTTCTGGTGTCTGAAATTCGATTTTTTCCCCTTTGGTTTTGTACTTTTCCCCCGGTACTTCAAATTTGCATTTCAGTAACCAGATATATCTGTATCTGCCGCCAGTTTTGGCAGCCCTAAAACCAATAGCCAGAAATGGCGGCTCGTCATCTCCACCAGCCCACACTACCTTATTTTCGTCTACCAGCTGCCCCAGTACCTCTGCCAGCGTCTCCGGCGTAAGGTCTTTAATCCCCAGCTTTAATGTTCCGTTTGTAAATTCTTTTACGCTCTCACTTAATGCGTCGTCAGCGTACAAGTCTGCCGTTTCTGTTTTTACAGATAAATCTGCTTCCATTGCCTCTGCCATTTTCTTAGGCGCTCCGTAAGTTTCTTCGCCCTCTGCCTCTGTGCAGACAGCATAGTAAAGGTCTTTTAATCCTAATGTCATTATTTTGTCACTCCTTTAACAATTCGATTGTGATAGGTACAAGCCAGTACCCGGTATCTGTTTCGTAACTTTCTGCATCTACGCTGTTTATGTAAGCACCTGCTGCCGTCAGCACTTCCAGAGTTTTGTTTAACTGTGCCTCAAAATCTCCCTTATGGAAAAGCGTAACCCTATACATTTCCTTGCCTGCTGCCTCTTTATCGTCGGCACTCACTGCCGCCTCTTTCAGCAGCCGCAAGAATGTGTAATACGCTGGCGGTTTTTCTTTTCCAGTATATATGCCTCTTTCTGCTGGCAGCCCTGCGCTTTCAAGCACTTCTTTTATGGTACTCATTTATCCATCTCTCTTTCCCATATTTCTAACTGCACCTCTCTTATTCTTTTTTCTGCTTCTGTTTGTTGCAACGGTTAGCCACGGTTTTGGTGCTGTCTTACTCGTCCCACGTTCCGCTATAAAACCAATCGTTGCATTTCTAACATTACTTTTATCTCCTTTTCTTTCATTTCCGTGTTTCGCTTTTCCTTGTGGGTAAACATCAACTACTGTAGCGCCGCCCTCTTTTTTTATTCTCGTGGGCTTTATTGATGAAATCATCATTCCCGTATCACGCAATCCGTAGTTTTCTGCCTCTTCCTTTTGTCTCTTTGCCAACACTGCTGCCCCTGCTTTTAGCATAGCTGGTACAACTTCCTGCACTCTTTTTGCGTCATTCTCAAACGCTTGTGCAATTTCTTCTATACCCATTGTTTCAAAACTTCCCATGTTTTCCCCTTTCTTGTTGCTTTTAATTCGACAATATGCGATAATCTCTATATCAAAATTACAGAAAGTTGGTGCTTTTATGAAAAAGAAAAACATTGTTTTTTCTTGCCTTGCTGTTCTGTTTTTACTTTCCGCATTTAGCGGTTTTTTCAGCGGCAATATAACTGGCGGTATCGGCTGTCTTATGATTTCCCTGCTCTTTGGGTTTCTTGCCTACCGTTCAATTAAGCAGCTCCCGTTAAATGAAGAAAAATCAACGGCAAGCAGTACCCCCCCCTATCAAACAAACGTTCTGTTGAAAATTCCAGCATAGCATCTTCTACGGTTAATTCCTCATTACCCAATTCTGATGAAGAGTACAGTTGTGAATTTATCAACATAACCCTTGCTGGTGTAACTTACCCAAATGACGACGGTACAGACAGACAACTTCTTTTACGCAGATTGCACTTTCACGACACGCCTTTTGACAAAGATGTAGAAATCTCTGTAAAAGAATGTCGTTTCAATGATGAAATTGCTTTTTCTGTCCTTGCCAATAATCTGCAAATCGGCTTTATACCTAAATCGCAGATAAGCTACGTCAATGAAAATTTTGATAGAATTATAGAGGTTTCAAAAATCAAAGTCTACGGCGGCGGGCGTGATAAAGACGGTAATACAATCAGCTATGGAGCGGCTATTACTCTAAAACTCCGTGCCTCTTAATATAAACCACTGCGGCGGTATCCCCGCCGCTTTTCTATACCTCTCTATCCTTATATCGCAAGTCTGTTAGCGTAAGCTCTACCGTGTCGTCGTCAATGTCATACGTCTTAAGCACAAAATAGGCTTTCCCACCCAGTTCTACAGTGTCCTCGCCCTCATAATCTGCCTTATGAACATCACATTTACGCTCTACCACTTTCCCCGTCTGCTGGCTCTTGAAATACTCGTTATAGCTACTGATTTCATGTTACAAAAAACAGTACGCCTACTTTCTTCGCCCTGCTCTGCAAAGCCGTTACTGTTTACCCTTTTATCTGGCTCTGTCAGTTTTACAAGCGTTAATTCGTCCACCCATTCTGCCATTTTATCCCCCGCTTTCCCCGCCCACGGTGTCCGTTTCGGACACTATCGGCGTGTTGTATTCCTGCGACATAGAAAGCCGCATTTTCAATGTATCGTATGAATTTCTGAATTTTTCCGCATTGTTGTTATAGCCAAATTCAGCCTTACAGTACAGCGTAACGGCTCTGATTATCAGCCCGTCTTTTTCATCAATCCTATTTACTCCGTCGTTTGCAAGGTCTGCTTTGCAGGCGGCTATACAGTCGTTAATTTCTTCTGTAATTTTTTCACTTGTGCTGCTGATACGCAGCGCCGCCCGCATTTTCTCTGTTAATGTTGTGGCATTTGCTGCCATATCCTGCACCCCGCTTTCTAAAATAAATCTGGGCTACGTTTCCATAGCCCAGATGCTTACTCTTTGATTTTTGCAACCTTTGCTCTTTCCAGAATTGCTGCCCGTTCACGGCTTACGGTAAAAACTTCTCCCGGCTCTTTCACTTCGTTTAGTACCCTGTCTAAGTACATAGCTGTTACCTCTACCGTAACCGTTCCGGCTGCCTGCGGTTCGTCGTCCTTTTCCGGCTCTTCCTGCTCGTTTTCCTCGGCATATTCTGCCGCCGCCTGCTCCGCTGCCTCTTTTTCCTCTTCTGTCAGCTCGCTTTCGTCTGGTATCTCTACCTCAACCTCTGCGCAACGTTCCGCAAGTTCTTTGATTGTCCCCTCTGTACTTACGCCCAGCTCTTCCGCAAGTTTCTGCAAATCTGCCTTCTTGCATTTTTCCAGCTCTTTAACATCTAAATGCCCTTTCATAAATATCCACCTTTCTTACGCACTTCTCCCCATGCAGATAGTAACAAGGCTGTTTTTATCAACTACCTTTCCGTCCGCAAGCATAATGCCCTTTGTTACTTTGTCGTCTGTGTCGTTGTCCTCGTACTTCTTTACGCCCATTGCATAGTTGGTGTTAAGTACATAGTCCTTAAAGTTGAAAAGGAACGCAAACGCTGTATTCTCTGCTGCTCCGGCGCTGTATGTGGTCACATAATCGCAGCACACTACCTGTCTGCCCAGCAAAAAGCGCTCCGGCTTTCCTGCAATACCGTAGTTTACTCTGCCGATAGGCTGCCCGTTGCTGTCGGTCAGTCCGTAATACTGCATGAAAGTGTTTTTACTCATACACCATACTGCCCCGTTTTCGTATGCCTGCGGTAATGCTGCCTCTGCTGCGATTAAGTCCGCATAAGCAGGTTTTAAGCTGGTAAGTTTCTGCCCCTCTGCGGGTGTTTCGTTTAAAATTCCTTTCGGTTTTCCGTTTCCGTCGCCGCTGATAATCGCCTGCTCAAGTGCTTTCGTCATAGCCTCTACAATGTTGTTAATCAGCATAGCCTCAAAAGCGCTGATTGCCATTGTGTCAACTTCCAGACTTACCGCAACTGCGCAGCGCAGCTTATGATATGCAAAAGTAATCATGCCGTCTTTTGTAGCGGTAAATTTCTGCTTGTCGCTGCCTTTTCCCTCTGCTACCCATGTTGCAGTAGGCTTAACCGTAGACACCGGGATAGCCACGCCGCCCTTGTATGCAGTTCTGGTTACAAGCGCTAAAATCATGCCCGTACTTTCCAACTTCTGCACAATCTGGTTCAGTACCGTTGTAGGGATTGTTGCGCCTACGTCCGTTGTGTGCTTACGGCATCCGCTCTGTACTCTGCCGGAATAGCTGCACCACGGCATACATAACGCATAAATGCCTTTCTGTATTCCATGCTGCCGTACTTGTCGCCGTCGTCCCCCTCTCCGGCTGCTCCGCTAAAATTTCTAAGCACTCTCGGTGCTGCTCCCTCGCCGCCCTGTCCGTCGTCAATCGGTTCTCCTGCCGCAATTCTAGCAAGCAGCTTATTTCTTCTCTCTGCCTGCTCTACAATCTGCGTGCGCTCTTCCTGCAAGTCTGTTACCTCTGTTTCCAGTGCTGTAATTTCCTCTGCGGTCAACTCTGCCGCTCTGGTGTTCAGCTCGTTTCTAATCTGGCTAATCTTGCCTCAATTTCTTTTAATCTCATGGTTTCTGTTCTCCTTTTTTGTGTTATAAATTCGCTCTAATCTTTAGTAATGCTACCCGTCTGTTAAGCAACTCCTGCCGTTCTGCCTCATAACTCCTATGTGCAAAATTACGGGCGCTTATTTCAGTATCCCCGTTTGCTGGTATGCTCACTGCGGATACGTCATAAACCTTTTTAATTTTTAAAATTGTCCTTGTGCGTGTTACTCTGTCGTATGTTTCCTCTGCCACGGTAAACGCCCATGACATTTTAGTAATCATGCCTGCGTCAATATCCTGATATAACCCACGGGCTAAGTCTGTCTTTCCTAAGTCAGCCGCCACTAAAAGCCCTTTATGGTCTGGCACTAAAATAAGCGTCTTATTTGACTGTCTGGCAAACACTCTGCCTGCATGGTCGTACTGCATAATAACATCACTCATGTCTGCGCCGTCCAGTGCGTGTGCGTCTATCCTTTCGTAAAACTTTGTCCCGTCCTCAAATTCATAAAGCAGATACGGCTTGTCAAAAGTTGTAGCATATCCCTCTACGTAATACTCTGTGTCTATTCTTTTTGCTGCTGCCTGCGCAGTCAATGGCGCTGCCAGCGCCCTATATTCCCGCTCTTTCTTAATCGGCATTGTTTACACCCTCTTTCTGTTTCCCGTCGTCTGGCGGCTCTTTCGGCTCGCCCTCTGTCGGTTCTTTTCCCTTTCCGTCGTCTGTCCCCTGCTGCCCCGCCTGCGGTACTTGCTGTATGATAATCTTCGGCTCTTTGTTACTGTTGTTCAGCTCGCTTACTTCCGTGTATTCCTTTCGGATATAATACTTTTCCCCGTCCTCTACGTGTGCCATATTCCATATATCCATTACGCCGTTACGGTTCAGCAGCGCACGGTCAAAAAGCTGTGTGCTTACTTGCAGCTTTGTTTCATTGCTGGCATATTGCAGGCGGTTTGCAGAAAAAGTAATAGCATTTCCGCACGCTATCTCTCTGTCTGAAAATGTCATGTTTGACATAACAAGGGAAAGCTGGATTGCAAACGGTTCTATCTTTCCCTCGTAATATGCGTTCCACGTTTCCTCATTGAATTTGTTTTGCAAAATATCCATGTTAGTACCAAAATGCGTGCATACATTTTCTTGTATATTCTGCATCTGCAATGCGTTTGGCGTGTATGGCTTGCTTTCTACTTGTTTCAGCTCCGAAAACTTATTATCATAAATAATCATTCCGCTGTCATTGTCGGCGCTTAAATTGTCCTCGGTAAACCGTTCCCGCTCTTTCTTAATATCCTCTGGTTTCAGCATATTCGCCACCTTTGCCAGAAAGCGGATATTTGCAGAGTTTTTGACGGCATTTATAATGCCTCATTCTGCGTATGTATCAGCTGCATAGTCGGCTTAAGCGTGCGGTTATCCTCTCCGAAAAGGTCGTCTGTGTACTCAAAGTCTGTTATGATACCTACTTTTTCAAACTCAATAGCCCCATGCTCCCCATTTGCAAACAGATACCGCAAGTAAACCTGTCCTTTTACCTCTACCACCTCGCAGCGTTCCGCACGCAGCGGATACCAGCCGCATAGCCTGCCTATTTTGTCCTCGATAGGTACAATAAAAGCGGTATGCTCTACTGCTACGTAGGTCGCAAGCCGCTTAATAAACTTTGTAGTATCCATGAAATAGTTAGGCTTATGCTGTAATGTTTTTTCCAGATGCTTAAGGGCGCTGCCCGTAATCTCCGGCTTTAATTTGCTGCAATGTGTAGCAAAATTATTTACTGCTGTCCTCGTCAAGTCCATTTCGTATACACCGCCGCTATAGCTGGTAAACGTAGGGCTGTACCCGTTCAGCATCTTAAAATAGCTGTCAATATATCGCAGCTCTTTCCCATGAAAAAGATAATCTAAGAATTTGATACCGTTCACTCTCCTTTCTATGCGGCGTTTTTCAGCAGCTCGCCGCACTCTTCCCAGTATTTCTGCCGTACCGTCATTGCATCAATAACAGATACGAAACCGTCAATGTGCGCCCGCTGCTCTATCTTAATCGGTCTGAATTTCCTTGTTTCCATATTGTGCTTAAGCGCTACGTTTAAAAAATGTGTCTTTAGTAAATTGTTGTCGCAATCTTAAAATTGCCGTCCTTTATGATGCCCTCAAACTCACGGATAACTGGCGTAAGGTTTTCGCCCTGGTATACGTCGTCCATGTGGAAACCGTAATTTGCCATATCGGTAATAAGGTACTGTGCGCTATATCGGTCGTAGCCAATCTTAAGCGGTCGTATTCCGTATACTTCCAGCAGCATAGTAAACCAGTTGTAAACGTCGTGATAGTCTACGTAGTTCTCGCCGCTTAAAGTAATCAGCCCCTTTTTAACAAATATGTCATAAGGCACGCCGTCCGTCGCCTGCAAGTGTTCAATTCTTCCCCGTGGCATAAAGAATTGAGTAAACGCATATAGCTTACCCTCTTTCTCAATTACCACGCTTGCTGCGGTCAAGTCTGTTGTCTGGCTTAAGTCAATGCCGCCCACGGCGTAACAGTCCCTAAAGTCCTCTAAGGTCTTTTCAACGCCTGCGCCGTCTACTGTCGTATATTCCAGCCATGCAATAGAGCTGTTCTGCTTAATATTGCAATACTTCGTCAGAAACTCTGCTTTCTTGCTTAAGCTGCCCTCTGCTACGGCTATTTCATCAACGAAAAAGCTTTCTTTTACGGAAACGCCCATGTTAGGGTTAGCCTTTTTCAGCTCGTCCAAATCGTTCCACTTTTCCACGTCGTCAATCATGTAGAGGAACGGTAAAAGCCTACGCTCTTTGCTGTTGCCCTTTAAAAAGCTGGTACTGCGTTTCATCAGTTCGTCATAAATACTGTCGTTGATATATCCAGCTGTACTGATACTCAAAATCATAGGCTGGGTACGTGCGCCTAAAGCAGATTTCATAACCTCATACTGCTTAAGTCCAGCGTCCCCGCTCCATGCCGCCATTTCATCACATACCACCAGCTGCGGGTTAAAACCGTCTGATTTCTTGGCATTGAAAGCAATCGGTTTTACGAACGTGTTGCTTTCCTCAATGTAAATATCACTGCGGCGTTTCTTCGCCAGCTCTTCAAGCTCCGGCTCTGCCAGTACCATTTTATGAAAGCCGTCGTATACAAGCGCTGCTTGGTCTAGCTTTGGTGCTAAACAGTAAATTTCCTGCCCGTATTCCGGCTCTAAAAATGCCATGTATGCAATTATCGCAGACGCAAATAAACTCTTGCCGTTTTTTCTGCCGATAACTATAAATATTTCTCGGAAAATGCGTATTTTTTCCTCGTCTTGTACCCCAAAAATAACAGAAACTATAGCCTTTTGCCATAGTTCCAGTTTCAATAAATCATTGCGCCCCTTGCTGTGGTGGCAAAAATTCTCAATGAATTTGATAGCCTTATTTGCAGCTTTCGCATTAAAAAAATACTCCTGCTTTTCCAGTGCGTCCACAATGATTTTATATATCTGTTTTATCCATTTCCCCGCTATTATTTCGCCGCTTGTAATCTTTGCGTGGTACTCATAGATATAGTTTCTATACGGTATCACTCCGGGCTATTCTTCCCGCAGTGCCGCCAGTTTGCTTGCTTTCCGCTTTGCTGCTGGCACTAATTCTGTCAGCTGCTTAATGATTGCTGCATAGTTCTTGCTTAAGGCTATGTAAGTTTCTGCCTCTGGGCTTTTCTTTGTTCCCCACTGGTTCTGCCCGTTCTGGTATTCGCTTGTCCAGCCGTCTTTTTCTATCATTGCCTGCAAGTCGTCCAGCTCGACACTCATAAAAGCAGCCTTTTCTATCAGCGGCGTTACTAACTTCTTTTTGTTTTCGTCTAAGTCTTTAAAAATTCCTTTAAGTCTGGTCTTTTCTGCTTTTATCCTCTGTTCTTTTGTCTTTTCTTTCCTTGTTGCCATTCTTTTACCCCGCTTTCAGTTCCTCTGCCCCATACCACACCCCCTACACCACGCCTGCGCACGCCCGTAGGGTAATTTTAGGGTATCCCCTTCGGTATCTGTCCCCTTTAATTTCTTTTCTGCATAGGGGGGATTATACCGCCGTCTGCATCAAATCTATAACGCAGCCTCGGTGCGTTCTTATGATGCTCCTTGTTGTGGCAGTCTTGGCATAACGCCTCTAAGTTATCCCAATTAAGCGTTATGTCTGTGTCATTGATATTGTCACGGTTAAGCCAGCGCTTATGATGTACTATCTTTGCAGGCTCTCCGCATCTCTCACAAATAAAGTCTTGTGACATTAAGTAAGCAGCTCTTGTATTCTCCCACGCTGCTGATAAATAAAAACTCTTAGCCCATTCTTTCACGCTGTCCCCTCTCTTTCTTTTAGTATCCCAGCGCCCTAAGTTTCATGCGCTGGGTGGAGGCTAAAGAATGAAAACAAAAAAGAGTAGGTTACTGCTGCCGCCTCTGCGGTTAAGCTCTCGCCTACTCTTTCCATGCTACCATTATATCTCTTTTGTTTTTCCATGTAAATTTCATGTTTTTTTCATTCTTTTGTCATGCCGCCTATTCCTGCTATCTTACCTTGTCCTCGTCCATTCCCCATAACAATACCGACAGCTCATTTATAATAGCTGTTATCCAGCGTCTTGGCGTGCTGTTTCCCGTATCCAGTTCCTCTGCAATCTTTGCATAGTCCATGCCCTGCATAAAGTACATTTCAAACGCCTTGTACTCTATCTCTCTGCCTGCTGCCTTTCTCCTGCGCTCTATCTCTTCTACTGCCTTGTCAATGTGCGCTGTCATAATCAGAGTTTTAAAGCGGCTGCGTCTGATACTCTCTAAGTATGTACGCTGCTGCTCGTCTGTCATTCCTGCAAGTTCCAGCTGCTCCCCGTCGCTTATTGCGTTCTCAATGTGAAAAGCTGCGTCCCGGTAACATTTCATCAGCATAAAAGTGTTGTGGTACTTATTCTGCTTTCTGTCTTTCTCTTCCTGCTTTTTGTATTCTGCTACTGCTGCCCGTGCTGCTTTCTGTATCAGCCCCTCTAACTCTGCCGCTGTAAATGTTACCCTGTTATCTTCCGTCTGCTCTTCCTGCTGCATTGCCTCTGCTGTATCTGCCATTTCCTGCGTTGTCGTTTCTCCGCTCTTATTTTCTGTTTCCAAATTCTGCATTTCCCTTTTTCTCCTTTTCTCCGTCCACATCTCCTTTTCCTCTTTCGTTAATCTCTTTGAGCTGTTGCCAGATGCTTACCAGCAGCAATGCAATAATTGTAAGTAAAATATTACTCATTATTTGCCTCTCCTTTCCTGCATGGTGGAAACGGGCAGTTTTTACAATCTGGGTTTTTACATCTCTCCGGCGCTCCGTTTTTCCAGTAATAACTACGCCTTTCTTTTTCACTCCAAAATACTTGCCTTGTTTCTATTCCTGCTCTTTGTAATTTCTTCTGTATTTCCCTAAGCTCGTCCCTATAAAATCTGGCTCTTACGTTCTCTGGTGGTCTTACATAGTCCAGCGGTTCTGCTTTTGTGTCTAACAATTCCCTTAAAATCTCTGCTGTAGTTTCCCCATACTGCCTAAATACTCCCGTAACTATAAAAGCCTTTTGCCAGATAAAAAGTTTAAAGCCTAATGCCGCCTCAACTTTCTTAAAAAATTCCTCTTCCGGGTAAATCGGTCTGTAAAGCCAATTTTCTAAATCTTTATCCATTTTCTACCGCCCCTTTTTCGTATGCTGTAATAACTGCTACCCGCAAACTGTCCGCTGCGTCCTGCCTCTTTTGTATCCGTTCCGGCTCATTAAGTCTAATATGCTCTAAATTGTCTTGCTGCATGATTTCCACTATCTTTTCTGCCGCTCTCCTGCTGTTTGTAATCAATTTAAGTACGCTGCTGCCGTTCAATGCGTTATTTTCATATACTCCATAATCACATACCACTGGCTTTACTTCCCAGCTAAGAACATTTCCCTTAATCTCTAACGGCTGCATATAATCCGCTGCGTTCCGGCACACTGTCCCTGCTGCGTCCATTCCATTTCCCAGCGCACGCATAAAGTTTGCCATTACTCCCTTTAATGTTTCTGCGGCTCTCCCTATGCTTTCCATAAAATCAACTTTAGCAAGGGCTTTTATTTCCCTTGCTGCTGCCTTTCTCTGTTTTCTCTTGTCTATGCTTGCTGCGGGTTTACCCCATGCCGTTTCTTATAATTCTTTTTCCACTGTCTGTATTTCATGCTTTGCCCTCACTTTCCGTTTTGTAATCGTCAATACTCATTTGTCCCGGAAGTTGCCCCCCTCTGTGTCCGTTTCGGACACTTCATTAAGCCAGCCTTTTTCTACGGCTATCTCTTTTTCGCAAATTCCCAGAACGCAGTAGCCCTCTGCAATAGCTGTATGCGTTTCCTCTGTATCCACGCAGGATATATATACCTCTTTCGTATTTCCAGTAGCTCTGCCCTCTTCAAATTCTTGTATAACTGCAATCTCTCCGGCGCTGTACTTTTCATACTTCAAAAGCAAATACGGCAGCAGACCTGTACATACGGCTTTAAATGTCTGCCCGGAAACTCTGATATACTTCTTTGCTTTTTTGTCGCTTGGCAGATGCTCCATTTTTTCTACGTCCGCTTTCTCCTGCAATTTCTTCTTTGTTTCCCGGTCTATTCTGTCCTGCTCTTCGTTATACCTCTGCTCGTCTGTCTTTTCTGCCTCTGCCTTGTTTATGTACTGGTCGCACTTCTCACACGTCCCGGTCTTTACATTGCAATCCTTATATCGCTTGCAGGAATAGCACAATGATGTAATGCTTTCCGGGTGCGGTGTTTCGTAATCGTCCCCCGCTTTCTTCTCTGCCACCTTTGCGGCTATCTCCTTTGCCCTTATGCTGCCGCCTGCTGCCTGCTCCGCAATTTCCCTCTGCTCGTCCTCTGGCAACTTTGCCGCCTCATAAGCAGCCGTAATACCCATGTTCCCATTTTTCAGCTGCTCTTTAATCTCCGGCGTGGCATTGTTGTTAATGCTCTCCATTCTGGCTACGTTTGTGCTACTCTCATTCAACATAGCCGCCACTAAGTCCCGCATCTTGCCTTTAATCTCTAATCCGTCCTCTTCTTTTGCCCGGATAAGCGCCGCTTTTGTCCGCTCTACTAATCTGGTTTTTTCGTATGCAGTAAGCCCCTGCGTATATCCGTTGCCCGCCAGTAAGGACAGCTCATACATTGCCTCTGTCATATCCTTGTAGCGGTACTTTACTTTCTCATACTCCTTATGCCCCCGCTCCAAATTCATAATATTTGCAGCGTTTCTCCTATGTCCGTCCACTATCAGAAACTCGCCTTTTACTCTTGCAAGTACCGTAGGCTGTTCCTGCCCTACGTGTAAAAAGCTGTCTGCCAGCTCTTCTATGTTCTCTAAGCTCTGGTGCGTATTCTCTGGCGCAGCCTTAACCTCATAAGGGCTTAAATAAATCTCTTCGTAATCTTCCACCCTGCCTGCTGCCGCAGCTCTGCTCTTTGCGTTCAAAATATCATTTAAACCAAACTTTGCCTTTGCCATGTTCTTTCCCTCACTTTTTTTCTTTATGCGTATCTAAAATAAATCAAATATATTTTCTGTTCATAGGTCAAATCGTCGCTATACAGCATACGGTTAAAATCACTTTCTGTTAAAGCCCGTACCTTTCTTTTTAATCTATACAGAAAAAGCCATATACTTAAAAACATTTCAAAAACCGTCATAATTTATCTCGCTTTCCCCGTGTACTCTGTAATAAATTTCTTGTATCCCTGCGCCGCTCCGCAGCACGGGCTATATTCATAAATCGGCTTTCGCATAAATGAACTTTCTGCTACTTCTTGGAATATCTGATAACGCCCAGTATTTTGTACTTTCCATTCTGCGCCAGCCATTCCACGCCTGCTGCCTCTCCGTCTGTATTCTGGTAGGACGTTACCAACACGCCGCCCAGATGCAGCCGCTCATTAAATGCCTTTGCGTCCTCTATCTGCTCTGCCACAATGTCCAGTCCCTCTAATGCGTCCTCGTCAATCTTCACGGGTACTATAACCTCGTCTGTGATTGCCAGCGCATTTACCACGTTAAGCCCTATGTCCGGCGGGTTATCTATTATGCAGTAATCGTAAGCCTCTGCACTTCGATATAATCAAATTTCGCCCAGCCATACCCCAGCAGCTTTGCTGTCGCCAGTTTTTATATCTCTCTATCTGGTTTTCATTCTCTTCCCTCGTCAAATTCCATGCAGCCCCAAAAAGCGACATATTCGCAGACACAATGTCTATACCCTCATACTCCGTATGTTGTATAATTTCCCCTGCGCTCTTCCATTCTCCACTAAGCAGCTTTGTTATCGGCGCTACATTCTCTGCGTCGTATCTTCCATACGCCCTACTTGCATTTCCCTGCTTGTCGTTATCAATCAGCAGTACCTTAAACCCTCTGCGGTGCAACTCATAAGCCATATTTACCGCTGTAAAGTCTTTGCTACGCCGCCCTTTAAGTTCAAAATGCTTATTGTTTTCATTCTTGCCCTCACTTCCTGCGCCCGCCTCTTAGCGCAATGTAATAGTTTTCTGCTCCTTTGTCAGTTCCTCTGTATGTAATAAATAGCGTTCTATCAGCTCTGCCGCTTTCTGCCAGCCATAACATACCGCTGTATAATATCCCTGCTGCCGCAGATATTCTAACCAGCGGCGCTGATTTTCCGTTGTGGTATTCTTTCCAGCTTTAAGCTCAATGTAAAGCCCGTGATACCCTGCCCTTGCAGCTGGCAAAACAATATCCGGCACTCCTGCCTTTACCCCCTGCCTCTTAAGGGCTACCGCTGTCGCTCTGTCACGCTTGCCGCCGTTTGGTACGTGGTGCATATATTCCAGTTCCGGCATACGCCCCATGTTATACCCAGCCCAGCTAAACAGTGCCTCTTGATGCCCGCTTTCGTCGTCAAGCCTAAAATTTTTCATGCTTTCGCCTTTCCCCTTTCTTAAACTCCACATATTTGTAAATTCGATACAGCAGCCCCGTGTTTCCGTTCTTTCTTGCCGCCTCTACTGCCAGCAGTTCTACTGTCTGCTCCTGCTCCGCTGTCTTTCCCGTTATCACGTCCCAACGGCAAATATCAAAATATTCGCACCGTAGGCAGCAATGGTAGCAGTCTTTCCCTCTCTGGAATAGCCAGTATTTAAGCCTCTCTATCATTTTCTGTTTTCTCCTTTCTGCTCCCGTTGTCTGTCCACTCGTCCTGCCGCCTCATTACGTCTGCTGCTATCCCAAACGCAAGCAGTAGCAATGCTACAAGCAGTAGAAAAACCATTACTATAAGTGCTGCCGCAATCAGCAATCCTTGTATTATCTGCATCTTATCCCCCCCTCTCCTCTAATTTGACTAACGTATATCTAAAATACCCATACCCGTAATAATCCGGGCTGTGTACGCCTTTGCTTACGCTGTCCTTGTCCACGTAATAGCCTTTTATCTCCCTCGGCTCTGCTTAAACCATTGTCTGTCTGTAATTACCCTTATTTCCGGCTCTGGTCTTACAAGGTTCTTGCTGCAATTCCAACGCTTACCCTGCAATGCCCCGTCCTCGTCTTTTCTGTGCTTATCTGTGTACTTGATAAAATAGCTTGCCAGTTTTGCATAGTTGCCGCTGTCGTCCAGAGGAAAAACCTTTATGCGGTTATGTCCCTCGTATGCCTTATACCAGCAGCGTTGCAAAATCTCTGTGTCAATTTTATTTATCACTAAATGATGATGCCTTGCGCCTCTTTCCCCTATCTCCATAACGTGTATGTACTTAAGCTCTAACCCTGCCTTTTTATACTCTTTCCGGCACTCCCTTAAAAATACGTCTATGTCTTTGCGCATCTGCTCTTTCGTTCTGTCCGGCTGTCCTTTCTTTCGGATATAGTCAAGCTCTAAATGGTAGTCTCCATAACCAAAATTAGCGTTCATCAGTATTCTTAACTTTCTCTCCGCTTGTCTGGTATTTACCTTTGCCTGCTGCTCCTTTGTTGGCTTAACTTTATCTCCTCTCTTTATCCCCGGCTTTTTATATCTGCTTGTAAAATACCTTTCTACCTCTATCGTTTTCCCTGCTCTGGTTATCCTCTCAACGTATGGCATACCCTTACCCCTTTTTCTCTATATCTGTCGGATAGTTAATACTTTTATCAAGTGGTAAAACGGGCTTGCTGCCCGTGATTTTTCCTTGCTTTTCTGCCATACTTCGCTTATAATATTTGTAGGTTTAAAAGCTGTATAGCTTAGCCCCTATGGTATTCCCGTACCGTAGGGGCTTTTCCTTTTTATTCAATTTTTACCACCATGCAGCCTGCGGCTAATTCGCTCTTTGCGTAATCGTAGGCTCTCTGGTACGGCTCTTTGCAACTGTACCCAGTGCAAGTATGTAAGTTTCTCCCTCTGCAAAAGCAGCACGCATACCTCTTAGCGTATTCTTCTGCCAGCCTCTCTGCCCTCTGCTTCTCATGTTTTGCCCGGACTAAAAGCCCGGCATCATTTACCACGGGAATACGCAACGCCTTTGCTGTTTCTATCTCCCGGTACATACCCTCGCTAATACCGTATTTATCTCCCACAATCATAAAATCGCAGCCTTTCAGCAATTCCAATCCTGCTGCCAGCCCTTGCGCCCGTTCCTGCGGCTTTTTCTCGTCCAAACACTGCGTTATATACAAATGTGGCGTAATCGGTGCTAAGCCCGCCTTAAGCGCCTGCCGTGTAAGTGCCTGCGCATATTCTATATTTCTGTCCAGCTCTGCGCCGTCTTTTGCCCGGTACGGGCTGCATACATACACTTTCATCATGCCTCTTTACCCTCTTTCTGTTGTGCCTCTGCCCTTGCCTGCTCATTTCCTGCCAGATAGGCAGCTAAGCACATAAGCTCGTCTGCTCCCTTTTCGTCCATAAAGCCGCAATCAATACAGCATTTGCAATACCCCGTAATCTGTAAATATCTGTCGTATACTTCCTGCGGCGTTTTGCACTGCTTTAAGCTGCTTACCATACCCGCAATCCGCTGTACTGCCCTTATTCCTACCTCGCCGCCTTTCCCATGTATCCCTACTGTAATTTCCCGCATTTCCGTTGTGCCGTCTGCTCCTAAAATTGTTTTACTTTTCATTCTGTACCTCACTTTCTTCTTTAAAGCCAGCTAAAAGCATTGTCATTGCATCTATAGCTGTGTCAAAATGTTTCCCCAGCTCTGCTGCATCAAAAAGCCCCTGCTGTCTGTTTCTTCCGTTCCCTTTCATTACCTGCGCTTGCAGAATAGGCTTTAACTGGCTAAGTCCTGCTATGCTATCCTCTAACTCTTCCTCACTCACGCAGATTTTTACATAACCTTTTCCGATATGCTCAACGCTCATTTTCCCTCTGCCTTTCTGATTGTGTGTACTGATACCTCATAGGCTGTACGTGTTTCTGTTACTCTTTCCGCTACTACGCCGTCTGCGTAAATTTCCTCTATCAACTTTTCATATTCCCGGCTCTGCAATCTTCCTATCAATTTCACTGTATCCCCCGGCAGCCAATTTGCCACCTCTTCCGCTGTTTCATTCCAGCAGATGCACGGTATAAGGCTGCTGCTCTTCGTAAGCTGATTTCTTACTTTTACGAAAATATCAGAAATGCGCTTTCCTCTCGGCGTTTCTCTGTATGTAGGTTTATATACAATCTCGCCCACTAACACTATGTCATTTTGCCTTTCTGCCTTTGTGCTTAATGCTACAAAATCAGCCAGTACAAAAACCAGCTGCCGCCCCGTGGAAAAATCTTTAAGTGTCTGCATCTTCCCGTAAAGTAAAAGCCTGCTGCCTGCCGGATACTCCCGCAATACGTCAAACTCTACGCCCTGCGTCGATTTATACGGCGTGTCCCACGCAAACGCTACTACCAGCGTGTCCGTTATCCCGCTCGGTCTTTCCACCTCAACCAGTCCCAGATAACCCTTAAACCGTAGCCCGCATACAGCCTCTACCGCTTTCAGCTCCTTTACGTCCCCTGCCAGTCCTACTACATTCTTTTCACTGCTGCCCTTTGTCAGCTGCTCTAAAATTTCCGTGTTAAGGTCTTTTAAAAAGTTCGGCATAAATTCCTTTTTATCCTGCCCTGTTCTCATGTCTTGCTCCCTCTCATTCTCTTCCATAGTTTTGTAGTTCCTCTGTCGCTCTTTTGTAACACTCTACATCTTTTTCTTCTTTTACCTTGCATACGCATTTACTCCGCTGCTCTCCGATATACTCCCAGATTTCTATAAACCCGTCGTCATATATGCTAAATCTGCTGTGCATACGCAAGTTGTGCTTTTTCTGTAATGGTCTGTATACTCGGTAAAACTCTTTTACTGCCTCGCTGTATTCGTCCATGCGCAGTCCTTACCTCTCCGGCATATGGTATACCCTCGGTATATCCGTTGCCATAGGCGGCGTAGGCGTGCTACCTCTGATAAGCCCCATGCTGCCCTCTGTATATAAATAGCTGCTGCATACTTTCTCTATCTCGTCCAGTACCTCTATACAGCGCTCTTTACTCTCATACTCTGCAATTTCTTCTAAGCAGCCGTCAGCAATGCAAATAGTGTGGTGTGTTGCTGCCTCTTTCCCTCTCTTGTAGTCGTGTTGTTCTTCGTACTGCAAGGAATTAAAGGAAATACCAAAAATATACAGCTTTTCTCTGTTCTGGCTGCGTATGTATACGTTACTCATGCTCTGCCTCTCTTTCCCCGGTTTCGTCTGGCTCTTTGTGTTCTTCGTATCCCTCTAAGTATCCGGCACAAACTATATCAATCTCTTTACCGTCCCTGCCGTCGTTCCTTATCTCGATTTTTCCGTAATATGCGTAAATACAGCAACCGTCATAATCAAATACCGTATGCTGCCCTCTGTCGCCTGCTCCGGCACTTCAATTACCAGAGGCTCTGCCTGCTGCCTTTTATCAGCGTTCTTATGCTCCTGCTGTTGTTCTCGGCTGGTGAGTAGTGCAAATAATGCAACAACTGTTACTCCTGCTGCCGCAGCTATCCATATCAGTAGCTTAAGCGCCTTGTTTTCTCGTTTATGTTTCTTTCTCATGCTCTCCCTCGTTTTCTTTCTCCTATGCTTAACCTTTTCTTTTCTTCGTCCCAGTCAAAAGAGGCACACGCAATGCAGCGTTTGCATTGTTCTATAGGTTCGTCGTCCCACTCACTACCAAAACCTAAACAAGCGCCGCTCCCGTCTTTTCCAGCAGTTCCGTATTTCTTTTGTAAGCTGCACTTTTCCATTCGTTGCTTTATCCGGCACTGTTTGCAAACAATCTTTTTTCCCGTTGTGCAACCCTCTTGCCTCGCAAAATATGCCGCCCATATTTTACTTACTCCATTTCTTACGCTGTTCCAGCCTATAACCTTTTCGCCGCATATATCGCAATAAACCTCTGTGCTTACTTCTCTATAAATAGCCATTTACTACCCCACTTTCTGCCGTTTCATGCAGTATCATTTTTCTAAACAGACTTTCAAATATCGGTACTGGTATGCTATTACCAGCCTGCTTATAAAGAGGCATTATATAGCGCCCTACTCTCTTATGCACTGCCGCCGCTGCATTGAAATCTTCGTCTGTATATCCTTGCAAGCGCCAGCACTCTAACTCTGTCAGATACCTATAGCGCCCGTTTCCCATATCTATTACCTGTGCTGGCGTTCTATCCTGCCTTGCAGTAATCGTAAATGCGTAGTCCTCTATTATCGTCGCCCGCCGTATCCCCTTTTTCCCTATTGCCTCTAAAACGCTTGGCTGTGTCACGTCATACACTGGCGGCGCATCTGATAGCAAAAAATCGTTTATATCCCTCATAGGTGTTTTAATCAAATCATCAAACGAAAATTTTTCATTTCCCAGCACTGATACTGTAAAAACTCTTTCCCGTGCTTGTGGTAGTCCAAACTCTCTTGCGTCCAGCACTTCAAAATTATGCTGTATCCTAACCGCTCCATTTCTGATAGATACCGATTAAAATTCACACGCATATAACGACTTAATACATTTTTTACATTTTCCCAAATAACATATTTTGGTTTCCATTCTCCCATTTGCTCTATAATATGTATTGTTTCCCACATAAGGCTTGAACGTGTCCCGCTCCCCTTATCCGCTCCCTTTCCACGGTTTATACGTCCTGCCTCTGCCGTCGCTTTTCCTTGATGTCCTGCTATGCTGAAATCTTGGCACGGGCTACCATGTATTAAAATATCTGGTTTTAAGTTCCACCCTACTACGCTCTGTGTCTTATATTCCAATTCGTCAGAAAACATAGCGTTGTAAGAACGTACCGCCTTTTCGTCTATCTCCACGTAATCAATAGCTTTTACTGGTATGCCTATATTGCGCAGGGCGCAACGTGGGCTACCTATCCCCCCGAACAGCTCTAAAATTTTTATCATTTCTTTTATTCCTTTCTTTTGTCTCCCAGTAATATCTATTCACTATGCACATCTCTCGGCTGAAAATCATATACAATCCTAACGGCACTGTAAAAACTGCTATTGTAGCGTCTCCCTCTAATATGTAGATTGCCAACACTGTAAATGCCAGTAATGCTATGCCGTTCAATTTCTGCATAATAAAATACTGTCGGCGGCGTTTCTTCTCCCTCTGCCTTTTCCTCATATCTTCCAGCGCATCTGCGTACCCTCTTCTATACGCTGCTGCTACCGCAGTTCGTCTCTCCGGCTGCGGCTCTACTATCTGTATACGTGCTATGTTCTCCATTCCCTATGCCTTTCTTTCTTTCGGCGGCGCTCTCGGCATTTTCATTGCTACCGCTCCCTATTCTGGCGTAATTTACCGTGTGGGCGCTTTTCGCATTAAAAAGCTGCTTAAAACCTGTTGAACGACTGCATACTTTATAGCTGGTATACCCGCTGCTATTTTTTCACGGTATCCAGATGCAGCTATTCGCCTGCTGCTCTCTGGTGCAGCTCGCCAAACTGCTACCTAAAACGCCCTGCTGGAATTGAACCAGCGCCCCCGCTATATCCGGCTGCGGTATTCTCCCACTGAATTAAGGGCGCTTGCTGGCGGCAGCTACCGCCATTAACTCATAATTTTTATGCTGTATTCGCCGTTTCCGTTATCTCTTTCCATGATTATTGCTAAGTCGTCCCCGTGGTAAAGGTCTGGTATTCTACAATCTTTATGAATGGTTACGCCTTGCACTCTATCCCACCCGCTCATTTTTTTCGCCTCTGTCAGTGCATTTATTGCCGCTCTATAGCTTTCTCTGTCCTCTTTGTCATAAATCAATATTTTGTAATCTCTTGCTTTTATGTATCTTTCCATATTTTCTGCCTTTCTTTCGTTCTCTCTGATTAAATCGCCCTCTGTGCCATATCTGCGCTGTACTGCTGCCTATTACCACCACCAGCACCGCCCCTTTGCAGCTCGTGGTAAATCGTGGCTCTATGCACGTCCATAGCTGCTGCTATCTCGTCCGCTTTCTTTCCATTCCGGCACATTTCCTCTATGGTCTTTCTGTCCTCATAGCTCAATCTCTTGTACTTGCGTGCCATTTCTCCCGCTCCTTTCTGATTTTTGGATAAAAAATAGTGCGATAGAGTTTTTTAAGCTCTACCGCACTATGCTTTTTACTTCAATCTACCGTAAAAAAATAAATGCGGCAGAGGCTTTAATACCTCTTGTCGCATTTAATTTTAAAACTTATCATAATTTTTATATTTGCCCCCACTCCTGTTGTCAGAATTCCCAACACAGCCCTTGTCATGACTTGACATACATGTAAATAATACCTGTAACAGCCAGATAAAACCAGGTGGCCGGATTGGAAAACCA
>ENA-OQCK01000427-OQCK01000427.1-human-gut-metagenome-genome-assembly--contig:-NODE-427-length-23489-cov-2.323174_pt1 | contig 23489 bp, 25 predicted proteins | sample MGYA00242498_ERZ504578 | MGnify/ENA primary metagenome ERZ504578 (study PRJEB26092, sample SAMD00036229) | human gut metagenome | host: Homo sapiens | study: EMG produced TPA metagenomics assembly of...
TAAGCTCATCCATAGAGAGAAACCTGCAGATTTTGCTTTCCCCGTAACCGGATACCACGCATCCAAAGAACTTGAAAGCAAATATAAAAAAAACGGCTTTGCCTTATTGATAAGGTTAGAGTCCGTTTCACGTTTATTCATGGTGGAGGCTGAGGGACTCGAACCCCCGACCCTCTGCTTGTAAGGCAGACGCTCTCCCAACTGAGCTAAGCTCCATCAACGTTAACTATAATACCATGAATGATTTTAAATTGCAATTACTTTTTTGTGAAATCATAATATTTGTATTTATTTGTTACTGGCTACAGTCTATATGAATAGTATAAACCTGATTCAAAGAAGCAATTTGTAATGAAAACATGCATTTTTCTGTTTCATGCTCTTTACACGGAGGTCCTATACCATTTTTTTCTTTTTGATGATAGCGGATCCAGACTGAGGTTCAATACAGTGCTCTCCTAGGGGGAATCCCTGTCACTCGTTTAATAACGGTGTTACAGATAAACGCAGCATCTTCATCCTCCGAACCAAGAGCAAACTTAAAAAATATCGTTATCATATGTTAGCCGTTCCTGCACCTCCACGTTTATTTCTTTGTTTCCGATTACATCTTTTGTAAGCATAGGTATCACTTCCTATGCAGTCCTATGCTTTACACTATTACATACGTGGAAAAAAGGATGAAACTCCTAAAAAAAGAAACATTTTTATATTAAATGATTTTTTGTGCTTACTAGTGTTTTTATCGTGAATGAAAGAATATCTGCTTAATCCTTTTATTAGCTGCTATCTGGTTTCAGTCATTTATGAGCTGTGAAAATCAAAGCTGGAGATGTTCACGCACAAAAGCAAACACCTCCAGATAAAGCCACTGTAAGGTACGATGAAAAATAGGTCATAAGAAAAACAAATGTTAAGCATTTAGACAAAAATCAGAAATTGTATAGAGAACCTGCTTCAAAGCCGCATATAAATTATTGACGAATCGTCATTTTTGCAATATCCTTTTCATCGGTTAGAAAAAAATGACGAATCGTCATTCAGCGAAACGGGAGAGAAGCATATGAAGAACAAGGTACTATTGAACAAGAGTGAGAAAAAGAAACGGATTGAAGAAGCCGCACTTGCATTGTTTTCCTGCAATGAGGTGCATCAGATTTCCATTGATCAGATCGCCCAAAAAGCGAGAGTTGCCAAGGGTACGTTCTACCTTTACTTTCATGACAAGGTGCAGCTGATCAATCATCTCATCGTAAAGGAAAGCTCCTCGATCATTAACGACGCACTCCTTGAACCAAGCGGCAAAGAATTGATGATAAAATTGACGAACTGATTTTTCTGATCGACCATGTCATCGCCTATTTCTGCAGACATCCGGAGGTTATCAAGCTTATTCAGAAAAACCTGTCCTGGAATCTTGTTGGCGGAAAGCTGAAGGAGGATGACAATTATGAGGTGGCAGTGCATATGAACAGCTACTGTGACTTTCTGGTAACACTCGGGTATACCCGAAGTGAAGCCTATCAGCTGCTGTTTATGATTTAGAGCTTGTTTCTACCTGTGCTATACTGCAATCGTGCTGCATCAGCCGGACGATATCGAACAGCTGAAGCCAATGCTGTTTACTACGATTCGCAAAATGATCGAACGATCATAAACAAGATTGGAGATGAAATGTATGAAGAAGCTTTCTGATTTTATTGTAAAGAAAAGAAATCTGATTCTGCTTGTTGCCGTACTGCTGCTGATACCCAGTGTTATCGGATATGCGCGTACGAAAGTAAATTATGACCTGCTGAGCTATCTGCACAGGATGCCGAGTCCATGATCGGACAGAAGTCACTGAGTGATGACTTCAATCTGGCGAGCACCGGTATGCTGGTCGTTGAGAATATGCCGGATAAGAATGTATCGGAATTAAAAAAGGAGATCAAGGCGATTGACGGCGTTAAGGATGTCCTGTGGAGAGATGATGTTACTGGATATCAGCATTCCCAAGGAGATACTGCCAAGGATGTTCGTGAGATGCTGTATTCTGATAAGGGAACACTGATGGTAATCACATTTCAGGAGGAAACCTCATCCCAGCGTACGATGGATGCCATTAAAACCATCAAGGGCTATGCCGATCGTGAATGCTATCTGGGCGGCTTTTCCGCCATCACTGAGGATACCAAGGATTTGATGAACGAGGAAACTCCGCTGTATGCCGTAACTGCCATCATCCTGTGTATGATTGTATTGTTTATGGGGCTGGAGTCCTCCATAGCACCGTTTGTCTTCGTTTTGGGAATCGTTTTCCCAATCGTCTACAACTTCGGAACCAATGTCTTTCTGGGACAGATATCCTATATCACCAAGGCACTGGCTCTGGTCCTGCAGCTGGGTGTCACGATGGATTACTCCATCTTCCTGCTGCACCGCTATCAGGAGGAAAAAAAGAAAAGCAGTGATCGTGATGAAGCCATGTCAAATGCGATACAGGCTACCTTCACCTCCATCACCAGCTCTTCTATAACGACTGTCGCTGGATTTCTGGCATTATGCGCAATGCAGCTGACCCTGGGCAGGGATATCGGTATCGTTATGGCAAAGGGTGTTGTATTCGGCGTATTATCGACTATCATCATCCTGCCCGCGCTGCTGATGCTGTTCGATAAATATATTGAGAAATGGAAGCACCCGATCCTTTTAAAGGAACCGAAAAAGCTTCCGGGCTTTCTGACAAGACATTATAAAACAATTCTGGTGGTCTTTGTCGTTATCTTCATTCCGATGATTTATGCACAGGCACATACCAATGTCTATTACGATCTGAATGCGACAATGCCTGAGGATTTTCCAAGTGTCATCGGTACGAATAAGCTGAAGGACCAGTTCCATATGACGACGACGCATTTCCTACTGGTGGACGAGAAGCTGGAAAATTATGAAATCAAGGAAATCTGTGATTCTGTGGAGGAACTACCGGGAGTTTATTCCGTCGTTTCCTATGAGAGTCTGATTGGCGGCGGTATTCCGAATGAGCTAGAGCCTGCAGCAGTGAAAAACATCCTGCAGAATGGCGGCAGAAAGATGATCCTGGTCAACAGCACCTATCGTTCCGCAACGGATGAAGAGGATGAACAGCTGAATAAGATAGATACGATACTGCATAAATACGATAAGCATGCGGTGATTGCCGGGGAAGGCTCATTGACCCGTGATTTGATTACTACGACGGATATTGATTTTAAAATGGTGAATATCTTATCTGTTGCCGCGATTTTTCTGATTATCGCTATCACCTTCAAATCGCTTGCACTACCGGTTATACTGGTAGCTTCCATCGAATTTGCAATCTGTATCAATATGGGGATTCCATTCTTCACCGGGACAACGCTTCCATTTATCGCCAGCATTGTCATCGGTACAATTCAGCTGGGAGCGACGGTGGATTATGCCATCCTGATGACAACACGCTATAAGGAAGAACTCAGCAACGGCAGTACGGTTATAGAGGCCGCGAGGGAAGCGGCAGCAAAATCTGCACCGAGTATTATCACATCCGGACTGTCCTTCTTCGCCGCATGTATCGGTGTATCCTTTATTTCCAAAATGGATTTAATCAAGAGTCTGTGTACACTAATCTCCCGCGGGGCAGTGATTTCCATGCTTTCTATTCTGCTGGTACTGCCAGCTATGCTGATTATATTCCATAAGCTGATAGAGAAAACAACCAAGGCTGGCCAAAAGCCAATCTGAAATAAGGAGGGTATTCATATGAAGAAAAATGTGAAAGCAGTAACGTGTGCGGCATTGAGTATGCTGCTGGTTAATTCCGGCATGGTGCTGTATGCAAAGGATGATGAAACGGTAAAGGATGAAACAGTTTACGCCATGCTGAACAGTGATGGCAGTGTCGATCAGGAAATTGTAAGCAGCTGGCTGCACAACGATAACGGTATTCGTAATATAAAGGAACAGCTGGACCTCAGCAATGTCAAGAATGTGAAAAGTGACGAAAAGCCAGAGGTTTCCGGAAAGACCTATACCTGGAATGCAGATTCCAATGATATTTATTATGAAGGAACGAGCACCAAAACTCTACCGGTACAGGTAAGGGTGACTTATAAGCTGGATGGTAAGGAAATCAGTGGAAAGGACCTGATCGGAAAAAGCGGTAAGCTGGAAATTCATATTTCACTGAAAAATACGCAGAGTAAAACAGTGAATGTGAATGGCAGACAGACACGCATTCATCCATTTTATATGGGCGCAGGTGTACTTGATCTTTCCACCGATCATTTTTCAAATGTGAAGTGTGAAAACGGTAAGGTGCTTTCCGAGGGCAACAATACCATGGTCGCTTTCATCAGTGTTCCCGGATTGCAGGATACGCTGGAAAGCTGCGGTGTAACCGGCGCAAAGGAACTGCCGATGCAGGATGATATCACCATTACCTGTGAAGCAAAGGATTTTGAGCTTGGTCCGATTATGTTTGCAATGACACCGGAGGTGCCGGTGGATAAGCTGAAGGATATCAATTCCATGGATGATCTCACGAAGGGGCTGGATGAGCTGACCAATGCAAGTGCACAGCTATTGAATGGGACTTCACAGCTTTCTGAGGGTACAGCAACCTTCCAAGGTAAAATGCAGGAGCTGGTAAATGGTGTGCCGACACTGACGAACGGTGTATCTGCATTAAAGAATGGTACGCAGGAGCTGGTGAGCGGCTCAACCAGGCTGTACAGCGGATTGCAGAATTTGCATACCGGAATGAATCAGGCGAAGAAGGGAACTGCCAAGCTGAATAAAGCAACAGACGGTTTGGGTACACTGGTAAGCGGTGTTGATGAGATCAATACGAATATGCAGGCACTTGCAAAGGGCTTGCAGGATGGAAGCAATGAGCTGAATGCATCCCTGAGTGATGAATGCTGAAAATTTAACAGATGGTTTAGGAAATGTATCTGCTTTACAGGAGATGTTTGAAAAGGATCAGCAACATGTGGCGCAGGCTGCCGCTGATCTGGAGGCTGCACTCACAAGCACAGATGTTGATAACGCAGCAGGAAAACTGGGAGAAACTGCAGAATATCTAAAGAAAAAAGCTTTTAATGATAAAGGAGAGGTTGTGGATGCAGAGGCAGCGCAGGCTCTGAAAAGCCTTAAAAGTGCGGATGACTACTTATTAAATTATAAAACGCAGGCTACAGCTTCTGCGGTCAATCTGCAAAAACAGCTGACCCAGCTGCAGACAGATTCAGCAAATCTGAAAAATCTATCCGACATGGCAGACTCTGCTGCTGAAATGCTGCCGAAGCTAAGCAGTTTCAAAGCAAGTCTGAATACTGCATCACAGGGAGCACAGCAGCTTGCCCGGGGTACGCAGCAGCTCAGTGAAAAATCCTCCTCTCTCTTAGAACTGAAAAAGGGAATTTCCACACTGGACTCCAGTATGACAACGGCAGTCGGTGGCAGTAGCGAGCTTTATAAGGGCAGTCAGGCTCTGGTATCCGGATTACAGCGTGTTGACCAGGGGGCAGGTGCTCTGCAAAGCGGTTCTGCGACTATCGGTAACGGTGCACAGCAGCTATATGATGCATCAACTCTGTTAAAGGATAAAACAGGGGAACTGCATGCAGGCATGAGCAAATTCAAAACAACCGGTATTGATGAAATGCAGAAGCAGGTTTCCCTGTCACTGGATGATGTCACACAGCTTCTTGCTATTAAGGATGAAATTGTAAAGGAAGCAGAGCAGGAGCACACCTTCAGCGGTGCACCGAAAAACAGTGAAAGCAAGGTCAAATATATTTATAAAACAGAAGAGCTGCAAAAGGAAAAAAAGACAGACACACAGGAAACAAAGAAAACAAAGGAAGAAACAAAGGATGATTTCTTTGATAAGATTTCAAATTTCTTCTCAAAGATGTTTTAAATACAGAGGGGCAGAGAAAAGCTGCCTCTTTTTTCACACAGAAACTTATTGTAGAAACCAGGTGTGTACAGTATAATGGGTACAGTTGCATTCACAGGAGGATACATGAAGGTCATAGAACACAAACACGTGATACCGATTATACGAAATACATTAAATGCACTGGATGCGCGGCTGGTGGATCATGGCTACCGTGTGGCTTTTTTGATGGAACAGACTCTGTGTCATGCAGGCCTCTTTAAAGGAAAGGAATTGCGGGATATTGTCATGACCTGCTTTCTTCATGATATCGGTGCTTATAAGACAGAGGAAATCGAGCAGCTAATCCAGTTTGAAACATGGGATATCTACCAGCATTCCGTATACGGCTATCTTTTCCTGAAAAATCTGTCCCCGCTCGGCCCGTATGCGGATATCATTCTATATCATCACATATATTACAGAAAGCTCAGAGATCATGATATTCCCTACCTTCTTGTGTCACAGCTTCTCAGCCTCTGTGATCGCCTGGATGTCTATCAGCTTGAGAAACCGCTTCAAAATGTGGAAGCCTTCCTTCGCCAGTTCGAGGAGGATTATTTCAGTAAGGAGGCGATTGATCTGTTCCTTTCCGCAGATGCACAATGCCACATGCTGGATCAGCTTTATGTGCAGCATCAGGAGGTAAAGGTAGCGGTCTTCGATGAAATACCGTTTACGGAATCAGAAGGAAAGGCATATCTGCATATGCTCAGCTATGCAATAGATTTCCGCAGTGAATATATGGTAGCACATACCATTACAACGACAAGTGTTTCCACAACACTTGCGGCGCTATGTGATTATCATCCGACAGAAATAGAAAAGGTGTATTACGGAGCCCTGCTGCATGATATCGGTAAGGTTGCCATACCGGTGACGATCCTCGACTTCCCGGGCAGACTCAGTCCGCAGGACATGGCAGTTATGCAGTCACATGTGACATATTCCATGAAAATTCTGCATGGTGTTGTCGATGAGGAAATCGAGCATATCGCTGTCCGTCATCATGAAAAGCTGAACGGCAAAGGCTATCCTCTGGGGCTGAAGGAGGAAGCTTTAACGACATCCGAAGCATTGTAGCAATTGCGGATATCATCAGCGCTCTCATAGGAAAGCGCAGCTATAAGGAAGCATATGACTTGGAGAAAATCAAAGAAATTTTACAGGAAATGGCTGAAGGGCAGTATCTGGATGATAGAATCGTACAGATTGCCTGTGACAATCTTCCTCACATCCTGCAGACGGTGAAGCGCGATTGTACACCGGTAATCGCAATGTACCAGGAAATACGTCGTGATTATGAGCATAGGATAGCACAGCTTGACAGGTAAGCAGTACATAAATGTGACTGCATAGTTCAATAATTACAGCCACACAGAGCTGCTGCATATGGCTATGCAGGAAGAAATGCGGAAATTAAGCAAATAATCTTATAAAAATTTCTTTTTGATTCTGTACATAAGGAAGAAAGATGGTATAATAATCGCGGTCTCAGGGAAACGGTTCGTGAGAAAGCTATTTCCTTATTCTGCCGGAGTGGCTCAATGGTAGAGCAACGCACTCGTAACGCGTAGGTTGGGTGTTCGATTCACCTCTCCGGCACCATATGATATATTCAGGTTGTGTTCATTTCGCCGTATGGCAAAGGCCTTAGGAAAGGGTCTGAAATGCATGACCTTTTTTTCTTGTATTTTGTATGTCCTCGTGCTGTGGAAGAGGCTTTTTCTAAAGCGTTGTATATGTCGAAGGGATACGCTAAAACAAGAATAGATAAAGAGGATAGTTCCTTTTGAATATCATCAGCAACAAGAAAAAAAGAATCAAAGCATCATTAAAGCGATGTACTTGATTCCTTTTAGCTTTCATGGGTAAAAGCTCTACCCATCTTTGGTGAAACGAAACCGGAAGACTATTCTTTTTTTTGCTTGTGAAAGATACCCTGTGCTTATTCTCTAACATTGATAGAAGGGAAACCTGTATGTTTTTCTATGAGAAGAGGCAGCATGCATGTAAATATTCAATAAAAGCCTTTGGCTGATGAAACTCCTGAGGTATCGGGATAGGGAATTGTTGCTTACAGGTGCGAGCACAGCTCATAGGCATCCCAGATGCCCTCCATGATATCCTTTGGATGCGAGCTGTCACCGATATTATAAATATCCTTTGCCTTCAACAAAATCTGATCATACAGAGAACGATTGCTGCGATAGCCAAGGGCAAGGATCGTGCAGTCACTTGCTAGCTCCTGTATAGCGCCCTGTGTCTCAACCACGATTTCATGCTCGCGGATTTCCTGCAGCTTTGTCTGTAAGCGGATTTCAACCTGATGGTGCTCCAGTAATTCCAGTATCATCTGCTTGTTCATATCGGCAGGAGCTCCGGTAGACATCAACGTATCCGCCATTTCAATGATGCGCACGCTTTTTCCATGCTGGGAGAGCCAGATGGCCAGCTCACAGCCAACAAGACCACCGCCGATAATCGTAGCTTCCTTCTTCGCGGTTACCGCTCCCTTTAATACATCGACAGCAGTTACGCCATATTCAATTCCCTTGATTGGCGGCAGGAAAGCGTGGCTTCCGGTGGCACAGATTACGACATCTGCGGCTTCGATTCGTGGATCCTGCGCCTGTATGTCACTATTCAGCTCAACCTGTACCTTCAGACGCTCCATCTGATGCTCATACCAGGAAATCAGCAGCTTTCCATCATCCTTGAATTCCGGAACACTTGCCCAGCGATACATGCCACCGAGCTGCTTTTCTTTTTCTACGAGTGTTACCGTGTGTCCGCGTAGTGCCAGAATTCTTGCGGCCTCCATACCGGCAGGACCTCCACCGATGACAAGACAGCTTTTCGTATGCTCTGCCTTACAGAAGGCAGCCTCTTTTTCACGGTTGCATTGCGGATTGACGGCACAGGACATCAGACGCATCGAGTGTGCCCGGTTAAAGCAGCCATCATGACAGGACAGACATGGGCGGATATCCTGAATATTGCCCTGGCGCATTTTATTAACAAATTCCGGATCCGCAAGCAGTGGTCTTCCCAATACCACCATGTCGCACTTTCCTTCCTGCAATGCCTCGGCGGCAAGCTGCGGATAGCCCATGCGCCCGGCTGTCAGCACCGGTACCTTTACAACCTTCTTTACCTTTTCGGCAAATGGCAGATACAGGCCGCGATCCTGAAAGAATGGCGGATGTGCCAGTACCATGCATCATAGCTTCCGGCATCCACATTCAAAGCATCATATCCGGCCTCGGTCAGTATTTTGGCGAATTGCAGGCCTTCCTCAATATCTCTTCCCAGCTCCGGATAGGATTCACCAGGCAGGATGCATGGCGCTCCGCACGGATAAAGCTCTTGAGTGAGAATCTCAATATCACAGGAAAATCCTTGCCGCATGCCTGTTTAACAGCCTGTAATATGGCGAGTGGAAACCGCAGTCGTCCCATTAGATCGCCGCCGAACTCATCCTCACGCTGATTGAAATATTCCATTGTGAAATTATCCAGCAAATAACCCTCATGAACTGCATGCACCTCAATACCATCTGCACCTCCCATCTTTGCCAGCATGGCGCAGGTCGCAAAATCCTTGATCAGCTCATAGATTTCCTCTGTAGTCAATGCACGATGCTGAATGGAAGGATCCCAGCGATTCGTGGTAGCGCTCGGTGCAACAAAGGTATTATCCAGAATCATGGCAGGTATGGCAGAGCGTCCCAATCCGGCGGTCAGCTGGACAAACAGCTTGGAATTGTAGGCATGAATATTATCACTCATTTTCTTTAGCTGTGTCATGTAGCTTTGCGGGTCCTCCAGCGGACAGGGAAAGCTTGCCTTGCGGTGCTTTTCGATTCTGTTTTCGATAAAATTGGCACCGGTGATGATCAGACCGGTACCTCCACGGGCCCGTTCTGTAAGTGATCAATGGATTCCTGCTTATATGCCCAATGGTCATCCAGCTGGCCCATCGCCATCGGAGCCATAGCAAAACGGTTTCGTATCTCCACATTACCGATACGAAGCGGCGTGAATAAAGCTTCATATTCCTTTTTCATGATGTCCCTCCTTTAAGTGAACATGTTCATTTAATTACATGATAGCACTTACATAGAAAAAGTCAAGGGGTGGTTCACATTGTGTTTTTTAAGCGGATACGATACAATGAAGACACAAAGCAGGTGAGTCTATGAAAGAAAAGGAAATGCGGCGGCGGCCGAACCAGACGGAAAAAACAAGAAGAAAAATTGTTGAGGCGATTCATGCGAGTATGAAGGAAGCGGATCTCAGTGATATCACCATTCGAAGCGTATGTAAAAAGGCAGGTGTATCCATCGGCACCTTCTATTTATATTTTTCCTGTAAGGAGGCTGCTTTGCTGTATGGCTATCGTCAGGCGGATGAACAGTTTCTTGCATTACCGCTGGAGGAGGATGCATGGGGCAGCATTCGTAAAATCATGACCTGCTATCTGAAGATGGTCACGCTGGAGGACATGCATGCCGTGCGCCAGATTTATATCTGCCATATCAAATACCACGATACCTATTTCTTTGATGAACAGCGTCCGATTTTTCAGCTGCTGGCGGCAGAGGTTGGAAAGCTGGTTTCAGAGACTGCAGTAAAGGATGTGACATGGGGACTGCTGACGACTGCCCGGGGTCTGATTTATCATGCCTGCTGTTTGAAGGATGAGCAGATAGCATTGGACTGGCATGAGAAGCAGCTGGAGGAGCTTATGGATTACCTTTCCTATCGTGTGCAGAAATTACAAAAAGGAAATACGCGATCGCTGGCTTCATAATCATGTTTAACGTATGGTGGAAAAGGCTATTGCGAATAAGAGGATTCAATATGTTAAATAGCAGCTCTTTTTGATTACAGGCTGTATGGACTAGGTTTGTTTTAAAGGAAATAGTGTTTTATAAATTGTAATTTGTGGAGGTAAGAGCTTGGAACAAAATAGACCAGATTTTAAAGATATAAAATCATTTGAAGAATTTAATAAGTATTATTGGTACAGAGAAGAACTTTCACAAATATGTAAATCTCTCACATTAGAATATAGAGGTACAAAACAGGAACTGAATTACATTATAGAGCAATACTTTAAGGGGAATAGAATTGAAAGGATGTCAGAACATAAAAATAAAAAGCACACCGAAGTAATAACGCTAAATACACCACTACTTGAATGTAACTTTTCATTTAATCAAAAATTTCGAGATTATTTTTCAGTTTTAACTGGAGTTAAGTCGTTTAAATTTTACTGCTAATATGGCAACAGCTTGGAGAAAAGTAAAAGGAGAGAACGATATAGAATTTACGATACAAGATATGATTAACATATATTATGGAGAGTTAGATTATGCAAAGTATGATAATTCAGTTTGTCAATGGAACCAGTTTTAAAAGATTTTTGTTTAGATAAACATAGTGATTATTATTCTAACAAATTAAAAGTTGCATCTATTCTTTGGAAAGAAGTTAGAGTATCTAAAAATGAAAAAAATATTCAAGAAAACTTTTAACTGAATATGCTGATAAAATAGAGGGTTATTACAAGTAAATAAATTTCAGTTTGTTAAATTCTCGTGCGATATTGCTTGAAAAAGTTGGTGGAGTTCTTCTTCAATATTCTCTATAATTTGATTATCAAAAAACAAGGAGGATAACACAATGAATTTAGGAAATAGTTTATTTCACGCAAGAAAGAAAAGTGGATTATCACAAGAGGAAGTTGCTGAAAAAATCGGCGTAAGCAGACAAACAATATCAAAATGGGAAACCAATGAAACAGTTCCAGATATTTACCAATCAAAGAAGATGGCGAAACTATATAGAATTTCTTTAGATGAACTTATTGAATTTGATATTGATTTACAAGAAATCGAAGAAATGATTGATAAAAGTGATGAAAAACTAAATGAAAAAGTGAATTGGACAAATGCATGGGGAAAGAAATATCCTATACTTCTTAAATACCAGACAGAAGTGAATACTTCAAATTATGCTTTTCGAATTACAAAAATGTTTGATGAAATTAAGAATGGATATGGATATAGTAACAAGACGCGATGTTAGTTCTAAAAGATATTTTGTATCAATCATATAAAATCTGGAACAAATAAATAACGATTTATCTTCAGTTATAGATGATTTCCTTGAAAAGAAATGGGTAGCCGGTTTTCAGTATCTTGTGAAGAATTGTCAAAATCGTGTTGTAATCCTTTTCATCAAATACCAACTATGGTAAAATAGGGGCAATGAGGTGAGATAATGAAAGATGTGACATTAGTTGTACTGGCGGCCGGTATGGGCAGCCGTTACGGAGGATTGAAGCAGATTGATCCGATTGGACCAAACGGAGAAATTATTCTGGAAATGTCTGCATTTGATGCAATTCGTGCAGGCTTCAACAAGATTGTTTTTATTATAAAGAAAGCGATTGAAGAAGATTTCAAGAAAGCGATTGGAAATAAGATTGCGGATCATATCAAGGTGGAATACGTATTTCAGGAGATGGATGCGTGTCTGCCTGAGGGGTATGAGATACCTGCTGACCGTGTAAAGCCATGGGGAACGGCCCATGCCATTCTGTGCTGTAAAAACGTAATTCATGAACCGTTCGCCGTGATCAATGCGGATGATTACTATGGTATTGCTTCCTTCCAGAAGCTGCATGACTATCTGGTATCCAATGAGGATGAAACAGCATACAGCATGGTTGGCTTTGTTCTTGGAAACACTCTGACAGATCACGGCAGTGTTGCCCGCGGTGTCTGCAAGGTGGAAGACGGCAAGCTGGCAGGTGTTGATGAACGCACAAGAATTGAAAGACGCGAGGGCAAGGTACAGTATTACGAAAACGATACATGGTATGATGTGGATGCCAATTCTCTTGTTTCCATGAATATGTGGGGCTTTACTCCAAAATTCATGGAGGAAGTGGAAGAACGCTTCCCGACCTTCCTGCAGGAGACGGTGAAGGAAAATCCATTGAAGAGCGAATTTTACATTCCGGTGACAGTGGATACGCTGATCCGTGAAGGAAAAGCTACCGTAACCGTATTATCCAGTGATGACAAATGGTACGGTGTTACCTATCAGGAAGATAAGCCGATGGTAAAGGAAGGAATTCGCAAGCTGATTGAAGCTGGCAAGTATCCGGTACCGCTCTGGAGCAAATAACGAACAAGGGGAGCTTCCCCTTTTCTTTTGCTTACGAGCAAACACACGGAATCTGGAAAGCACGAGCAATGAAGGAAACACTTGATAAGTGATAAATGCCTGTTGTTCTGTGATAGGCTCGAATGTTCTGCAAAAGAAGCACTCTGATGATGAAGAGCATAGCGAGGTGAACATGCATGCAGCAACAAAATGACTGGTACACGGGGATTGACTATTTTCAATCCTATAAGGAACAGGATATACAGGTGGAGGAACAAAGCCTTGCACAACCGGTGCCGCTCACACGGCATGAACGCGTGGAGCTCTGGTATGTTTTAAAGGGGGATGGCGATATTCTGGTGAACGGGGTTTTGCATACCGTTCAGCAGGATTCCTTTCTCTGTCTGTATGCTCATCATCTGTATGAGGTTTCCTGTGTGCGAAAGCCGCTGCGGGTATTGCGAATCCAGTTTTATATCGGTTTGTTCATGCATGCCATGTGGGAAAAACATCCCAGAGGAAGAAATGCCTCTCTGGTATATGAAACTCCGGCCTGTCTTCGCTGTGCGGATAGCGAGGTACTCCAGCTGTTTCATCGGGCACAGCAGGAATCTTACGGCAATGCCTTTGGTTCCCGCAATATGCTGATGTATATCGTCCTGCAAATTCATATGCTGTTCTGCCGCTATGCATTGCAGGAATCCATGGAGGAGGAACAGTCACCTGTCTGGAAGCTGATCAAGCGCACAATTGTAGCCTCACAGGAGCATACCACACTGCAGGATGCGGCAGCAAAGCTGCAGCTGCATCCACGCTACCTCAATCAGAAGATCAAGGATGCCTGCGGTTACAGCTTTACCCAGCTGCGCTCATTCGGCAAATCATCAATGCCTGTGCACTGCTTCACTTTGAGGACCTATCCATTTCTTATATTGTGGATCTGCTTTCCTACTCCTCTACTGCTGGCTTTTACCGTCAGTTTCAGGCATGGACAGGAATGTCACCACTGGATTACCAGAAGCACCGGATTCTGGACAATGCTCATTTCTATTGCCGCAAGGATTTGTATTTGCAGATTATGCAATACCTCTATCTGCATTTTTCACAGGACATTACGCTTGAGGATATGGCGAGGGAATGCCATCGGAAAAGCTATGAGCTGGAACAGCTGTTAAAGCAGGAATATCATACGAGCTGGACACAGGAGCTGATGGCTGTTCGTGTGCATCAGGCGGCTGCCTTACTGACGGCGACGAAGCGTACCATCACATCGATTGCCATGGATTGCGGATTTTCATCTCTGGCTGTCTTTGAACGGCACTTGCAGCCTGCATGGGCTGTACACCGGAACAGTATCGCAAACAGCAATCTGTATAAATGAGAAAAAAGACCTTTGAATTTGAATATACGTTTTTCATGTAAGCGTTATAATTTAAGTATCAGGAGGTCTTTTTTATGTTTGAAAAACTATTTGAACCAATCAGAATTCGCGGAATGGAAGTGAAAAACCGCATTGTGCTGCCGGCAATGGGAACGAAAATGGCGGCAGAGGATGGAAACGTGACACAGCAGATCATCGATTATCAGGTAGCGCGGGTAAAGGGCGGCTGCGGTCTGAACTTATCGGAGGTATGTGCTGTCCATGCGCCGAGTGCTCCCCGAAAATTTCTGGCACTGCATAACGATTCCTATATTCCATCACACAAGGCATTCTGTGATGCCATTCATGAGGCAGGCGGGAAGTGCGGTGTGCAGCTGTGGCAGGGAAGTCTTGCCGCAAGCATGGATCCAAAGGCGAGAATCCTGGTGGCCAGTGATTTGCATGTGCACGGGCATACCATACCGGCTGTGGATGTGGAGACGATTGAAGAGGTTGTCGCCTGCTTCGGCGCTGCGGCAAAGCGTGCGGTGAAGGCCGGCTATGACTGTGTGGAATTCCATTGCGGACATAATTATCTGCCGCATTCCTTTTTGTCACCGGCATTCAATCACCGTGAGGATGCCTATGGCGGAACATTTGAAAAGCGCTGTAAATTCCCGCTGGACTGTATCCGCGCCATTCGTCAGAGCATACCGCGGGATATGCCGCTGCTGATGCGCCTGGATGCACAGGATGATTATCTGGAGAATGGCTTGACCATAGAGGATGTCATTGCGTTTTGCAGGCTGGCAAAAGAGGCCGGAGTAGATGTACTGGATATCTCGCGTGGTAATATGATAACAGCGGGGTTGAAATACGAGGTACCGCCGATTGATATACCAAAGGGCTTTAATGTGGATAACTGTGCCAGAATCCGTAGGGAAACCGGAATGCTGTGTATTGCGGTCGGACGTATCAACACACCGCAGCTGGCGGAGGAAATTCTGGAACAGAATAAGGCGGATATGGTTGTCATGGGACGTGCGCAGCTTGCCGATGCCGACTTCTGCGTAAAGGCGAAGGAAGGCAGACTGCAGGAAATCGTATACTGCATTGGCTGTGATCAGGCTGCTATGACGGATTTACCGATCCCGCTGCTCCATTCATTACCTGTATGCGAAATCCATACCTTGGAAAGGAAGCACAGGATGTACTGGTACCGGCGCAGAAGCCGAAAAGGGTGCTGATCGCAGGTGGCGGTGTTGCCGGTCTGGAGGCAGCCTGCATACTGAAGCAGCGCGGTCATCAGCCTGTTGTATATGAAGCAAGCGACGAGCTGGGCGGTCAGTTTGTGACTGCGGGTAAGGCACCAAGGAAGATGGAAATGAAGGATGCGGCGCTGTCCTATGGAGAAAAGGCGAAGCGTCTTGGCATTTTGATTCATCTCAACACACCGGTAGATGCGTCGCTGATCACAGAGGGCAGCTGGGATGAGGTTATCCTTGCGATCGGAGCAGAGCCGATTCACCTGTCCATTCCGGGGCAGATCGGGAACATGTATACAATTCCCATGACATATTGAACGGAAAAGCAACCGCATCCGGTCATGTCGCAGTTATCGGCGGTGGTCTGGTCGGTGTGGAAACTGCAGAATATCTGAGTGAACAGGGGACAGCTGTTACCGTTATCGAAATGCTGGACGGCGTCGCGAAGGACCTTGGCGCATTGCGTAAAATCTGTGTTATGGAATCGCTGTACATGCATCATATCGAAACGGTTGTCAACACCTCGGTAAAAGCCGTTGTGGAAAACGGAGTACTGGTGGAAAACGAAGGAGTCGAGCAGGTGATTCCTTGTGACAGTGTCGTTATGGCCGTAGGTGCACGCGCAAGAGATCATGAGGCGCTGACAGAAGCCTGTGAGAAAAAACAGATACCGTATCACATCATAGGAGATGCCAAAAAGGCAAGAAGGGCACTGCAGGCGATTGCGGAAGCACATGAAACTGCACGTTCCCTGTAACAGGAGGAAATATGAATAATTCAAAGCTTTTTCAGCCGCTGACGATTTCTACCATGAAGCTGCGCAATGCGACATTTATGGCACCGATGTCTCTGGGATATGAAAGCAGTGACGGCTGTGTAAATGAGCGCATGCAGGCATACTGGCTCGAGCGTGCACGCGGCGGTGTCGGCTGTATTATTCTGGATGCGTTAAGCGTTGATCCATCCGTTCCCTATCTGGGAAATACACTGTGCTTTCGAGGTGAGGAAGCCATAGCATCCTATAAGGCCTTCACAGATAAAGTTCACGAAGCAGGTGCCTGCATCATACCGCAGATTACCCATCCGGACCGGAGAGTATCTCAGCCTTTATGGGAATACCACCGGTTGCGAGCAGTGTCTATGTTAATTCGATGGGGCAAAGGACAAGAGCACTGGCAATCGAAGAGCTGCAAACATCATTAAACAGTATGCACAAACCTCGTTGCAGGCGAAGCAGGCAGGCTTTGATGGAATCGAGCTGCACTGTGCACATGCATATATGCTGCTGGGCTCCTCCTGTCACCAATGCGCAATAAGCGCTGTGATGCGTATGGAGGAAGTCTGGATCATCGTGCACGTCTTCTGTTTGAGGTGATCGATGCAATCAAAGAACCTGCGGCAGGGACTTTCCTATCGTTCTGCGCATCAGCGGGGATGAAAAGGATGCGCAGGGAAATACGGTGGAGGATATGTGCTATCTTGTGCCGAAGCTGATTGCACACGGTGTCGATGCCTTTGAAGTCAGTGGCGGTACACAGTATGAGCGCCCGAATAAGATCATTCCAAGTCACGGTGAGCATGAGGGTGTCAATGTTGCGCAGGCAGCAAGAATCCGCGAGGTCAGCAGTGTGCCTGTCCTTGTGGTAGGCAAGGTGCTGGATCCTGCCATGGCAATGGAGCTGGTTGATCAAAAAGCTGTGGATGGGGTCGTATTCGGTCGTGCGTTGCTTGCTGACCCATACCTGGTTAATAAGGCAGCTGAAGATAAGCTGGAGGAAATTGCACCATGCACAGGCTGTGTGATCGGCTGTGTAGGGGAACAGACAAAGCGTCACCCGGCGAGCTGTGTTATCAATCCTGCCTGTGGTAAAGAGTTGGAAATGAAGCTGATTCCGGCTGATAAGAAAAAGCATGTCGCTGTAGCCGGCGGTGGTATCGCGGGTATGGCTGCCGCAAGGTACTGGCTCTTCGCGGACATACGGTAACCTTATTTGAGAAAACAGACCGTCTGGGAGGACAGCTGCTGCTGGCCTGTGTGCCGCCATTTAAGCAGCCGATCAGTAAGTGGGTTGTTTATCTGGAGCATGAACTGACACGCTTATCCGTTGATATCCGTTTGCATACGGAATTCTGCGAGAATATGAAGGATGCATACGATGCTTTGATCGTGGCAACCGGTGCAATGGAGCAGTACCGCCAATCCCCGGACTGGCAGAGCATGGCATCGGTGCCTGGGAGGTGCTGAAAAACGAACAGCTCATTCCGGGCGGTAACGTTCTGGTAGTCGGTGGAGGAATGGTCGGCTGTGAGGTATGTGAACACCTTCTCCATAATAAGCGCGGACCGCTGCATATCACGATGATTGAAATGACGGATGAGATTGCGGCAGGTATGGTTGTAAATGAAAAGGTGCTGGTCATGGACGTCTGCATAAGGCACAGGTACAGCTACTGACCAATACCAGGCTGGAGGCTGTGGAAGCGGCATAGTAAGCTGAATGTTCATGGAGAGCGCTGGAGCGACAGGATTTCACACATGTGTGTATGCGACCGGTTCCCGCAGCAATACGGCATTGGCCTGTGCATTGACAGATCAGGATAATGTATATGTTGTTGGGGATGCAGCAACCGTAGCGCAGGCACTCGAGGCTGTGCGGGATGCAACCCTGGCAGCAATGGCTGTATAGCTTCCCTAAGAAAATCCGGGAGCCTGTGCGCTGAAATTGGATGTACCGCCTCAGGATTCACTGTAACAGTGTAAATGATAAGGAGCGATTTCCTTTATACGGAATAGCTCCTTTTTCCATATCCGTCTTTCTGTCTTTAAATGAATAGCTGAAGCTCTTGATTTGTTATGAAGTCAGGCTATTGCGTTTCCTGCTGTGTCATTATACAATGGAGAAAAGTGCCTGTTCAGCAAATGGAAACAGGACAGGAGGTATTTATGGCAATACAGCATATCATATTTGATTTGGATGGAACCCTTATGGATACGGAAAAGGGAAATCTGTATGCATGGCAAAAGACCCTGCGCTATTATGTACCCTGGCGTACATTTTCTAATACGGAATTGAAAGCCATACTGGGAGTAACCACGGAGAAAGCATTAACCATGCTGCAGGTGGAGAATGTTGATGCAGCCCAGTTCGATGAATACTGGCAGCTGCAATATCAGACACAGGTTGAGCATATCGCGCTGTTCAGCGGGATGCTGGAGGTACTGGAAAATCTGCGTCATCAGGGATATACCTTGGGAATCGTTACCTCCCGTGACTGGCAGGAATACAGGGCTTACTTTTCATCCCCTTCCTTCGATGCGCTGTTTGCCTGTATAATTTGCAAGGAGGATACCTTGCTTCACAAACCGGACCCGGAACCTCTTCTTGCTTATATGCGGAAGATGAATGCAGTAAAAGAGGACTGTATCTATATCGGAGACATGGACACGGATATGGAATGTGCTGCCAGAGCCGGTGTAAGCTCTGCACTGGCAGTTTGGGGTACAGATGGTCCGGTATCGCAGGGCTGTCTTTCTTCACCGCAACAGATATCTGCATTTGTACAAAACGTATAGATGAGGTGATGAGAATACGTCACTAAAAAGCATTTGAGTGAAATTGAAAAAGTTCAAAACACAGTACCGTGAATAGTGTATTTGTGACATTTTATTTATAAATTCAGGCAAATGTATGAAGAAGCTGTGGAAATGGATGCATGTTTTACATTTTCCTATCTCTTACTTTTTTGAAATAGTTTTAGGGAACACACAGTAAGTATGTTTCCCTTCGTTTTCGTTGACTTCCATACAAAATTCTTTTACAATGAAGAACGTCTGTGTTCCTGGGGCACGTTATCCGCAGGACACTTTGTTAAAGGAGTAATTATGGAAAATAAAAGAGAAAAATTATCCTCACGACTCGGTTTCATCTTTTTGTCGGCAGGATGTGCCATCGGTCTTGGCAATATATGGCGGTTTCCTTATATGGTGGGGAAATACGGGGGAGGAGCCTTTGTACTCGTGTATCTGTTTTTTCTTGTTCTTCTGGGGCTTCCCATTATCGTTATGGAATATTCCGTGGGAAGAGGAAGCGGAAAAAGCGTGGCAAGAAGCTTTCATGTTTTAGAGAAGCCGGGGCAGCTCTGGCATCGGTTCTCTTATGTGGCTATGGCTGGAAACTATCTCCTTGTCATGTTTTACACAACGATATCCGGCTGGATGCTCGCATATTTCGCAAAGATGATCAGCGGGGAATTTAACGGTCTTGATCCGCAGGAGGTGAAGCATGTCTTTGCCTCTTTACAGCAGAATCCGCAGGCATCCTTGTTCTGGATGCTGCTGATTGTCGCTATCGGCTGCGGTGTATGTGCGCTTGGCCTGCAAAACGGTGTGGAAAAAATCACAAAAGGGATGATGGGACTGCTGCTGGCGGTTATGATCCTGCTGGTAGTAAAGTCCCTGAGTCTGGATGGTGCGATGAAGGGTGTCTCCTTTTATCTGATACCGGATTTTGATGAACTGATGAAAAACGGTATTTTCAATGCCATCTATGCGGCGATGGGGCAGGCCTTTTTTACACTGAGCATTGGAATGGGTGGTATGGCAATCTTTGGAGCTATATTGACCGCAAGCATTCCCTGAGTGGGGAGGGTGTACGGGTTATGGCGCTGGGATACGTTTGTGGCTTTATGGCAGGTATGATTATCTTTCCCGCTGCATGTCCTTCGGGGTAGCACCTGACAGCGGTCCCGGACTGGTGTTTGTGACGCTTCCCAATATCTTCAATGAAATGGCAAACGGACAGCTGTGGGGAACTCTGTTCTTCGTATTTATGAACTTCGCGGCGTTATCCACCATCATTGCCGTGTTTGAAAATATTGTTTCCTTTACAATTGATTTATGTAACTGGACAAGGCGGAAGAGTGTTCTCTTGAATTTTATTATTATCGCAGTGGGAAGCATCCCCTGTGCAATCGGCTTCAGTGTCCTGTCCGGATTTCAGCCTTTCGGTGAAGAAAGCGCTGTGCTGGATTTGCTGGATTTCCTTGTTTCCAATGTTATTATGCCGCTTGGTTCTCTGGTTTTCCTGTTCTTCTGTACGAGAAAGCTTGGCTGGGGCTGGAAAAATTTTGTGGCAGAGGCGAATGCCGGAAAAGGTCTTCGCTTCCCGGAAAAGGCAAGAGGCTATGTATCTTATGTTCTGCCGCTGATTGTAATGTTCATTTTCCTGTTTGGATTGTGGGAAAAATTCACCGGATAAGCAGTGTATTGCGCGCTGCTTTTTTATGAGCCTCCTGCATGGCTTGCGCCTTTGTTTGATTCGTTGTAAACTAATGACATATACAGGAGGTAGCTTATGGGCAATTTTACATTTTACGCTCCGACACGCGTGTATTTCGGTCGAAAAGAAGAGGAGCAAATTGGTTCTATATTGAAACAGGAGGGGTGTCACAGGTACTGGTGCATTACGGTGGACAAAGTGCTGTGAAAAGCGGTTTGCTTGACCGTGTTTTGGCGTCCTTGAAGAAGGCCGGGATTTCCGCCGTCACATTGGGCGGTGTTGTGCCGAATCCGCAGCTTTCCAAGGTGCGCGAGGGAATCGCTCTTGCTAAAAAGGAACAGGTAGACTTCATTCTGGCAGTTGGGGGCGGCAGTGTGATTGATTCTGCGAAGGGCATCGGCTATGGCGTTGTGAATGAAGGCGATGTATGGGAGTATTATGCAAGAAGGAAAAAGGTAACCGGCTGCCTTCCGGTGGGTGCGATACTGACGATTGCGGCTGCCGGCAGTGAAATGAGTAATTCCAGTGTCATCACCAATGAAGACGGATGGCTGAAGCGTGGATTAAGCTCTGATTACGGACGGTGCCGGTTTGCCATTATGAATCCAGAGCTGACTATGACACTTCCTCCTATCAGACAGCAAGCGGCTGTACGGATATCATTTTACACACCATGGAACGTTATTTCATAAAGGAAAACAACATGGATATCACTGACGGCTTTGCAGAGAGTCTGATGCGTACGGTTATGAAGCATACCCGTATTCTGATGAAGGAGCCAAACAACTATGAATCCCGCGCGAGGTGATGTGGGCAGGCAGTCTTTCTCATAACGATATAACAGGAAGCCGCAGCTTCGGTGACTGGGCCTGTCATCAGCTGGAGCATGAGCTGAGCGGGATGTACAAGGTTGCTCACGGTGCAGGGCTGGCTGCCGTATGGGGCAGCTGGCACGCTATGTCTATCAGGAACAGCCATCCAGATTTGCGCAGTATGCCAGAAATGTAATGGGAATCCGGGAAGAAAACGATGTCGAGTGTGCACTGGCAGGAATTGAAGCAACCGAACAGTTCTTTAAGGAAATCGGTATGCCGACATCCATTCATGAAATGGGAATCACGTTATGCGAGGAGGATATCCGAAAGCTGGCATGGAAGTGCAGCTTTGAGGACGAACGCACGATCGGGTGTTTCAAGGTTTTGAAGAAAGAGGATATGGAAAATATTTATCGTATTGCGAAATAAAAAAATATCATAAAACCATAACACTTTATAAAATGTTATGGTTTTATATTTAGGTGAAATTATATATCACTTTTTTCCTATCTTTTCATATCTTATAAAATGTCCTCAAAGCCTTATTTTATAGGCTCTACGGGCATTTATACTTTCTGTTCACGTTCGCATATCGGGGCATATCTTCTTATGTTTTCTCTCTCAAACGTGGTAAATTTCGTGGTAAATACTTCTATGCTATCAGACGCTTTATCTCTGTTTTGGCACTCTCAATAGAGGAATGTGCATACCAATCCATTGTGATACTGATATTGGAATGACCCATGATATACTGTAAATCTTTCGGGTTTATGTTCCTGTGTGCCATTTTTGTACAGAACGTATGCCTTAATATATGCGGTGTGATGTGTGGCAGTGGGTTATCTTTATGGTGCTTGTTGTATTTCTTTACCATACGGACAAATAAAGTGCTGTAATCAATCGCAACTTTCGGCTTGCCTTTGTGATTGATAAATACAAAATCGCTGTGTCCGTCTACCTGTGTCGGCTTTGTCTTTGGTCGGCTCTTGATAACCTTTGAAATGCCTTGATTGTTTCCTCGCTCAATGGCACTCGCCTTATTCCGCTTTTGGTCTTAGGCGTTTCGATATAATAGCCCTGTTCCTTGCTCTTTAATAGCTGGTGGTCGATATGGACTATCTCATTTTTGAAATCAATATCCTTGACCGTCAATCCGCATAGTTCCGAGATACGAAGTCCTGTTTTTAACAGTATCAGCACATCATCATAATACTTGTGGTACACGTTATCTATCTTGATGAATGAGAGTAGGGCTTGTTCCTGTTCCTCTGTCAATGCGACTTTCCCTTTGGTATCATCTTCTATGACTTCATTCAGCTTGAAATCAAAGGGATTTTTCCTTACATAATCATCTTGTATGGCAATGTAGAATGACGCTTTTAACGAGCGTTTATGGTTGTTAATGGTGTTATAGGAAAAGCCTTTCTCTTTCATGCGTAACGCCCATTCTTTAGCGTCAGAGGGTTTTATCGTATCAATGCTCCTAGCACCCAGCTTGTCCTCTTTCAGTAACCGCATGAGCTGTTCTCTCTGTTTCTGTGTGCTTTTCTTCACGTTTGCCCTCTGTGCGTTCTGTTTGGCATAGAGTTGGCAAAGCGTCATTTTCTTGCCTGTGCTGTCGATACCGTCTAACAGGTCTTTTTTTA
>ENA-OQCK01000428-OQCK01000428.1-human-gut-metagenome-genome-assembly--contig:-NODE-428-length-23430-cov-2.570999_pt1 | contig 23430 bp, 36 predicted proteins | sample MGYA00242498_ERZ504578 | MGnify/ENA primary metagenome ERZ504578 (study PRJEB26092, sample SAMD00036229) | human gut metagenome | host: Homo sapiens | study: EMG produced TPA metagenomics assembly of...
GAAAATGGTTGCCAATGATTTATATGTGGAGCCCTTGAATCCAACGCAGGCGCAAATCGAGGCGTATAACAAGCTGTCGCAAGCAATTACCAGCGAGGACAGAAAAGAGGAAGCTACCATGGTAGCAGTCAGCTTTGCATTTGATTTCTTTACATTATCCAACAAAGAGGATGCCCAGGATCTTGGCGGACTGCAGTTCATACCAAGCGATAAGATCCGCAACTTCATGGAGTTTGCACAGGCATACTACTATGGAAATTATCCGACCATCGTAAACGAATACGGGAAGAAAAGCCTGCCGGAGGTATCCGGTTATAAGGTGGATGCTGTAGAAGCCAAGGATTATACCTATAACGCTCTGCCTGCCGGGGATACGATGTCAAGCTGACATTGACCTATGCAGAAACGGAAGTGGAGAGTCTGAAGAAGTCCATGACGATCAGCGTTATCGAAATTCAGGATTATGAATATGACCGTACAAAGAATTACAAGAAAGATGTCATCTACGATGGGGAAATGAAAAATGTCTATCGTGTATTGGCAGTTGAATAAGGGACTGAGAAATCAGTTCCTTTTTGAAAGGGGTTTTGACAATGTCTATTGAAATTGTATTGGAAGGACAGCTGGAAAAGGAAACGGACAAAGAGGCATTCAGTGCTTTTCTAAAGCAGGTATGCGATGAGAAAAAGCTGAAGCTGGAGGATTATGATGCCACCGTCATGATTGATATTTGTCCGGAGGGGTATATTGAATGCGGCTATGAGGACCGCTTTGTGAGTATTGCGGCACAGACCAATGTCGCAGGACCCGGATTCCATGCTTTTGTCTGCACTGTTTTTGATGAGATTATCAGCGGTTCACAGATTCCGCTGGAGGTAAACGATCCGACGGGATATTATACGGACCGCAATTTTGAAAATTTGAAATACAAGTACTTTTACCGCTGGCTGAAGGATATACAGGGCTATGTTCTGGATCATATCGATGAGGAAAAGGAATTATGCATCTCCTGGCCGCAGGAGTATTATCACCCTGTCTACAGAGAGGGCTTTGTCGTCACACCGCTGGGTTATATTCACAGAGATGATTTTCAGACAAGGGATGTCGAGGACTTGGCAGATGATTTCTTTGTATGGAATGATCGAAAGCGTACTGCACGCTATTATCGCAACTGCGCCATGGTGCTGCTGTGGAAGGAATGTTACTTTGCATACAGCTCTATGAATGAATATACGGATAAGATTGCCAACAGCATTCTGGATTATCTGGAGGCGGCGTATGAGAAGGATGACCTGCTTCCGCTGCCGATGGATGCCTATCGCAGTATCTGTACGGCAATCCACCGTGAGATTCTGATTCAGCATGCGGATGAGCTGAAGATCGCGCATCTGGGCTATCGAAACGGAGTAGTTTCCTATCCTTTCGGAAGCTGGAGTATTCCTGCTCATGGCTGCAGTGAAAAAAGCTTTGATGAGACAACACAGACGATGCATTTTATGGCACCGTACAAGGATGCACAGGAGCCTTGGAAATGGATGATCAAGCAAACGCTTATACCTTCGAAAAGGAAATTCCGACATTTCTGAAAAAGCTGGAGAAGCCGGTCGATGTCATGGACGCTTTCAGCTTCGAAAAGGAAGCGGTGATCTGCAAGGGAATTGTGGAGAATCTGGATGAATACTATACCGTGGTTGTACAGGCAAACTGTGAAAAGGACACCTTGTTTCTTGAGTGCATTGTGCGTGATGAACAGGATATCGCGATGCTGAAGGAATGGTGTCAGGGAATCAAGCATCGTGTTACCATCAGCGATGAGCTGCACAGCTGAATAGGCTGATCACGCTTTTTAAAGGAGGCAGAGTATCCTTTAAAGAGCGTTTTTTTATACTGCCTGCAGGCTATGCCAAAAGGCACATCCTCATTCCATTGTCCTGTCTTTTATCCTTCCCATCCTTCACAGCTACAACTCGTGCAGTATAAGAAATCATAAAAAACACCCTGTCATAGGGTGTTTTCGTATGGCTGTTAGTGCGGCGTGCTTGCCATGGTGTCCCAGATGATATTGGGATCATCGTTGATTGGCGGAGTATCCCTGTAGAGATCATCCATGTTGAAATGAAAGCTCTCCATCTGCAGCTGGTTGCTTGCGCCGTCATAGGCATTGACGACAGCGTGTACCTCATCCTTGTTGAAGAGATATACATCATATGGTCCCTCCAGCGGATTCAGGCTTGCGACCTGCTGTGAATCATAGACACCGGTATCGGAAATGACACTGGAAATTGTCCAGGGCTTCATATTATCCAGCTCACTGGAAACAAATTTTGTAATCTGGTTTGCCGGCATATCGGTAATCACGTAATTGGGAGCGACATCCAGCAGATCATTGACATAGCCAAGTGCGGACGGGGAAATCAGCTTGTTGATGATTGCCTTGATGATACGCTGCTGTGCACGTTCTCTTCCGGCGTTGTCATAGCCTCGGTTTTACGGTGACGGGAATAAGCGAGTGCCTGCTTTCCATCCAGATGCTGCTCTCCCTTTTTCAGGCAGATCAGATCGTCCTTTTTAAAGCTGCGGTTTTCATCCTGCTCACAGAAATCAAGTTCCACATCCACGTCAATACCGCCGATCGTATCGACGATTTCAATCATGGAATTAAAGCTGACGCGTGCATAGTAGTCAACCGGAATGCCGAAGAACTGTGAGATGGTGTCCACACTCGTATCGATTCCATAGATGCCGGTATGCGTCAGCTTGTCATTGGCATTGTTCAGGGCCGTATTGGGTACCAGCGCATCCCTTGGTATGGAAACCATATCGATATGATTTGCGACCGGATTGACAATCAGCAGCAGATTGGTATCGGTACGCGTCTGCTGATCCGGAGAACCGGTACTGTCCAGACCGCTCAGGTAAACGGTAAAGGTCTGCTTGGTAATGTCCTTCTGTTCCTTGGTCTTAATGGTATCGGTTTTGGAATAGGTTTTCAGAATCTGTACATTTTTCTCAAAATCCTTGATGTTTGCTTTCGACATATTGTAGAAGGTTTCAGAGATTGCCATTGCGGATACATTTCCCTGCTCCATCTGATCATAGAGTGTCGTATAATCCATTTCCTCTTTGGCAGTATAGGAGCTGATGTCCTTGGATACCGAGGTCTTGGCAAAGGAAAGGTTATCTGCATCACTTCCGTTCTGAAATCCGATAATCTTATCCGCAAGCTCTGCCTCACTCCTGATACCGCTGGTTTTTGATGTAATCAGGTACAGGTTTGTGGTAATGGTAGTCGTACCGTCATCATTGACCTTGGTCGTTTTACTCATTTTGTTGATGGTTGTACGGGATTTCTCCATGAAATAGCCGAAGGTGCCAACAATTGCGACAAGCAGAATCAGAAACAGCCGCTTGATGACTAAGCCCCAGGTCGGTATCTGTTTAAATGCGAGTAGCAGTAAAATCAGAAACAGCAGTCCGAAGATTGCTGCTGCTATGGTAACCCACTTGATTGGGAGCAGTCCGAAGCTGTAGGCGATATAGAAGGATACAATACTTACCATCAGAAATACAGCGAGCATGATGATATCGATAATCAGGCTCCTGCGTTTTAGTTTTTTATTTTCCATGAAAACACCTCAATAATCTACATTATAGTATAAAAAGTACGGAAATTCCAGATTACCTGTAATTACTCTATGTGAACGTTTTATGAATTTTATGAAAATAAACTATAAATCATGCAAAATTTGGAATGATTTGCATTTTTTGCCGCAAATATTATAGAATAAGGATACTTGAATTGAAAGAGGGATTCGTTATGATACCGTTTACAGGAAAACAGCTGCAGCTGATTCAGCTGCTTATGGAACAAAGCACACCGATTGCGTTGGATGAAATATCACAGCTTTTGCATGCAGGAAGGCGAAGTGTGTATTATATCGTGAATAAAACGAATGAGGTACTGCAGATGAATGCACTAAAGCCTGTGATGTGCAAACGGGGAGCCGGTTATTTTCTGTTGGATGAGCAGAAGCAGCAGCTATCCGCCCTTCTGAAAAAGCGGCAGCTGCAGCCGGATGTACTGACACCTCAGCAGCGTGTCAGCTTTCTGATCTGCTATATGATCTATCCCAAAGCAGTTATTCATGTGGAGGATATCATGCAGTTGTTAAAATGCAGCCGCAATACCGTGTTCAGTGATTTGAAGAATGTGAAGGAGCAGCTGAAAGCCTATGGTCTGGAGCTGCGCATCGATTTGAAAAACGGATACGGCATCGAGGGAAAGGCATTCAACAAGCGGGCGGTTCTGCTGTATTTTCTGAAGCAGCTGCTGGATGAGGTGAATTATCACGCATTGCCCTTTCTGGACACAGCGCTGGTGGACGATTATTATGGAAGACTACAGAAAATATCCAGTGAGCGTGAGCATGAATACCGACAGGACAATCTGCTATCCATCGCCTGTATGCTGAGCATTATCCGCGATTCACCGGAGCAGTATGATTTTTCTCTCATGGAGCTGCGTGATCTGTGTGAAACACAGGAGCTGGATTTGATTGACCGTTATTTTCAGGAGCTGAATGTGCATGAGCGGCTGTATCTCGCACTGCATCTTTTGGGCTCCAAGGCAAGCAGGGAGCTGTGTCCGCAGGATGATGAGCATGATATCCGCATCTTTGAATTATCCACCGTCTTGTGGAAACCTTTGAGCGTACGGCATGTGTATCCTTTGATGATAAAAATGACCTGATCAATTCCATCTATATGCATTTAAAGCTGTCCATGTATTACAACCGTCTTTCCATCCAGGTCGTAAACCCGCTGATCGATGAAATACAGAAGCAGTACAAGGATATTTATATGATTACACAGCTGGTATGCGAAGACCTCAGGGATTTGTTTCAGATGCCGATCATAGATAGTGAAATCGCTTATCTGACCATGCACTTCGGCGGACATCTGAAGCAGGGAGTGCGCTGCTATGATGAAATCCGTATTCTGATTGTCTGTCCCAGCGGTATTTCCACATCCATGCTTCTCAAGCGGGAAATCGAGGGGCTGTATGCGAATGTGCGGGTTGTGGATACCGCGAGTCTGGAGCACGTGCAGGAATATGAGCAGCAGGTGGATTTCATTGTATCGACAATCGATGTACAAAGCGAGGTGCCGGTAATCCGGGTGCATCCGATTTTAAGCAGAGAGGATAAGGCACGAATCGCTTCCATGATGATGCTGAATTTCGACTGCTATGAAATCAACAATGAAAAGCTGGGCGGTCTGTTTTCCATCATCGCCTCCTATGTGAAGGAAACGGATATGGACGCCTGAAGCGGGATGTTCTGGCCTATCTCAACCGGGGAAACTCCTTTGTCGGTATTCATGATAAAGAGCAGCTCGGTCTGCTGGATATATTGCAAAAGGAGGATATACAGGTTCTGGAGCAGGTGGATTCCTGGAAGGAGATGATTCAGACGGCATCCGCACCGCTGCTGAGCCGCGGTGTCATTCAAAACAGCTATGTACAGGAAATGATCCATCTGGTGGATGAGTACGGACCGTATATCCTGCTGGCGAATTCCGTTGCCGTAGCCCATGCGAAGCCGGAGCACGGGGCATTCCGTCTGGGACTGTCTCTTCTGATCTGTCATGAGGATGTATATCTTGATGAGGTGTCCGCAGTGCGGTATCTGTTTGTACTATCGGATGCTGCTCATGACAAGCATTTGAATGTCCTGCACGAAATCCTGCAGCTGAGCAGAAACAGCACGCTGCTTGCACAGCTGGATGTATGCACAAGCGCAGCCGAGGTACGCAGGGCACTGCTGCATGCATTTTCCTAATTCCAATAGAGTCCAACGACTTGCACTTTCAAGTTCGGTCAGGTTGGACTTTTTTCTATACGCTGTCATTTGTATAATGAACCTGTAAAGAGATGCATATCTTTCAGGCATGGAGGTGAAGGCAATGAAAGAAGAAGTGCTGTCCGTTGACAACATTCAGATACAGGAGCGCTCCTGTGACTGGAAATCCGCTATAGAAACCGCAGTGAAGCCATTGATTCAAAACGGCTTTGTGGAAGAGAAGTATACAGCCGCCATACTTCGCAATATTGAGGCATGGGGACCTTACTTCATGGCCGGACCCTACATCATACTTCCACACGCAAGACCTGAGGAGGGCGTGCGGAAAAATCAGATTTCCATTTTGTCATTAAAAAAACCGGTATATTTTGACGATGGAAGCATACCGATCCGCTTGTTGATGATTCTGGCTTCTGTAGATTCAAAATCACATCTGCGAATCCTGAAGATGCTGGCGAGTGTAGTAACGGATGAGACAACACTGCGAAGCCTGCTGAAAAGCAACACGCCGCAGGAGCTGTTTCAATGTTTTCAGGCAAAGGAATCGAAGGGAGGGAGAGAAGATGGGATTTCAATTCATACCGCAACTGATTGAAACGGATGTATGTGTAAAGGACAAGGAAGAGGTCATCCGCTATCTGGCGGACAAGCTGAAAACACATGGATGCAGTGATGCGGCATATGCGGATAAGGTGCTGCTGCGGGAGCAGGAATATCCAACCGGGCTGCGTACCAAATGTGCGGCAATCGCTATACCACATGCCTTTGATCCGGCAGTCAGCGGCAATCATGTCGCACTGGCTATCCTGCAGCAGCCGATCCGCTTTTGCAACATGGAGGATATGGACAGTGAAATTGACGTTGACATGGTGTTTCTCATGGCAATCAGCAGTGCCCATGAGCAGCTGGGAATGCTGCAGACCATCATGCGGATGCTGGGGGATGACACGCTGTTTACCCGGCTTGTGAAGCTGCATGATGCAGATGAGGTATGCAGGCAGCTGAATGCATTTATAGAAGGACAGAAATCATAAGGAAAAGGAGAGGCTACGAGTATGAAAAAAATTGTAATCGCCTGCGGGGCAGGACTGGCAACCTCCAGCATGGTTCGTGAAAAGGTGGAGGAGGAACTGAAGGAGCATGGGATTTCCTGTGAAATCATGCAATGCACCCTGCACGAGGTAGAGGGCTATGACGGTCAGGTGGATCTGATCATCACGACGATGAAGGTAAAGAAGAAATTCACAACACCGCTCGTTCACGGCAGTGCCTACCTGACAGGCATCAATGAGGAAGCAGTTACGCAACAGATTATGGATATTCTCGCGTAGCTTGCGGATAAGAACAGGAGAGAAAATTATGCAGACAGTATTAGACATCATTCAGTATATCGTCGACCTGGGAAGTTATGTATTTGTACCGATTCTGATGTGCATCATCGGATTGATTTTCGGACTGAAGCCTTCCAAGGCCATCAAAGCGGGGGTAACGGTGGGAATCGGACTCATCGGAGTCAGTATTGTATCAACTAACGGCAGATTCCCTGTCACCGGTCATCAATGAAATGGTCAAGGTGCTGAATCTGAATCTGACCGCAATCGATGTCGGCGGATCACCGGCGGCAGCTGTTGGCTTCGGAAGTCTGCTTGGGGCTGCGCTGATTATCGTCATTCTGATTACCAATATCGTTCTGGTCGCTTTAAAGCTGACCAAAACAGTGAATGTCGACATTTACAACTTCTGGTATTTTGCTATAACAGCAGGCTTTGTTCAGCTCCTTACCGGAAGCTACTGGCTGGCAATCCTGGCAGGAGTCACACATGCCATTCTGGGACTGAAGGTCGCAGATGTCATGGCACATCGCACACAGGAAATTATCGGTATTGATGCCATCTCCATTCCACACGGCTTTGCGGCGGCAAGTGCACCGCTGTTCATGCTGCTGGATAAGGTATATGACCGGATTCCCTATCTGAAGCACCGTAAGGAAAGTGAAGAGGAGAGTGGAGAGCACGGTATCGGAAAGGTGATCGGCTCTGTGCTGGGACAGCCAATCTATCTGGGATTGATCATGGGACTGCTGTTCGGCGTGGTAGCCGGCTATGATTCAAGGGGATTGCGGATGTGACGATGAAGACAGCTGCGATCATGATGCTGTTTCCGACAATGGTAAAATGATCGTCAACGGTCTGATTCCGATATCCAATCAGGCAAAGAAATTCTTCACCACACATTTTAAGGACAGAGAACTGTATATCGTACTGGATTCTGCGGTAACCATCGGACATCCTGTGACAATCAGTGTCGGCTTTCTGATGATTCCGGTCTTCATGGTCTTTGCGGCAATTCTTCCCGGCAATACCACGCTGCCCCTTGGTGAGGTACCGTTTGCGGCCTTCTATGTGTGCTTTGCGACCATCGTTCACCGCGGTAACCGTAAAAGAACAATTATATCCAGCCTGATTTTTATTCCGATCGTGCTGTGGATTTCAAGCTGGGCAGCACCGCTGTTCACGGAGCTCGCTCCAATGCCGGACTGAGCTATGTACAGGCCGGACAGCAGGCAACGACCATGGCTCTTGGAAATATGTTTATCTGGCTGCCGACCGTCCTGGCTCAGACACCGGTGATCGGTGCAGGCATCCTGATTATCATTGATATCGCAGTACTGTTTGGCGGAAAGGTTATCGAGCGCTATTATGCGAAAGAGGATGCGGCATTTGAAGCGAAGTATTATGAATAAGGTGAACCCTGTATAAAGTATAATGGAATTTAAAAAATGAAACAGGCAAAGTGAGATTGTCTGATGCGTTATGAACGACATAAAATTTCGTATCTCAATAGGTAAAGGAAAGAGGTAGGTAGTATGAAAAAGTTAACATCGGAGTGGTAGGAGCCGGAATTTACGGTAATTATCATATCCGTACGTATAGTTGTGACCCGCATGTGGAAACGGTGGTGTTCTGTGATTTGAACGAGGAGCGCAGAGCAGCCACACAAAACCGCTATCAGATCAGAGGCTATGCAGATGTCAAGGAAATGATTACGGCAGAGAAGCTGGATGCTATCAGCATTGCGACACCGGACCTTATCACTATGAACCGGCAAGGGCTGCCATGGAGGCAGGTATCAAATATCTGATGATTGAAAAACCGCTGGCAACCTCCGTAGAAGAATGTGAAGAACTGATTGCATGGCAGAGAAGTACGGTGTGCAGATTGCCGTGGACTTCCATAAACGCTGGATCCGGCCTATAACAATATGCGTGATGAAATCCTGATGGATAAAGAAAACATCATCCGCGGCTATATGTCACTGGATGATGTGATCGATGTTCCTATGAACTGGTTTACCTGGACTGATCAATCCTCACCCTCCTGGTTTCTCGGTGTGCACTGCTATGATCTGATTCGCTATGTAAGCGGCAGTGAGGTGGAGAGCGTGTATGCAGTCGGGAATAAACAGGTACTAAAAAAGCAAGGCTATCAGCCTATGACAGTATCCAGGCCATTCTGACGATGCAGGATGGAAGCAGCTGGACGGTGGAAAACTCCTGGATTCTTCCCAATACGTATCCGAAATCAAATGACGGACAGCTTGTGATCGTGACGGAGCACAAGTATCTGAAGAATGAATCCTATCGGGGAGTTAAAACCTATACTGACAAAAAGGCAAGTCTGCCAAACTATATCTTCATGAAGTTTGATGAACATCATGCAAGCGGCTTTGGACTGGAGCCGATGCAGGACTTCGTCAGTGACATCGTAAACCAGCGCTCCTTCCGGACAAATGCGTATGATGGTTTACAGGCGACAAGAATCGCTGCCGCAGTGCATGCATCCGCAGAAAGCGGCAACGTCATCCATCTGTAAAAGAACAGGGCAGAACGATCTGATAGCTTGCAGGTACAGTATACTACAAATCTCAGCTCTCGTCCTGCCTTTTTACATATTCAAAAAAGAAAAGCTGCCATTACGAAACGTGCAGCCTAGGCTGCACCTGAGAGCAATCCTTTCCGGTTATCATAAAACATCCTATCGGGAAATCCTTATGACAATGGAAAAGCTGTTTTGATAATCAACGGTGGAGCTTTCTGTCAGGAAATCCATATTTACTGAAAAATCAATCAGAAAAGCTTTCATCAGACAGATAGAAATCCACTGCAGCTGTTTGATTCATATCCGATGCATAAGCGATAGGAAACACATTTGATTTCATCCAACGCGTGAACAAGTGCTGCGTTAGCTGTAAAGCTTTATTTCTTCCTCCAGGCGTTCCATGGAATGAACCGTTATAATACCCGATTTATAATCCAGAATCCCATCCCTGATCAATGTATGCACAACCCTGTTGATGCTGCGTATATTGGAGCCCGTTCCCTCTACCAGAAGATCCTTGGTGATCGTGAGGTCTTTTTTGCACAGGGTGTTGTAAATCATATACATAATCCTGTATTTCAGGGGGTAAAAGGCATTTACTCTTTCCCGTTTACTGCAATCGTAATTCCTCTGTGCAATCAACGTCGTAATATATAAGGTAAATGCATTATCTGCACGCAGCCATTTTAGAAATTGTGCATTTTCCAGCTTCAGCACCCTGCATTCCGTAACGGCTTCCACGGTGGAGACGGTCTCTTTATCAATGAGTGCCTCCAGCTCTCCGTAAATCGTCACACCGGTATCAATATCCTCTATGTAGACATTTCCATTGATTTCAGAGTGATAGTTTTTTACAATTCCGTTCAACAGGATGTAGATGCAGTCACTTTTTTTATTCTGTTCCATCAGCTTATCCTGAAAGGAATAGGTCTGTTCCTGAAAATGAGAGCGGATATCGGCAGGACAGGCGGCTATAAAGGTTGTCAGATCAGGTTTCATACGTACCTCCAACGTGTATCATATGTATAATATCACAGATTATATAAGTATTTCCATGCGAATCAGAACATGATTTTATTTCTGCCCTGCTCGAGATAGCTTTCGTACCATTCTATCAATCCGGCAATGGAGAGGATGAATTGAATAATCACCAGAATCAGCATGATAAAATAGCCGTTCAGGACATAAATTACCATGAAGAGAAGATTGCTTATAATCCATAAAATCCAGTTTTCATACAGCTTTCTGCTCAGCCAGTATTGAGCGATAAAGCCAAGGATAGCTGTCAGACTGTCCAGGATGGCATTCTGAGCATGCAGGATATTGATTTCCACATAACCCCATACAGCCCACAGAAGTAGGATGATCGCAATCCAGAGAAGCTGCCCCTGTCTGTTTAAGCCGGATGTTTTTGTGCTGTTGCCGTCATCCCCCTTTCCCCAGTAATACCATCCATAGATATTGAAGATGACCTGAAAGCAGGCCAGAATCGCCAGTGCGTATAAGCCTGTTGTATAATAGATATACAAATATGCAAGCACGGTGATAATACCAAATATGAAGTTTGAAATTTTTTCCTTTGATAGCAGCCATACATTGATAATGCCCATCACCGAGGCGAAGATTTCAATGAGGCTGGACTTTATGCTGTAGCCTGCAAGGATGCAGAGCAGACAGGATAGTATGGCAAAAATCGGGCTTTTGGTTAGTTCGGTTGACTTCTTAATGATATTCATATGGCTCCTCCTATAATTCTTTGATGAATCTTCCAATCAGAATCATCGCTTTGTCAGAAATGCTCTGACAATTCTCCATTACCTGTTCATGTGTGATTTCCTGATCGGAATAGGCGGCTGCCGGACATGGAACACCGGATAAGGCTAAAACCTTCATCCCGCAGTGATTGGCGATGATAACCTCCGGAATGGTGGACATTCCGACAATATCGGCGCCCAGTCTTGCCGCCATATAGGTTTCCATGACGGTTTCATAGCTCGGCCCCGAAAACATTGCATAAACGCCTTCCTTCAGTTCAATGTGTTCCTGTGCTGCAAGCTCTTTTATCTGCTGTATACAGTCTCGATCATATGGATAGCAAGGTCGGGAAACCGCTCTCCGTATTCCTCTAAATTTTCTCCGATCAAAGGATTGAAGCCGGAGAAATTCAGATGGTTGCGAATGACGAATAAATCCTGTGCCTTTACGGATTCACCGGCCTGCCCGCTGCAGTTTGTAATGATGATGGTTTCTACACCAAGACGCTTCATGACACGAACAGGAAGTGTTACCCTGCTGGGTGAATAGCCTTCATAGCAATGGCATCTTCCTTTCATGACTACCACCTCTTTCCCCTGTATTCTCCCGATGATCAGGTTCCTTCATGTCCTGCGACACCGGGCACCGGGAAATGGGGGATATCCGCATATCGGTACTGCTCAGGTTGTTCGATCATATCAGCAAGCTGATGATATCCGGTCCCTAAAATGATTCCGATTGCGGGAGTGTAGTGCGTACGCTTTCTGATATACTCGTACGCTTCGTTGATTTCTTCTCTTACATGCATTGTCTGTACCTCGCTTTACATATTTACGACCATGGACATTATGCCAATTTGTGATAGCGTTTTCAAGGACATTTGTCCACGAGTTTATGTGCTGTCTGTATTCTGCCGGATGCTGCACAGCAGACTCTTCGCAAACTATCTATCCGTTTTATTGAGCTGTGGATTTGCATGGCACGCGTATGAAAAGCATACAGGAGGCTTGCGTTGGCTTCGTCTATGCAGATTGAATTCAATAAAGCAGCAATCGTCAGAAATAAAAAACTGCACGGTGCCGGGTATGTAATGCAGGAAAAAAAGGACACAAAAATAGGATATATACCAAGCTACATGAGAGGGTATATATCCTTTTACTTATCATTCAGCAGTATAGCTCTTGAAAAGTCTACTGCGGATTCTCTGCCATATCCGCATAGCGTATGTTTTCCGAGGTATTGATCTTCGGAGTATTCGCATACAGATCATTCAAATTAAACGTAAAGCTGTTCATCTGCAGCTGTCTGCGTGCCGCATCATAGGCATTCACAACCGCATGCACCTCATCCCGGCTGAACAGATACACATTGCTTACACCAAGGGACGGATCCAGACTTGCCACATACAGGTCTTCATAGACACCGTTATCACTGGTGATGGAGGAAATCGTCCATGGCTTCAGCTCATTCAGCTCACCGGATACAAAATCCGCAATCTTCTCTGCCGGCATATTGGTGATAATGTAATTCGGTGCAATATCCATCAGATCATTCACCTTGGTTAACCCGTTTGCGGAGATCAGCTTATTGATGATTGCCTTGATAATGCGCTGCTGTGCACGCTCTCTTCCGGCATTGTCATAGCCCTTGGTCTTACGGTGCCGGGAATAGGCGAGCGCCTGCTTGCCGTTTAAGTGCTGCTTGCCCTTTTTCAGACAGATCAGGTCCTCTTTCTTAAAGCTTCGATTTTCATCCTGTTCACAGAAGTCAATTTCCACATCCACATCAATACCGCCGATCGTATCGACAATTTCAATCAGGGAATTGAAGCTTACACGGGCATAGTAATCAATCGGGATACCGAAGAAGTTCTGTATCGTTTCCACACTGTTTTCAATCCCGTCGTTTCCGGTATGCGTCAGCTTGTCGTTTTTATAATCGTAGGCGCATTCGGTATGTAGCCGTCTCTTGGCAGAGACACCATATCAATGTGATTCGCCTTCGGATTGACAATCAGAATCAGATTCGTATCACTTCTTGTCTGCTGGTCCGGACTTCCCATATTATCAAGTCCGCTCAGATAGACGGTGAAGGTATCCTTTGTGACATCGATATCGGGACCGCTGGCGGCATCATTTTTCTTTTTGTAGGTCTGAATGATATCCACACTGTCCGCAAAGCCGTCAATATTGGATTTGGACATATCATAATAGGAATCGGAAATAACAAAGGCATTCACCGTTTCCAGATTCAGATCGCTGTACAGCGTTGTATAATCCAGCTCTTCCTTGGGCGTGGTATTGCCAACCTCGCTGTCCAGCTTTTCCCTTGCATAGGCGGCATTTTTCTTATCGACGCCCTTCTGATAGCCGATCGTTTTGCCTTCCAGCTGGGAAAGGGAATCAATACCGCTGCCCTTTTTCACGACCACATAGATTTCCGTGGTGGAGCCTGCCGCATTTTTGCTCATCTTATGCAGCGTGCTTCGTGATTTATCCAGAAAATATCCCCCGGTACCGATAACCACCGTCAAAAGAAGGATAAACAGACGCTTGACGATCACAGCCCACTTGGGAAGCTTCTTCATGGACAGCATAAATAATATAAGGAACAGAATCAGCAGAATACCTGCGGCTGCCATCGTCCATTTCACCGGAAGGATGCCAAAGGTAAATGCTATGGTAAAGGATACGATTCCCACAATCAGAAACACCAGCAGAAACAGCAGGTCAATCGTGCGGGTATAGTATCGTTTCGGTTTTTGTTTTGCCATATGTATCACACCTCAGTTAGTCAGTCTACATTATAGTATAAACAAATTTAAAATACTATGGCGGATTTCTGAAAATTTCGTAATAACTATAGAGTACCATGCCGTTTTGGGTTATAATTGAAGTTGTTTTCTAAAGAAAAGGAAGACAAAGTATAGTATAATAGTCGAGAAGGTAAATAAGAGGTGATGTTGTGTCGTTTTAGATCAATTGAATGAGCATCAGTTAGAGGCAGTACAGTGTGTGGATCATCACCTGCGGATCATTGCGGGGGCAGGAAGTGGAAAGACCCGGGTGGTAACGACCAGAATTGCATATCTGATCAATGACTGCGGAGTATATCCGAATAAAGTATTAGCCATCACCTTTACGAATAAGGCGGCTAGAGAAATGAAAGAGCGAGTGGAAAATCTGCTGGGAGATGTAGCCAAGGCGGTTACGATTTCCACCATTCACTCCTTTTGTGTGCGTCTGTTGCGGGAGGACATTCTGGAGCTGGGATATCCGAGGAATTTCACGATTCTGGATGCGGATGACCAAAAGAGCATTTTGCGGGATGCCTACAAGCAGATGCATATCGATGTCAAAAGCTACAGCTACAACAGTGTGCTGTCGTACATAAGCAACAACAAAACGAATTTTATTGATGCCGCAACAGCCAAGGCGGGTGCCGGCAAATGGGCGGGTGAACAGATCAAGGCCGATGTCTACGAGTTTTACGAGAAGCGCCTGAAGGAAATGTATGCGCTGGATTTCGATGATCTGCTGATTTTTGCCCACCGTATATTGAAAAGCAAGGAAGAGGTACGCGCAAAATGGCAGCGCCGCTTCACGTATCTGCATGTCGATGAGTTTCAGGATGTCGATAATCTGCAGTATGCCATCATCAAGCTGCTGGTAAAGGAAGGCAGCTATCTGTGCGTGGTCGGCGATCCCGATCAGACGATTTATACCTGGCGTGGTGCACAGTGGATATCATTATGAATTTTGAAAGGGATTTTCCGGACAGCCATACCGTTGTGCTGAATGAGAACTACCGTTCCACCCAGCAGATTCTGAACGGTGCGAATGCACTGATCAAGAATAACCGCAACCGTATCGATAAGGATTTGTTCACCCGTGTGGAGAGTGAGGATAAAATCATTCATTTCTCTGCTATGGATGATGCAAACGAACCGGTCTGGGTTGCCAGCAAAATCATGACGCTGCATCACGATCATGTTGACTATCGGGATATTGCGATTTTGTATCGCTCCAACTTTCTGTCAAGAGGTCTGGAAAAAGTGCTGCTGGATTTCCATATTCCGTATCGCATCTATGGAGGTGTGCGCTTCTATGACCGTGCGGAGATCAAGGATGCCTTAAGCTATCTGCGTCTGTTGGCTCCCTTTGATGAACAGGATCCAAGGCGCTGTACAAAAATCTTGCCGTCAAGCGCGTCATCAATCTCCGAAGCGAGGAATCGGTGCAAAGACGCTGGAAACCATCGAGCTGCAGGCAAACCATGATGAAACGAATATGTATGATGTCCTGTGCGAATATGAAATCGGAAAGGGCAAGGCAAGAGCCAACATACAGGCGTTTGTTGCGATGATTGAGGAATGCCGCATGCTGGTGGATACTATCAGCATCGATCAGCTGCTGGAGAAGGTGCTGGAGGACAGCGGTTATCTGGATATGCTGCGGGAAGACAAGGAAATCGAGCGTCTGGAAAATATCAAGGAACTGATCGGGGATATCTCGGATTATGTGGAAGCACATCCGGAGGGTACCCTGAATGAATACCTGCAGGAAATCTCCCTGTATTCCGATAAGGAGGAACAGGAGAACGGGGACTTTGTACAGCTGATGACGATTCATGCCGCAAAGGGTCTGGAATTTGATAATGTCTTTGTGTACAGCCTGTGCGAGGGAATCTTCCCGAATGAACGCTCTGTGGGAGAAGGCGGACAACCGGCGCTGGAGGAAGAACGCCGTCTTGCCTATGTTGCCTTTACACGGGCTAAAAACAGCTGTTTTTATCCGACTCCTACGGCTACAGCTATGTACTGGATAAAATCAAAACAACCTCCCGGTTCATCAAGGAGCTTCCCGAGGACTGTATCGAGGATGTCGGCGCAAAACCGCGGAATACATTTTCCAGCGATGTCGATACCTTCAGCGGCAGTGACTTTCTGTCCATGCACAGCAGTGACATGGTACAGCATCGTCCTCAGGAAAGCAGCGGCTATGCAAGACAGGCCGAGCGAAAATTAAGCGATGTACGCATTGCAGATTCATTTGACGGAGCACCAATCATAAATGAGGATAGGAAACCTAAGAAAAAGGGTAAAATAAGAAAAGGCGATCTGGTTCATCACGAAAGCTTCGGAGACGGCGTTGTCATCAAGCTGGAGGAACAGCTGGCAACGATAGCCTTCGAACAGAAATTCGGAATCCGAAAGATCAAGATCGACCATCCGGCTTTATCGAAAAAATAGGAGGTTTCTAATGAGTCAGCAGAGGATTTTAGAATTACGAAGTATATTGGACAGGCTGGCGTACGAATATTACGTACTGGATCAGCCAAGTAAAAGCGATCAGGAATATGACCGCTATTATCAGGAGCTGGTGGCACTGGAGGATGAATTCCCACAGTACCGCGACCCCAATTCCATTACGCAGCGCGTTGGCGGTGTCGTACTGGATGCATTCACGAAGGTGGAGCATAAGCGCACCATGCTGAGTCTGGGCAATGCCTTCAATCTGGAGGATCTGCATGCCTTTGACGAGCGTGTGCGGGAAGTGGTGCCAAACGCACGCTATGTGGTGGAGCTGAAAATTGACGGACTTGCCATGTCCCTGATTTATCGCGACGGGCGCTTTGTACAGGCACTGACCCGCGGAGATGGGGTTGTCGGTGAGGATGTTACGCACAATGTCAAACAATCCCATCCATTCCGATGCATATCCCGCTACAGGGTGAGGTGGAAGTGCGCGGAGAGGTGTATATGCCCAATGCCAGCTTTCAGATGCTGAATGAGGAACGGGAAAAGAACGGGGAAGAACTGTTTGCGAATCCGCGAAATGCGGCGGCGGGAAGTATCCGTCAGCTGGACAGCTCGGTTGCGGCAAAGCGTAAGCTGGATGCCTTCTGGTATTACTTTGTGAATGCACAGGAATACGATATTCATTCCCATGAAGAGGCACTGCAGAAGATGAGTGAAATGCATCTGCGGGTGAATCCGCTTCGTAAGGTGTGTGAGCGCATCGATGAGGTGTGGCAGTTTATCGAAGAAATTACAGAGCAGCGAAATGATCTGCCTACGCGATTGACGGTATGGTCATCAAGGTGGATGATCTGGACGCACAAAATCGTCTGGGCTCCACGGTCAAGGTGCCGCGCTGGGCGATTGCATATAAATTTCCTGCCGAAGAGGTTATCACAAAGCTGCTGGATATCGTGGTAACGGTTGGAAGAACGGGACGTATTACTCCGAATGCCGTACTGGAGCCGGTGCGGGTTGCGGGTACAACGGTATCGGCGGCACAGCTGCACAATGAGGATATGATTAAGGAAAAGGACATCCGTATTCATGATGATGTCGTGGTACGCAAGGCCGGAGATATCATACCGGAGGTCGTTCGACCGCTGCTTGAGCGAAGAAACGATACGCAGGCGGTTTACCACTTTCCAACGCACTGCCCGATCTGCGGAAGTGAGCTGGTACGCTTTCCTGAGGAAGCTGCCCATTACTGCATCAATCAGGACTGCCCCGCCCGTGTTGTGGAAAGCATGATTCATTTTGCGAGTCGGGATGCGATGGATATCGATACACTGGGTGATAAGAAAGTGGAATTTTTCCATAAGCAGGGCTTTTTGAATACCATTGAAGATATATACTGCCTGAAGGAGCATCGGCAGGAGCTGATCGATCTGGAGGGCTTTAAAGAAAAGTCGGTAGATAAGCTGCTGGATGCCATTGAGGACAGCAAGCAGAATCCGCTGGAGGATCTGATCTATGGACTGGGCATCCGCCAGGTCGGCAAGAAAGCCGCAAAGGTTCTGGCAAAGCATTTTCTGAGCATGGATGCACTGATGGCAGCGAATGAGGAAGAGCTTGTGGCAATCAAGGATATCGGACAGATTACGGCAGAGAGCATCACCGCCTTTTTCCATGAGCCGAAGAACATGGAGCTGATTGCCCATTTAAAGGGCTATGGCCTGCGGATGGATACCGAGGCTGAGCAGATTCAGGAAAGCTCATTCAGCGGCAAAACCATCGTACTGACCGGTACGCTGACGCAGATGACACGAAATGATGCCAAGGCGTTGCTGGAATCTCTCGGGGCCAATGTCAGCGGCTCTGTTTCCAAAAAAACCGACCTTGTCATTTACGGCGAGGCGGCTGGCAGCAAGCTGACAAAAGCGAATTCCCTCGGTGTCATGACGATGGATGAGGATACCTTTATGAAAGAGGTGAACGGAAATGAACAGGAACCTAGAGCAGTACCGATTCTGCTTCTTTGCAGCTGTATGCTGGTACTCGGCGGCTGTAATAAGGAAGATAAAACAAGGCGGACAATGATAAAAGCAGTGAGGAAACAAAGGCCATCAACGAAGGGGAATACTCTGCACTGCTGCCGTTTTCAGTGAGTGATGCGGGGCAGAAGCATGCCCAGATGCAAACCAATCTGAGTGATACCCTGACCATTGGTACAGCTGATGGAGCTTTCCAAGGAATATTTCTCCAGTAAGACGTATGCCTTTCGGGGTGGAAAATATCTGGATTACAATACACTGGATGCCTCCGCGGATAACAGCGGACTGCTGGGGAGAACGAGCAAGAAAAATGCAAACGGTTTAAATCCTGCAGTGGGTGATGTATTTCCAACCGATGACGGGGATAAAAAAATAACAGCCAATGATGTGCTGCTGCTGGATATCTTTGAATATGACTGGTATCAGAACAAGGAGCTGAAAGGCTGTCACTGGCGCTCGTATTCAATGATAAAATCGGTACGGAACCAAAGGAGGCAACCATCGACAGCGATAAAATGAAGCTGTATGGCGAGGAATGTGCGCGTAAGCTGGTTAATTATCTGCGAAAGGCAAAGCCGGAAATCGGAAACAACACACCGATTTATGTAGCGCTGTATAATACCTCCAGCATGATGCGACGCTGCCGGGAACGTACTTTGAGGAAGCCTATTTTGAATCCAAGACCAATGCGGAATTCAAGGCGATCAATGAGAAATGGGCATTGTTTCCGACAAGCACGGCAACCAAGCTGGACGGGACAAACGCAACCTATTTCGACCGCTACAAGGCAAGCTTTCAGGATTTTCTGGGACAGGATATCGACATGATCGGCAAAGGTCATTTCATGGATAATGAGCTGACAGATCTGCGCATCAATGTGAAGCTGCATGCCAAGAGTGCGGATGAGGTCATTGCGGCGGTGCAGCTGCTGGATGAGCGGCTTTCCATCTTTTCCAGCAATAATTTTAAAATCACGGTCGTAGTCAAGGCGGATGATGTAGATGTCGCCACCATTACGAGAAACAAGGGTACCAGCAGTACGGTTGCACAGACACTGCTGTATTAATCCGGAAATAGAAAAGAAGAATAAAATGAATTTCGTAGGAACTGTTGCTATGCCTTTTCAAGATTTTCATGCAACGGTATAAATAAAAAAGGGAAGATCGAAAAGAGATGTGACGGTATTGAACAAAACGCATTCTCTTTTTCAGAAACCTGAATCGCACAAGGCGAAGGAATGGAGGCAATCATGGAAGAATTTAGTGCAGAATATTTCAAGAAGCTGGCACATGACATCATGTTTGATCTGAATGATGAAGAGGTCAGTGAGCTGCAGGAGGAATTTAAGGTTTTGCTGCAGCAGATCGAGCTGCTGGACGGCATTGATACAGAGGGTGTTGAAGAAATGATCTACCCGTTTGAAGCAGAAACGACATTTCTGCGTGAGGACAGCGTAGATAATGTAATATCACAGGAAGCCGCGCTTCTGAATGTGAAAAGTGCAAAAGCAGGGCATGTACATGTGCCAAAGGTGGTGAAGTAAAATGGATTTTGAAAGAGCGAGAAAGCAGGACGTGGAGGGCCGCGTTTACGAGGCTTTGGAAAAAGCGAAGGAAGCACAGGCGCGTTTAAATGCTGCTGTTACCTTTGTAGACCCGAAAGAGCAGCTGAAGGAGCTGGAAGCAATCGGCGCAGATGCAGCGATGTATGGCATGCCAGTTGTTTTAAAGGACAACGTGAATACGAAGGGAATCCGTACCACGGCATCCTCCCGCATTCTGGATAATTATATCCCGGTATACAATGCGCATATCGTTGATAAGCTGCAAGCTGCAGGCGCAGTTGTAATAGCAAAGGCCAGTATGGATGAGCTGGGCATGGGCGGAACCAACCGCAATGCGTACACAGGACCAGTTAACAATGCCTGGGATGAAAGCAGAATTTCCGGAGGAAGCAGCGGCGGCAGTGCAGCACTTGTAGCGGCTGGAGTCGTTCCGTTTGCCATTGGTACGGATACCGGTGACAGTGTGCGCAAGCCGGCCGCATACCAGGGGATTATCGGCATGAAGCAACCTATGGAAGGATCTCCCGCTATGGTATCATTCCGTATGCATCCAGTCTGGATCATGTGGGTTATTTTACCACATCCGTACAGGATACAGCGGTTGCACTGGAGGTGCTGGCTGGTCGCGATGACCGTGACATGACTCATCCAACCGTGCAGTGGAGGCCTATGCTGCTAACCTGAATCATGACCTTCGCGGAAAGCGAATTGCTGTTTTGGATAATGTACAGGAGGCGGTTGCAAATCCTGCAATCCGTGAGAATTTTGACGCTTTGATGAAGAAGCTGGAGGCACGCGGTGCTACTGTTACACATGTGCGCATGATGATAAGCTGATGAAGGCACTGATGCTACCTACTATATTATTGCGAATGCCGAGGCTACAGCCAACCATTCCAATCTGGATGGAATCCGTTTTGGTATGCGTGAGGCTGGAGAAAACGTGGAGGATGTCATGATCAACACCCGGACAAAGGGCTTCTGTTCCTATGTACGCAAGCGTTTTGTCATCGGAAGCTATTCTCTGTTTGTGGAAAATCAGGATAAGATCTTCCGCAAGGCGCAGAAGGTTCGCCGCCTGATTGTGGAGGAGCTGAACCGTGTTCTTGCCAACAGCGATGTTGTCATTGCCTCTGCTGCAGGAACAATCGCGCCGCTGGCAGAGGAATCCAAGGATTCTCATCTTGGGGCAGATAACAATGTGGTTGAAAATCATATGGTGCTGGGCAACTTCACCGGATATCCGAGCATGACCATGCGACCGGCTTTGCGGAAGGTATGCCGATCGGTATCAATATGACGGCGAAGGCATTTGATGAGCAGACATTGTTTAATATCGGACTGGCGATTGAAGAGGAAACAGGATTAAAAGGTAATGATGTGGAGGTAGACGCATGAAATACGAAACAGTCATAGGGATTGAAATCCACTGCGAGCTGAAAACCAAAACAAAAATGTTCTCAGGGCACCGACATCCTTTGGAGAGGTAGCGAATACCTGTGTAAATGAAGTGGATCTGGGACATCCCGGAACACTCCCCTGTGTAAATAAGGATGCTGTGCGTCTGGCAATTCTGGCCGCAACGGCATTGAAGTGTGAAATCGATCCGCTGGTGAAGTTTGATCGCAAGAACTATTATTATTCCGATCTTCCAAAGGGCTTCCAGATAACCCAGCAGTTTCACCCGATTGGCTCCAACGGTGTCATCACCATTAAAACGGATGACGGGGAAAAGGATATCCGCATCAACCGTATTCATATGGAAGAGGATACCGCTAAGCAGTTTCACAGCGATGCGGGGACACTGGTAGACTACAACCGTGCGGGAACACCGCTGGTGGAAATCGTCAGTGAACCGGATATCCGAAACGGGGCAGAGGCAGCTGCCTATGTGGAAAAGCTGAGAAGTATGCTGTATTACCTTGGAGTCAGTGATGTTAAAATGGAAGAGGGAAGCATGCGCTGTGATGTCAATGTTTCCATACGTCCGCAGGGCAGTGAAGCTCTTGGTACCAAAACCGAGGTCAAAAATCTGAATTCCATTTCCAATGTACAGAAGGCGATTGATGCAGAGGTGGCACGTCAAAGGGAGCTGCTGGAAAACGGTGAGGAAGTCGTACAGGCAACCCGTCGTTATGATGAAACGCAGAAAACAACGATTCTGATGCGGAAAAAGGAAGGAAACGTGGACTACAAGTTCTTCCCGGAACCGAATATTCCACCGATTCGTCTGGATGCGGCATGGATCAAAGACATTCAGGATAATATGGAGGAGCTTCCGGATGAGCGTAAGGCACGCTATATGCACGATTATGCACTGAAGGAATACGATGCTGATGTACTCGTTGCCAATCGTGAGCTGAGCAACTTTTTCGATGAGGTATGTCAGTATACAAAGAACTATAAGAAGGCAGCAAACTGGGTGATCGTTGAGGTTACAGCTGCATTGAATAAGGCAAATATCAAGCTGGTGGATAATCCGTGTAATCCAAAGCATCTTGCGGATATGGTAAATATGGTGGATGCCGGTGAAATCAGCGGCAAGCAGGCAAAAATTGTGTTTGAGGACATCATGCAGGGCAAGGATCCGAAGAAGGTCGTGGAAGAAAAGGGTATGAAGCAGATGAGCGACAGCAGTGAGCTGCTTGCTATGGTCAGCGCTGTTCTGGATAACAACCCGCAATCCATTGAAGACTTCAAAAACGGTAGGGACCGTGCTGTCGGCTTCCTGATTGGTCAGGTAATGAAGGCCAGCAAGGGACAGGCGAATCCGGCGATGACGAATAAGCTGATTCAGGAGGAGTTGAAAAGCGCTAGCATTCTGTTGCGCCAGCCGGTGATGAGGCCTGCGAGCGTAAGGCACGGATGCTATGCGAAACACCGGTTTATATATTGCAGGGTAGCTTTTGAAAAAGCCTGTCTGTGAAGCTGTCAATTTTAGGAAATCGTAAGAAGATTCCCGCTGTAATTCTCGCGGTTTTGTGTTATACTGGTAAATGTGCTATACTAGAAACACAATCGTGTAATCAGGCATGACTCCTAAGGAGTATGCTCATTGTCTATATAGTCAGGAGTGAACC
>ENA-OQCK01000429-OQCK01000429.1-human-gut-metagenome-genome-assembly--contig:-NODE-429-length-23347-cov-10.518088_pt1 | contig 23347 bp, 17 predicted proteins | sample MGYA00242498_ERZ504578 | MGnify/ENA primary metagenome ERZ504578 (study PRJEB26092, sample SAMD00036229) | human gut metagenome | host: Homo sapiens | study: EMG produced TPA metagenomics assembly of...
AAGCCATTCTTTAGCTTGAACTGGTTGAACGTATAGCTAAGGGTCAAGCCTATCAACGGGTAATCGGGCCGGATTCGTGTTTTGGAAATCAAGTTCGAGGAAGTGATCGTATTGACATAACGGGCCGTATTGAAGACATCCCGGAAAGAGAGGGTGGCCGTCAACTTTCGTTTGAAGAATTGTTGCCGTATCGCTAGGTTGACAAACCAGAACGACTGGGTTCTTCCTTGGGTGGTTACGGAAGGGCCTACGAAATTGCCGTCAAGCTGTATCCTTGTGTATTTCCCGGCCGTGAAAGCGTTGTTCCATGCGATCTCGTAATTGGTACTGGTCTCATTCTTCCCGTCCGTCTTATACTCGTTCTCTACCCGGTAGTGATAAAGGCTACCGTTTATTTGCGTATTCCACCAACTGGTGGCCTGCAAACTGCCCGATAGTTCTATTCCGGTGGAATAATCATGTCCCACGTTCGCCATGGAATCCAAGGTAACCCCGGCTTGGTAAGGAACCCGTAATCGTTCGATCTTGTCTTTGCGGGTTCGGTGGAATAGGGAAGCAGACAAGGCATTGTCGCCGGAAGTCAAGGAATAATTCAACTCGAAAGAATGAATGTACTCCGGGCGTATATCCGGGTTACCGATCTCGGCTGTATAGTAATCCTTGTAAGTGATGTATGGCTCCATGAAATAAAGCTCCGGTCGGGTCGTACGACGGCTGTAAGCGAATAGAAGCTTCTGATTTTGTGTGAGGTTATAACCGATATGGGCGGATGGGAACAACTCAAAACGCCTTTGTAGGCGGTTCGCCCAATCTTTGGAGCTACGTAATACTTGATGCGTATGTTCTCCCCGTAATCCTACTTGAAAATCAAAAGACCGGTAGCTATCCCCAACGATCGCATAAAGGGAGTTGATCCCTTGTTGGAAATAGAACGTGTTGTAAATATCGTCACGCCAGAAGAACTCTTTGGTATCCGGGTTCCAAAACTGCATACTATAATCGCCGTCTTCCGAGTATGAGAAATATTGATAACCCGCCTTGATTTGTCCGGTTTTGCTGTATGGAAATACATAATCGGCTTTCGCACGGACGGTCCAACGATGTTCGGCCTCCCACGCACGATGACCTTGCTGGCGTACGTTGTTTTTGTCGAACAGATCGCTTTGGAAATATTCCAGAGCGTCGCCTCCATATTTCAAGAAGAAGCTACCGCTAAGGTTATGCCCCTTATCATTGAACTTATGATCCACGGCCAGATTCCCTAGTCCGAAAGTCTCATGGATATCAAAGTCGTCAAGGCTCTTGAACTCTCCGTTCTCGAATTGCTCGCCATTAGCGGAACGTTCTTCCGTATATTCCAGATCCCCTTTTCGCTTGAGTCCGGCATATCCGCCTTCCGCGTTAATAGAAAAAGTCGTTTGTTTTTGCGTATAGCTCCAACCTCCGTTGAGAATATATGCGTAGCCGTTACTTTCACGGGGGCCATTGGAATAAGAAGTCGTTGTCGTATCGTTTACTAACGTCGTTTTCTCTTGGGTAAAATGACTTTTACGAAGTCGGTTTCCCACATAACCGCCTATACGCCATTGAGACGCCTTGTTTTGTCCGGTCAACAAGAAATCCAAGGTCCGGCTCCATACCGTATTCCCGCTTAGGTTGATTACTCCGCTCAGCCCTTCCCCGAAGTTCTTCTTGGTAATGACATTGATGATCCCGACATCACCCCCTGTATCATGTTGGGCGGACGGGGTGGTGATGATCTCTATATTCTGGATTTGTCCGGACGGGATCTGTTCCAAGGCTTGGTCCCGGTAAATATACTGGCTTTCCATCTACGTAGACCGTGAATCCGCTACTCCCCCGGAAGGTAACCTCTCCCTCGGCGTTCACCCGGATGGAAGGCGTGTTCTCTAGGATATCGACAGCGGTTCCTCCCGAGGAAAGCAGGTTGGAAGAAGCCTCGATGATCTTTTTATCCAGTTTATAGATGACTTGTTTCTTGTTGGCTACGACCTCCACTTCCTGTAAGCCTACCTCAAGCATTCGCATCGGGATAGTACCCAGATCCTTGATCTGCTCTGTAAGGATAAACTCCTCTCCCATATAAACATCATATCCCAGAAAATGGATACGGATCGAATACGTTCCCGGTTTTACGGCTGGATTAGAAAAGAACCGTTCGCTTCAGTCATAGCTTCTTCGACGATATGATTTCCATCATATAATACAACGTGAGCGTAGTCTAATGCCTTACGGGTGGTTTGATCGATTACGATTCCTTTAATACCCGGATTCGCATGGATAGATAGTAGCACGCTAAGGAATACTAGCGATAGAAAAAGTTTTCTCATATTTTACATTCGTTTTAGAATTGATACCGCAAAGCTAGGGAAATAGGGAGGGAGCGGGCCGGACATATGTTTCATAATACCGTACAAATCGTTCAATCTTTCTGTTTTCTGTGATTTTCACCCACTTAATCTTTATATTTGGGGCATTAATCAGATGAATGGATGAGAATATACCTTTTACTGCTGTTTGTACTTATGATAACGAGAGCGCAAGCTACCAACGTTATTTTTGACCGGATAACAATGGATAGCGGGCTTTCTTCTTCTTCGGTGACCTCTATTTTGAAGGATCGTACCGGGTATGTCTGGGTTGGGACGACTGAAGGCTTGAACCGCTACGATGGATATACGTTTAAAGTATTCTTGCCCGTACCGGATTGTCCGGAAAGTATACAAAGCAGTTCTATCGATAAATTATTCGAGGATTCAGATGGAGGTATCTGGATCTTTTTTTCCTCGGGTGGGATTAGCCGTTATGACAGAGGTTCGGATACATTTCTGAATTTCACGAAAGAATGGCTTCGACAACAGTTACGTGTGTATGGTAGTCCTACTTGTTTCTCGGCCTCCGTTCCGGGACATATCTTTATAGGTACGGAGAACGGGATGTTGGAGTATGACGCTAAAGAGAAGAAATTGGTACGCCTTTCGCCGGCGGGTTCGGTAGTCTCGTCGTCTCCTGTGAATTGTTTGTATTCGGCGCCGGATCATTCGTTTTGGGTAGGGACTTTAGCTGGTTTTAGTTTGTATGACAAAGAAACAAACCACTTTCAAGATTATACGATACGGACAAATGACCGGGAGGATATCAATGCCGGCAATTTGAATGGCGTTAACGCGATCTATATCGACCGGTTTGATTATATGTGGTTAGGTACGGGACGTGAAGGGGCTTTTCGTTCAGTTGATATGGGAGAGCGAGAAATCTTCCAATCTGTCGGTCGTGAGGATACTCGGGTATATCAATTCTTGGAGACCGGTGATGGTGATTTCTGGATCGGACATAATAAGGGGGCAAGCTTGATTAGCCGGATGAACCGGCTTGCCTTGCGATGTGAGCATTTCTTTGACCGACCGGAGGATCTGGAACCTACGGGAGAATGCCAAGTGAGATCCATCTTCGAGAGTAAGGACGGAACGGTCTGGTTTGATGATAGCCGTTTCAATCAAGGTCTTTTTTATTATTCTCCGAAGGAGAGGAAAATGGGACAGTTGAGGAACGTGCCGGAAGACGCACATTCTATCAGCAGTAACCAGATTACCTGTTTGTTTCTGGATGACTCGGATCATCTGTGGGCGGGGCATTCCACGTATGGGGTGAGCCATGCGGATTTAACACCTTCCTTGTTTCGATATACCTTGGGATACACGGAAAAAGAGAATCTGTCTTCTCTTCATATCCTAGCCGTTTATGAGGATTCGGACCTGAATCTTTGGGTTGCGACCTCTAGGGGATTAGATCGGATTAACCATAAGACTTCCCGGGTAGATATGCGTTTTACCTTCTCACCCCGAAAAAGTCCGTCCTCTTTATCCGGAAAGATTATAGGTTCTATCCGTGAGGATTCGGAGCGGAACCTATGGATCAGTTATCAAGACGCCAACCCGGACCGGTTGAATCTGGATGATTTCCGAATCCGCCCTTTTATACCGGATTACCAAGTCTCTTATGATTATCCGATCAACTCGTTGTCGGAGTTATGTAACTTATGCGTGAGCGAAGAGTCTTGGTTTTGGGGAGGAGCGGATGAGGGGCGGCTTCGGGTGTGGGATACGAAGACGAGAGCACTTATCACGTATCGATATATACCGGGTGAGATGAATCCCCTTGCGTCGAATCATATTCATTGTCTGTTTGTGGACTCTTCCGGTTATTTGTGGATCGGTACGAATGCGGGGTTGGATCAATACGACAAGCGAACCGGGCGATTTGATCATTTCACGGTACAGGATGGCTTATCGGGAAATATCGTACGAGGAATCCGTGAAGGTGAGCCGGGCATCCTGTTTGTCAGCACGAATAAAGGGCTGAGTCGCTTGGATATACAAAACCGGCATATCGTTAATTATACGACGGCAAACGGTTTATTATCGAATGAGTTTATGGGTGGCGCTTGCTGTAAGCGCAAATCGGGTGAACTTGTATTTGGCAGTAATGAGGGGATCGTTTCTTTTGATCCCGTTCAGTTAACGGACGGTTTGAGAAAAATACCTGAGTCTCTGCGAATCACGAACCTCACGATCGGAGACTCACGTGAGAAGCAAGGTTTACAGGTGGGTTTTATCGCGTTCGATTATTCTCATCCCCGTAGTATCCGATACCGGTATCGTCTGGATGGATATGATACGGATTGGCGGGAGGTGGACGCCAGCGATCGTACGGCTATATATAACCGCCTACCACCGGGAAACTATGTGTTTCGGGTGGAAACTTCCGGCAATGGTTCCTATTGGAGCGCTCCCATTACCGAACCTGTCAGGATCTTTCCTCCTTGGTGGCGGACGTGGTGGTTTATTTTGCTGGTATTCGTGGTTGTATGCGTACTGTTGTATATCGCCTATAAGAGCCGGGTGCGCTGGTATCAGCTTCGCCAAGCCGAGTTGGAGCGTAAGATACAAGAACGTACACGGCTGTTGAAACAGGCCAAGCAAGAACTGGAGGAAAAAGATGCGTTGAAAACTCGTTTCTTTATGAATGTCTCTCATGAGCTTCGTACCCCGCTGACGATAATCAAGGGATTGACGGAGGATCTGGAACGGCATTCCGGTTCAGAAGAATCTTGTGGAGATAAAGAAACTTTGCGTACGATCTCCCGGAATACCAATCGCTTGATTCGGCATGTCAATGAATTACTGGATTTATCGGTATTGACCCGGGGAGTTCCTTCCCCGCATATTGTTTGTGCGGATCTCAGTCGATTCTTAAAGGAGATTTCGGAAACCTTTATTCCTTTGGCCGATTCCTATAAAATCGCGTTTACGTATTCGATTGCCCCAGATATCTCAATCGCTTATTTTGACAAGAATATCCTAGAGCAGGTTCTATATAATTTACTGTCGAACGCATTTAAGTATACGCCGGATGGTGGTTCGGTAAGCTTTTCCGCTTTATTGGAGCAAAGCTCATCCGATGCGGTCATGACTTTACGAATTACGGATAGTGGAATCGGCATTCCCCCCGAATCGTTACCGTATATTTTTGATCGATATTATAAGGGGGAATCGATAGCGTTTCGCCGCTCGGAGAGCTCGGGGATCGGCCTTGCGTACACAAAAGAGCTATTGGAGTTACATAAGGCAACCATTCAATGTGAGAGTGAATTGGGGAAAGGTTCTGTTTTTACGGTTGCCTTGCCTATATCGGAAGAGGCTTATCCTGAGGAGTGGTTGGAGTATTCGGAACCTAAAATGGAAGAGGTATCTTTGCGGGAATCAGTCCATTGGAAGAAACAAACTCGGTCCCGGAGAATCTACGACAAACGCTTTTGTTTGTAGAGGATAATGAGGATCTATGTCGTTATTTGATGAATGCTTTTCAAACGGATTACCGGGTCGTGATAGCGAAAAACGGAAAGGTCGGCTTGGAGAAAGCCTTGGAGATCCTACGGACGTGATTGTCTCGGATGTAATGATGCCGGTCATGAATGGGATTGAATGTTGCGAGGCTTTGAAAACGGATGAACGGACGGCCCATATACCGGTTATCCTATTGACTGCTTTAGCGGAAGAACGTCAACAATTGGAAGGGTATGGAGCCGGAGCGGATGATTATCTGCCTAAACCGTTCAGTCTTGCTGTCTTAAAAGCGAAGATCAAGAATCTGCTCAAACGTAGTGAGCAACTAAAGTTATATTTCAGGGATCGGTTCGACTTGCGTACTCCGGAGCAAACCATCGCCGATCCGGATAAGGAATTTGTTTCGAAAGTGACAAGGGTCGTTCTGGACCATTTGCAGGACCCGGAGTTTGATGTAGAGCTTTTCTGTTCCGAGATGGCGATGAGCCGTGCCAGCTTATTTCGGAAATTAAAGTCTACTACTGGTTGCTCCGCTTCCTCATTCACCCGTAATATACGTATAAAGCGTGCCGCCGAGTTATTGGGGCAGCACGCTTATTCGATCGGGGAGGTAGCTGCTCAGGTCGCTTCTCCGATCCGAACTATTTTACCCGTTGCTTTAAAGAAATTTACGGGATCACTCCGAGTGAGTTTATTCAGACTTCACCGAGTTCACAGGATTCTCATTCGCCGCTTGCCAGTTCCGGAAAGTAACGGTACCGATCGTAACCGAGAGTATGATTAGGAAAGCTACGATGAAGACCCAAAGATGGAGTGGTGTTTTATAAGCGAAATTCTCTAGCCACTGTTGTGTTCCCATCCATGCTATTGGGATCGAGATGATGAAGCAAACGGAGACGATCCGGATATAAGTCTTGTTGAACATCAAAAGAATCTGTCCGGTAGTCGCTCCGTTGATCTTGCGGATACCGATCTCTTTCCGGCGGTATTGCGTCTCAAATAGCACGAGTCCGAATACACCTACGATAGAGATCAAGATCGCCATTATTCCGAATAGGGAGATTAGTTTACCCAGTGTTTGTTCTTTCTGATATAAATTGTTTAAGATGGTGTTGTAGAAAGAGATCTCGAAAGGGAAAGTCGGATCGATCTCTTTCAATGTTTCCCGGACGTGGGCGACAGCTTCCTGTAAATTCGTTTTCGAATTGAAGCGGATATAGGATACCAATTTAGGATTGGGTATATCGTTATTCAATGCGAATACGAAAGGGGAGCTTGCGATCCGGCAAGAGTTAAACCGAAAATCCTTGCTGACTCCTAGAACCGTACGATCATTGAAACGATCTCCGGGATGTAAGTGGAAATCCCGCTCTGCCGCCGGATTGATGATATATCACTTTGTGCCTTGTTTAAATCCTCCCGTGTAAAATCCCTTCCTTCCTCTACTTGGATATCCATGACGGAAAGGAAATTCTCGGAGGCATAGAATACCTTGAAGAATACATCCTTATCTTCATGGCGGGCATATTCGAGATCGATCATGTCATCTTCTTTCGATAACTCGTAGACGGAGAAGGCCACATCCTCTATTCCCGGATAATCTTTAAGTTTCTGGATATATTGGGGCTTATGCTTGGCGTAGATCTCCGGTGTCAGGTTCACGATGGCTACTTGGTCTTTATTGAATCCTAGTTGCTCGCTAGAGGTCATGAAATGGTTCTGAAGTCCCATGAATAAGGTGACAATAATCAAAGCGATCGATACCGTGTATTGGAAACCGATCAGGGCGACACGTACTTTTTTCCCTTTGGGACTAAGACCGAAAGAGCCCTTTAGTACCAAGGCCGGCGCATAGGAGGTACTTCGTATAGCTGGATAAGTCCCGCCAAGCAACCCGTCAAGATAGCGATCAGTGCTGTGAGAAGGATCAGGCCTTTGTATTGACTAAGACGTATATCCGCATCTACCCAATTAGCGATCGGTGTGTAAGACAAATCGTTTACGATGAATAAGGCGAGAATGTAGGATATCAAGCAGATCACGATCGATTCAATCAGTGAGATGGCTCGTAACTTATAGATGGAGCATCCTAATACCCGGTGCGTATTGATCGTTTTCAATCGTAGGGGAATCAACGAGGTTGTGAGATTGGTAAAATTGATTCCGGCGATGAATAAGATGAGGAAAGCGATACCCAGTAACACATAATTTGTCTCCCGGTGACCTTTCGGATTAAAGTCGAAAGTTGTATCATGTGTGTAATAAACATCCTTTAAGGGGGGTAGACGTAATGCGATCTCTTGCGCTGAACCCATTTGGCTTTTAGTGAAATCGAAAGTCTTGTTGAAATGATCCAATACCTCCTCTTTATTTAGGGGATCGTCTAGCGTGACGTATATTTCGTTGGCATACATTTGCCAAGAACTTTTTAATAGATCTAGTTGGTCCATCGGGACGTAAATACGGTTTTGTACTGTAGTATTTCCCGGGAAATCCTTATAGACACCCCCAATAGTAAGTATCGTGGTACTTACAGGTTGCCAGCACTACTGCCGGACATCCGGATACGTTTACCGATAGCGGATTGTTTGTCGAACAGCCTTTTGGCGACACTCTCCGGAATGAGTACGGAACCGGGAATGGATAGGCATTCGACGGAACCTTCTTTCATGTGGAAATCAAAGACATCTGAGATATTGGGTAGACAAAGCTGGAAGTTTTCCTTGAAGACTTTCGCTTCTCCTTGATCGTCTACCTCGTCGATTTGGCAATACCGTTCTCCTCCGTAGAATGGATAACGGTAGGAGTAATCCGTGATATGAGCGGATGAGTTAACAAAAGCATCGCTAAACATTAGGCAATGGATGGCGTTATGCTCGAATTCTCCGTGATTTGCCTCTAGCCGGAAGGTTCGGCCCGATTTACTGTGCATGGCATCGTAATTCATCTCGTAATCCACCTGCATTACTATCAGGAGGAAGGCGGCGAAAGCGATTGTCAAGCCGAAGAGGTTTAACACGACGGCGGTCTTAAACCGCTTGAATAGATAAAGTAAGTTTCGAATCATTAGTTTCATTGTAACAGGTTTTAAATATATTCATTTTTTAGAAAAGAGGCAAATAATGTGCCATCGATGTAACGTTCTGCTAATCATAAGATAATAGAAAAATGCTTAGAAACGATTGTGTGTGCCTTCGCACGGTGCACGTTCGCTTTCGCACGTTATTTGATTTTAATTCGTAAGTTCGCGGATGTTTTTACATATAGAAGATAATTCGGAAATATCAGCATGGAAACTTCAAATAAACTCTGTTATTGGTTCCTTTTTTATAAAGACCAACTGTTGCTTCAGAAAGAGAATGATACGTATACCATCCCTTATGGCGAGAATCTCCCAGTTCCGGTTTCTCATACGCTGGAGGTTGATTACCGGGATGGACTTCCCGCGCGTACGGCAGAATTGGATACTCCGGTGGAGGGGAATGACCGTTACGTACATATGGGGTTGCGTGCCTCTTGGGATTATATCTCGAGAGCGTGTTACGAGAAGGCGGGTAAGGCTTATCAATTGCTTTATTGGGATAGCCATAGCCGTTTCTGCCCGGTATGTGGTACTCCTACCGTGCAGACTACGTCGATCACGAAGCAATGTCCTTCTTGCAAACATGAGATTTATCCGACAATCTCAGCGGCGATGATCGTCTTGATCCGTAAGGAGGATTCGATTCTTTTGGTACATGCCCGTAATTTCCGGGGAACTTTCCATGGATTAGTGGCCGGATTCTTAGAAGTTGGCGAGACCTTGGAAGAGTGTGTGCGCCGGGAGGTCCGTGAGGAAACGGGTTTAGAGGTCGATAATATCACTTATTTCGGAAACCAACCTTGGCCTTATCCGAGTGGCTTGATGGTAGGCTTTGTAGCGGATTATGTAAGTGGGGAAATTAAGTTGCAGGATGAGGAACTAAGCTCTGGTGCCTTCTATACCAAAGATAACCTACCGGAGATCCCCCGTAAGTTGAGCTTGGCCCGTAAGCTAATCGATTGGTGGTTGGATCATCAATGAGGAGTCCTTTTTTGCGGCCTCTGCCTGTTGTCTTTCGAATTTCTTCCTTTTAGAGATGACATCCGGGGTAGGGAGGTTGCCGTAGTTTTGCCAAGTTCCGTTGCGTTTTGCGTTGCGTTTATGGACATATGTTTTCCGGCTGGTCATCCTCCTAGATCGAAGGTAGCTAGTGAGGTACGACCGCTGGACGGAGTTCTTTTCAATTCATCTAAGATAGATTGATAGACAGGCAGTATCTTTTTATACGGTGGATTATGTCGCCAGAATACCGATGGCGGTAAATCCTTCAATGCTACTTTTCGGTGTGTCGTATCGTCTTGTTGGATATATTCTGAGAAATCTTTGGTGATAGGGATATTGCTGGGAGCGGCCAGTTGAGGTTTCCCCATCGGTTTTCCCGGTTCCGGTTGAGGAAAGAACCGCTTTGGATTGCTTTTTGGAATTCAGGGTTCAATTTGATGGAATCTTTGCCTGCTAATACATCCTTTAGCCAGATCGAATCTTGCTCAGTCCATTGCGCATAGCCTAAGTGTATATTTATACAGACGAAAAATCCAATCAATAGTGGTCTCATGAATGCCTGAATTGTTAATTGTGTTCAAAGATAGTCTTCCTTCTTTCTCCTCGTTTTTTCTTTCGCTTAAATAGTCTTACCGTTTACTTAATCTTAACCCTCTTTGCGGACTATTAATTTAACAGTTCATCTGCGCACGATAATCGTTCGATTACGCACGCTTCTTCCATTGATTTAATACCTACCTTTGAGGCATCACAAACTAGTTCAGCGCTTATGAAAAAGGGAAAACTATTAATTATAGATGATAATGAGGACATTCTTTTTGCCCTTAACTTATTACTGGAGCCCTATATGGAACAAATAAGAGTGGCTACGCAACCGGAGCGCATCGATCATTTCATGCGGACTTTTATCCCGGATATTATCTTGTTGGATATGAACTTCAAACGGGATGCTATTAGTGGTCAGGAGGGTTTCTATTGGCTGGAGAAGATAAAGAAGATAGACCCGGACGTGGTGGTTCTTTTTATGACTGCCTATTCGGATACGGATAAGGCCGTGCGGGCGATTAAGGCAGGAGCTACCGACTTTATCCCGAAACCTTGGGAAAAGGAGAAATTACTCGCTACACTCTCTTCGGCATTGGAACTTCGGGAGAGTAGGGCGGAAGTGCGAAATTTAAAGAAACAAGTTGAGATTCTTAGTTCACCCGAGGATGCTGGCTTCGAGATCATCGGTGAAAGCGAACCGATGCAGGCTATTTTCGCTACGGTCGATAAATTAAAGAATACGGATGCCAATATATTAATCTTGGGGGAGAATGGAACCGGTAAAGATTTAGTTGCCCGCGCCTTATATCATCAATCTCCGCGTTCGGAGAATCTTTTCGTCGGGATCGATGTGGGCTCTATTCCGGAACAACTTTTCGAGAGTGAATTATTTGGCTATGAGAAAGGGGCTTTTACGGATGCCCGTAAGGAAAAGCCGGGACGAATGGAGGTAGCTTCCGGTGGTACCTTGTTCTTGGATGAGATCGGGAACTTAAGCCTTTCCATGCAAGCGAAACTGTTGACCGCTTTGGAAAAACGACAGATAACCCGCTTGGGAGCAACGCAACCCATACCGATTGATATCCGGTTGATCTGCGCGACGAACGTGAATATCCATCATCTCGTGGCAGAAGGTACTTTCCGGCAAGATCTTTTATATCGTATTAATACGATCGAGTTACATATTCCTCCCTTGAGGGAACGAGGAAATGACGTGATCTTATTGGCTGAACATTTCTTGTCGAAGTATGCCCGTAAATATAAGAAAGACTTGAAGGGCATTAACAGGGATGGGAAGAATAAGCTACATAATTATGCTTGGCCTGGTAATGTACGTGAACTGCAACATGCGATTGAACGGGCGGTTATCTTGTCTGAAAGTAATTGGTTAAGGCCGGAAGACTTTATTCTGCGTTCTGTCCCGCTTAGGGATAAGGAACCATCCGATGAGTTAAATTTGACGGTATTGGAGAAAGAAGCGATCGAACGTGCCTTACGTCGTGCCGAGGGGAATATCACTCGTGCCGCCGAGCTTCTAGGGATTACCCGCTTTACCTTGTATCGTAAATTGGAGAAATTTGGCTTATGATACGTTACTTGTTGTTCGCTCGTATTTTGGGGATCGTGGTCTTGTCTTTTACTGCCTCATTCTTAATGCTGAAAGGGTTTTTGTTTATTCCTGCGCTGTTCGGATTTTGTATTCTTGCGCTTTCGGTTTTCTTATATAAGGATCAGCAAAAGACTGTTAAGCGGATGGAATACCTGATAGAGAGTATTCATTACGGGGATCTGAGCCTGTTTTATCCTTCCGGTTCAATGACGGAAGACGAAAAGGCTTTGGCCTCTTCTATGAACGCTGCCTTGGAGGCTTTACGGAGTCGATTGTATAATTCGGTGGTTGCTGAGGCGGAAACCGAGGCATGGCAGAAACTTATCCGGGTATTGACGCATGAGATCATGAACTCGATCGCTCCGGTAATCTCTTTATCAGAGACGGTAGCCGAGCGTGCGACGATAAATGGCATGAATGAGAGAGACTACGCTATCATGGTACAAGCCATGCAAACGATCCACCGGAGAAGTAAGGGGCTATTGGATTTTGTCGAGAATTATCGGCAATTAACCCGTCTGCCTTTACCTACTTACGAAACTTCTCGGTTTCGGCTCTCTTTGACGATATCCGGCTTCTATTTCCGGAGAAGTCCGACATTCTCTTCTTTCGTGTAAAACCGGAAGATTTGAATTTATATGCGGATCGGATCATGGTGGAACAAGTATTAATTAATCTATTGAAAAATGCGATAGAGGCTTGTGAAGAGTCCTTATCTCCTCAAATAGTCGTGGAGGCTGTCCAAAAAGCCGGTATGGTTATTATTTCGGTGATTGATAATGGTAGCGGAATTGTTCCCGAGGCGATCGACAAGGTCTTCGTGCCTTTCTTCACGACTAAATCTAAGGGTTCCGGTATCGGATTAAGTCTTTGCCGGCAGATCATGAACCGTCATAGAGGAAGTATTAGTTTCGACTCTCAAGTAGAGAGGGGGTCCTCTTTCGTCTTGCGTTTTCCGATTGTTACCAAACGGATTCTATAAATAAGTATTAATACATGCGATTAGCTTATCCGGCTTGATCGGTTTAGCGATGTAAGAGGAGAATCCACTTTGTTTTACCCGTTCCTCATCCTCCGCGAAAGCGAAAGCCGTTACGGCGATGATAGGGATGGACTGGTTCTTTTCCCGAATTACCCGTGTAGCCTCATAGCCGTCTACGATCGGCATTTTTAGGTCCATTAGGATTAAGTCCGGTTGATATTTATTGAATAAATCGATCGCTTGTTCCCCGTTCCATGCGTGTATAAGGTTATAATCTTTCAACATGGCTTGGAATAAAGTATAGTTGCTTTCGTTATCTTCCGCTATTAATAGGGTTGCAGATTTGGATGACTGGCTCTTCTGTACATTCTCGGTCTTTGGTTTCTCATGCGGGACTTCCTGCATCTCTAGTATCGAATAGGGCAACGTAAACCAGAATGTAGAACCTTTCCCTTGCTCTGATTCCACCCCTATATCTCCGCCCAGACGCTTGATAATCATCTGGCAAATCGATAATCCCAGCCCCGTTCCTTGCACAAAGCTATTTAACTTAACGAAACGGGTGAAAACTTGACCGATCTTATCCTTGGCGATACCGCATCCTGTATCTTTTACATAGAAATACAACTCATCATCTCTATGGCGGTAGCAAACAGGATGCTACCTTGAGTCGTGAACTTGATGGCATTGTTGATAAAGTTCGTTATGACTTGGGAGACCCGGTTACGGTCGGTGCGTAAGATACAATTCGGGATCTTCTCGACAAAGCATACCTGTACACCATCTTGCGCCTTCAAACGGGAAGACTGCTCGATATCGGAGAATAGTTGATTGACATCTACGTCTGAATCCACGAATTCTAGCGTACCCGCCTCTATCTTGCCAGATCGAGAATATCATTGATCAATTGCAATAGCAGGTCGTTGTTGCTATTAATGATATTGATATATTCCTCTTTATCCTCCATATTCTCGGTTACGGCCAATAATCCGGAGAAACCGACGATCGCATTCAATGGCGTTCGAATCTCATGACTCATATTCGCCAAGAACGCGGATTTCAAACGATCGGACTCTTCCGCTTTCTCTTTCGCTTTCCTCAGTTCGTTCTCCGCCTGTTTTTGTTTTGTCACATCTTCTTTCTTGAAAATAACCCCGATAAGGTTGTCGTGCTCGTCTAATACAGGGTTCGCCAAAATATGAAGATACTTTCCATCGCCGAACTCATTCGTGATATCGACCTGCTTTTTGGTTTCCATGGCCTTTGCGACCGTGCAACGGGTACAATAAGGCTTTACTCCGTTCTTGACCAAGAAGCAATTAGCCGGACCGAATTCAGGGATACAGTCATGGAACTCTACCTCGTTTCTCCATTTTACGGTATAATCCGGCTTGATGAAATAGATGGAAGCTTGGATATTATTCATGATTAGTATATTATCCTTCTGTAGATCCAATAACTTATCTTTCAGTTTATTGGTCCGGATAAAGAAGATTAATATCATAATCAGGAAAATAAGCAATACGGTGATTACGCTTAGCAAGATCTCGAACCTGTATTTGGAGAATAGGCTCGGGTCCTCGTTGATAATAGTAGCGTCGTGGGGCAATGACAATCTGCTGATATCAAAAGCCTTGATCTTTGAAGCGTCGAACATATATCCATTGGGAATGATTTGTGGATGGATATCTTTAGGGGCGATTTTCTTCTCCAACATACTTAAAGCCTCTTTCGCCAAATCGGAACCTATAAGCCTGTATTTGGGGCTGAAACCTCCGATGGCCCAGTGCCCTATGCCGACGGATGCCAATGTGAATGTCGGGATTCTGGGATTGGCGGTCATCATGGTATACGTGGCATTTCCAACATAATACCCGTCGTTCACGTCTACACGCCATGTACCAATCAATATCACGGTCTGATCCGGCAGGTTCTTGATTTGCTCAACGATGGTGTAGATATTATTCTTTCTTCCATCCAGTAATATCAAGTTCAGATCCTTGATATTTTCCATTTCTTTTTTCACCAAAGTCTGCATAGCTAAACCACCGTAGGTATTATCGGTGATTAATGCTATATTTTGAGTTTTGGGATATAGCTTACGTATTAACCGGATATTTTCTTTTACGTCATAAGAATACAAGAACCCGCCAAGGTGTAAACCTTTATCTACGTACTCTTGGATATCGATGTATTTCGGCTCCCATTCGGCGACATTTAAATCCGAGTCGGGTAATAAGATCGCATTCTTACTGATCATACCGCATAAAACCGGTATATCAGGCTTGTATTCTTGGGAGATATAAGAAGCCCATGCCTCTTGACCTAAGATAATGATAAGCTGAGGGGTGTTATTTTCCTTATATTTATCCAATATACCTCTCATCTTACCGTCCCATAAGGGGGCTTCCGGGAGGCTCTTACAGTTCATGTTCTCGATAACCACCGGCGAGATACCACCTCCCCGCTTATATTCCTCCATAAACTCGGAAATATTGGCGGTCGTATTACGTGTATCGGGATTGTAGGAGCTAATGATTAAAATAGGACCTGCATTATCTGTAGCGTATAAGTGGAAAGAAAAGACCAGACTTAACACGATAAAGAGTACGAATCGTATGTAGTATTTTAATAATGTCATTCTTTACCTACCTATTCATGTGCTTATTTGCGATAAAAGTACTATTTGTTGTTCATACAGCCCACAAAAATAGAAAAGATTTATGATTAATCGCTGAAATTCAAAATAAAAAGAATCTATTACGCCTAAAATCTATAACTCGATCATCACTCCGATACTTGGGAGAAGCGTTCCTGTAAGACGTTCTATCGGCCTTAATTCGTACCGTTGTTCATATATGGGAGCTTCCGGGTTGATAATTTTACCCGTTTTGATATATACGTCTTGCTCTTTGTATTTGGAATTCAATATGTTTTGGATGTCGATATAGGCTCCAAGCATGATCTTTTTGAAGTAAAATGTTTTATCGATACGGATATCTAACTGCGTGAATGGCTTGAGCCTTTCGCTGTTAAACCGGCTGTAATCATAGTATAGCCCGTTATTAGCGTCCCAAGCTTCTACATAACTACTCTTTTCTACATCGTAAGGCGTATAGGGAGCGCCTCCTACTACCCGGAACTTGGCGCCGACGTCCCAGTTCTTGGGTAAAGAATAAGTCCCGCTAAACGTGAACAGATGCTTATTGTCCCAAGCCGAGGGAAGATAAGTGTCCATATTTCTCCCATCCTTGAATTCGCTTCTTACCAAAGTGTAGGATGCGATGAAAGTAAGCCCTTTGTAATTATACCAACGTCCCATGATCTCAAGCCCATAAGCTCGCCCTGTAGCGGTAGACGATACGGCCTCATTTCCCAAGACACCATAGTCTGTACCTTTCGACGCGAGTGGGATACTGTCGAGTATGGACATCGGATAACGATCATAATGTTTATAGAATCCTTCGGCCGTGAATTTCAAGTATGAGGTAGGACGGTACTCCAAGCCTAATCCGGCTTGGTCGCTTCGGATATAGCTTAAATGATTTGCCCGGTTTACATAATTACCTTCATTATCCTTGAATCCCAATGTCGTATAAGGAGGAAGCTCGTAGTAGCGTCCGATATTCGCGTTTATATAAAGCGGATCGGACAAGCGGTAGGATAAGGATAGGCGAGGAGATAACTGATCTAACAAATTATTCATATCCGAGGAATAATTGTTTGCGTCCGCACGAACACCTAAAGAGGCGGTAAACCGCTCGTTATAACTCTCATAAATAGCCGTGGCATAGATACCCACTTCCATATGCCAAGGTCTGTTTGATATACGATAGTACGGGGGATAGAGGTAAATTGCTTTTGATAGGTGTCATTCGTGTATTGGGCGTATTCGATGTTTCCTCCGACATTCAATTGAATGAATGGTAAGCGGAACGTGTTTTCCGTTCGGAACTTATTCTCGATCTCATCCGAACGGTAATTTAAGGAGAGATTCTCTTCCTTGCTTTCGTCATTGTCTTTGTATTTAATATTCTTATTGTTGGTCTGGCTACGGCTGATAATGACCGAGTAGAGATTTTTACCGGCGTAGTGTTTATAAACCGCTCCAAGGGTATACGTTTTTTGTTTTACGACCGGCAAGTAAGAGAGGATATATTGGTTTTTCTCGCTCATGTCTTCCATTCCTGTATTTAGCTTCATATCATCGATCGCGCCTAATCCGAGAACTGTAAGCTCATTCTTGGGGTTGAAGGAGTGCTTAATCTTGAATTGGGCATCCGTGAAAGTAGGTAAGAACGGCAAGCCGATCATATCGAAAAGGAATTGAAGGTAAGAACGACGAACAGACACTTGGTAAGTGGTCTTTTTTCCTAGCGGTCCATTAGCGGACACACCGATATCTGAGGCTCCTAGGACTCCTCGCAATGAGAATTTCTCCTTATTTCCATCTTGTAGTTTAAAATCCAATACCGAACTTAAAGCGTTCCCCTTGGATGCGGGGAATGCGGCCGAATAAAAGTTGACCTCCCGGATAAAATCGGGATTGATAATACCGACCGGACCTCCGGAGGCTCCTTGGGTAGAGAAATGGTTGATATTCGGTATCTCTACGCCATCCAAAAAAAACGGTTTTCCGAGGGACCTCCTCCTCTTACCATCAAGTCGTTACGAAACGCTGCCGTGGACGCTACTCCGGGAAAGGTTTGTACTACCCGGGAGATGTCCCGGTTTCCTCCCGCGCTTTTCTCTATCTCCTTGAAACCGATTACACGGAGTCCTAGCGGACTTTCGGCGGTTTTACGGAACGGAGAGGCTACTACGCTAACCTCTTGCAGATTCTGGCTGGCTTCCTCTAGCTCGATCGGGAAGAATATATCTTTATTCGCTAGTCTGAATTCGGCGGTAACGAATGGCTTATATCCCAGAAAGGAGGATTGGAGACGATAGCTTCCGGGTGATATGCCGGATATCTCGAATAATCCGGTGGAATCGGTGACCGCCCCTTGCGTCGTGTTCCATACCACTACGTTAGCGAAAGGTATCGGCTGTCCGCTCGATGCGTCTTTTACAACTCCCTTGATAGAGAAGGAGCGCTGTTGACCGATAGCGGCTTGTATGGTACATAATAAGAATAGTAAGAAGTAAAGATGGCATCTATCCATATCTTATATCATATTTATAGCGGTAAAGATACGTATTATTCTGATTCGTATGTATTATCTTTGCATACATATGGAGAAAGAATTACAGATAACGGCGGATGGAGCCATACGCTATATATTCCGGCGATAGATGAACATTATCATTCCGTGAACGGGGCGTTGCAAGAATCGAGACATATATTTATTGAGGCGGGATTGCATGCGCTGGAGAAAGACTTTATCCGAATCGTGGAAGTTGGCTTCGGTACAGGCTGAACGCTTCTTGACATTGAAGGATGTCGAGCTATCTCAAGCACATCATATTGATTATCATACCGTGGAGTTATACCCGCTTCCTTTAGATACGATTCGTACCTTGAATTATGGAGGCTGATCTGGCCGGAGAGAAAAGAGTTATTCTTAGCCTTGCATGAGGCGGAGTGGAATACTCCCGTTTCAATCTCAGAGCGCTTTACACTTCATAAAATAGAAGGAAATAGTAACGCCTGTGAACTACCGGATGATATCGATTTGATCTATTTCGACGCATTTGCGCCCGAGAAACAACCGGAGATGTGGAATCAGGAAATCTATAATCGTTTGTATGCTCATACCGCACCGGGCGGAGTGATCGTAACCTATTGCGCAAAAGGAGAGGTACGCAGAGGTATGCAAGCGGCTGGTTTTGAGATGAGCCGTCTTCCCGGTCCTCCGGGCAAGCGACATATACTTAGGGGTAAAAATTGAGAATTGAAAGTTACAGAGCGTATTCCTCGGTATTTTCAATTCTCAATTCTCAACTTTCAATTATTTAAGCATTGCCTCGATCTTTTCTACGAACTTATCCTTAGCCGTAGCGCCTACTACTTTATCAACCATCTTACCGTCTTTGAAGAAAAGAACGGTAGGGATGTTGCGGATACCGAATCGTCCGACTACATCGTCATTCTCGTCAACGTTCATTTTACCGATCGTCACACGACCTTCGTATTCGGTTGCCAACTCATCAATGATAGGAGATACCATGCGGCAAGGGCCACACCACTCTGCCCAAAAGTCAAGAACCATGGGCTTTCCGGAGTTAACCAACTCCTCGAAATTAGCGTCTGTAATTTGTAGTGCCATTTTGAATTACGTATTATTTAATTATGAATTATAATCTAATGATTGTTATGACGCCAAAAGTACAAATTCTTTCAGCGTCGTACAACTTTAACCATTAATTTTAAAATCGATATTCTCGTTCTCCTGTAAAAAGTCTACCAGCTCACGGGTCACGTTTAAGCGGATATTTTGGGAGAAGAGATTTAGGGAAATATTATGTTCCCCATCGACAACCTTAAAATATAACAGGCTATGGCCCGGATTGTTCTTGATCAATACCGAAAGCTCATTGATTGTCGGCTCGTCCAAATCATGGATCGGGACCGTGATACTGATTTTCTCGATCAGCTTGTCTTTCTCGTCTTGCAAAAGGTTGACGGTACCAATCTTGAAGTCCAGTTTATTGGGGTCCCAGCGGCTAGGCTCTACACGGGCTGTGATCAAGAGATACATCCCTATTTTACCATACTTGCTGTATTCGATATAATCCTGTCCGAAAAGCGGGATCTCGCCACTACCCGTGAAATCCTCGATCTTCAAGATACCGTAAGGCTTTCCGTTCTTGGTCATTCCTTCCCGGAAACCGGTGACGATACCACCTAATAAAACCTCCCGGCCTTGTAAGGTTTCCCGCTCGTTAAGTTCTACCATGCCGGTATTACATACATACTTTAATATGATACGGTATTCATCCAACGGGTGGGCGGATAGGTAAATACCGACCAACTCCTTCTCTTTATTTAGGCGTTCGAGATCGCTCCAACGCTCGCATTGCGGGATCTCCGGTTTAGCGATGGCGATCAAGCGTCTCCACCGAATAAAGAGTTGACTGCCGTGCTCTTATCCATCTGGTATTTGTTACCATAGCGAACCAAGGTATCCAAGAACAATTCCCCTTTTCCACTGTCGGTGAAGAACTGCTCACGCTGGATACCGAAGTTATCGAACGCTCCGGCCAAAGCATGGACTCTATGTTTTTCTTATTGCAAGCGGTCAAGTTCACCCGTTCTACGAAATCGAAGATACTCTTGTACGGGCCGTTCTTCTTGCGTTCCTCTATGATATTTTGTACGGCTGACTCACCTACGCCTTTCACGGCGCCTAGCCCGAAGCGGATGTTCTTGTTCTTATCTACGCTGAACTTCAAGATAGACTCGTTCACGTCCGGTCCCAATACTTGAATACCCATCGCTTTACATTCATCCATGAACTTCGTGATATCCGTGATATTGGATAAGCTTCGGCTCAAGACGGCGGCCATATACTCGGATGGGAAGTTCGCTTTCAAGTAAGCGGTCTGATAAGCCACCCATGAGTAACAAGTAGCGTGACTCTTATTGAAAGCGTATGAGGCGAACTTCTCCCAGTCGGACCAGATCTTATTTAAAGTTTCCTCTTTATAGCCGTTGGCTTGACCACCAGCCATAAACTTAGACTTCAAATGGTTCATCTTCTCGATCAACTTCTTACCCATCGCCTTACGTAAGGCATCACTCTCACCACGCGTGAAGTTAGCGAGCAAACGGGATAGAAGCATGACCTGCTCCTGATAGACCGTAATGCCGTACGTATCTTTCAGGTAGCGTTCCATGACGGGAATGTCGTACTTGATCTCCTCCTTACCCTGTTTACGGGCGATAAAAGAAGGGATGTAATCCATTGGGCCCGGGCGATACAGGGCGTTCATGGCGATCAAGTCCTCGAATTTAGAAGGTTGCAACTCCTTCAAATACTTTTGCATACCGGCAGACTCGAACTGGAATGTACCGGTTGTCTTTCCGTCGCAATACAATTTATAAGTCTTGGGGTCCTCCAGACTGATATGGTCGATATCCAGATCATGTCCGGTAGTCAGTTTCACGTTCTCGATCGCTTCCTTGATGATGGACAAGGTCTTCAAGCCCAAGAAGTCCATCTTGATCAATCCGGTTTCCTCGATGACGGAACCCTCGTATTGGGTAACCAGCATCTCCTCGCCGGTATCCTTGTCTTTCGCCGTACTGACAGGTACGACATCCGATATATCATAACGTCCGATAATGACACCGCAGGCGTGTACACCCGTGTTACGGACGTTACCTTCCAGCATCTGGGCGTATTTCAAGGTATCCCGTGCCAGCGGATCATTTCCGTTAGCCGCCTCTTTTAGTTCCGGCACATACTTGATGGCGTCGCCCAATTTGAACTTTTTCATGTCGGGGATCTTATCCGGAACCAATTTGGCTAACCGGTTCGATTCGGATAACGGTAATTTCTGTACCCGGGCGACATCCTTGATAGCGGACTTGGTAGCCATCGTACCATAAGTAATGATATGAGCCACACGCTCGGCACCGTATTTCTCCGTTACCCAGCGTAAGACCTCGCCACGGCCATCATCATCGAAGTCGGTATCGATATCGGGGAGGGAGATACGGTCCGGATTCAAGAAACGCTCGAACAGGAGATCATATTTGATCGGGTCGATCTTGGTGATCCCTAAGCAATAAGCTACGGCAGATCCGGCGGCCGAACCACGTCCCGGTCCTACGGATACACCGAGTTCCTCACGAGCGGCACGGATGAAATCTTGTACGATCAAGAAGTAGCCGGGGAAACCCATGGTCTTCATGATATGTAACTCGAAGTTCAGACGCTCCTTTACTTCATCGTTCAAGGGGTCTCCGTAAAGCTCCTTGGCTCCGTCGTATGTCAATTTCGCCAAATAGTCGGCTTCCAGCTTGATGCGGTATAGTTTGTCGTATCCACCTAATTTCTTGATTTTGGAGTGCGCCTCTTCCTCGCTTAATACGACATTACCGTTCTCGTCTCGGGTGAATTCCTCAAATAAATCATGCTCTGTCAATTTCTGACGGTAGGACTCCTCGGTACCGAACTCCTCGGGAATGGCGAAAGTCGGCATGATAGGACCGCTGTCGATGGAGTAGAATTCTATTTTGTCGGCTATCTCGAGGGTATTACTCAAAGCTTCGGGGATATCGGCGAAGATGGTGTTCATCTCGGCGGTTGTCTTCATCCATTCTTGCTTGGAGTAGCGCATACGCTTGGGGTCGTCCAAGTCTTTGCCGGTGCTAAGACAGATCAGGCGGTCGTGGGCCTCAGCGTCGTCGGCATTGACGAAATGGACGTCGTTGGTGGCGATTAGCTTGATATTATATTTGTGCGCAAGCTCGATCAGCACCTTGTTCACCTCTTGTTGATGCGGGAAAATCGTGCAATCGGCGTTGGGGTCGTGTGTCTCGTGCCGTTGCATCTCAAGGTAATAGTCTTCTCCGAATAAGTTTTTGAACCATTTGATAGACTCCTCGGCCTTATCGATTTGTCCGTGCATGATATGCTGTGGGATCTCTCCACCTAAACAGGCGGAGCAGATGATCAGATCCTCGTGGTATTTCTCCAACAACTCTTTGTCGATACGCGGACGTCCGTAGAATCCTTCCGTCCATGAGAGGGATACCATCTTGATCAGGTTCTTGTATCCGTTCTTATTTTTGGCCAGAACGATCAAGTGCCAGCCGCTACGGTCGTCTTGCGAGGCCAGCTTGCTATGCCTTCCGTTGCGAGCGCAATAACATTCGCACCCGATGATCGGCTTGAAGATGGAAGCTTTCGCTTCGGCGATTTGTTTTTGTAGTTCCGTTATCCTTTGTTGTTCCTCATCGGTTGGAGCATCCTTGGCCAGCAGCGGTTTTAGTTCTTTCTCGGAGTCCTTGATGATCCCGAGAGGTTTACTGTTCTTTTTGCTAACCTTATTGAAAAACTCCTTGATACCGAACATAACGCCATGGTCTGTCACGGCGATCGCACGCATTCCGTCTTTGTACGCTTTGTCGATCAGTGCGTCGATGGATGCCTGTCCGTCCAGCAAGGAATACTGGGTATGTACGTGTAAATGAATAAACGGTTCCATATATATTAATGTATAGTCTGGTGCATATTGAAATGAGTGCATAAAGGTAGGAAATATTTTTTAGTACGAGAGAGGTTGTTTTGCTTTTAAAAAAACACGTA
>ENA-OQCK01000430-OQCK01000430.1-human-gut-metagenome-genome-assembly--contig:-NODE-430-length-23342-cov-8.770450_pt1 | contig 23342 bp, 25 predicted proteins | sample MGYA00242498_ERZ504578 | MGnify/ENA primary metagenome ERZ504578 (study PRJEB26092, sample SAMD00036229) | human gut metagenome | host: Homo sapiens | study: EMG produced TPA metagenomics assembly of...
TGCCTTATTCCCCATTGACGAGGATGCAGAAACGTGCCGTAGTGGATATCGTGACGAAAGAGTTGCTTACCCCGAAGGGCTTGCGTTCCTTGAGTCCGAAGAGCGAAGGATATCGCCCGTATTATGTAGGGCCGCAATATGAACGTGATTTGGCTTATCACCAAGGTACTGCTTGGCCGTGGTTGTTAGGCGCCTATTTAGAAGCTTATTTGCGTGTATTCGGAAAGAGTGGCGTTGCTTTTGCTGAACGTATGTTGATAAGCTTAGAGGAGGAGATGTCATTGCATTGTATAGGAACGATCCCGGAATTGTTTGATGGTAACCCGCCGTTTACCGGACGTGGAGCTGTCTCATTTGCGATGAACGTTGCTGCTATTCTCCGTGTTGTGGATTTGTTGAAGAAGTATAACGCCGAATAAAACTAGGTACCATTATGAAAGCATTAATGTTTGGATGGGAATTTCCTCCTCATATCTTGGGTGGTTTAGGAACGGCCAGCTTCGGCTTGACGCGAGGTATGGCGATGCAGCCCGATATGGATATTACTTTTTGTATACCGAAGCCCTGGGGCGATGAAGACCAGAGCTTTCTAAAGATAGTGGGTATTAATCAAGTTCCGATTGTTTGGAAGGATGTTGACCGTGAATATGTGCAGCAACGGGTTTCCAAAGCGGGAATGAACGCTGATCAGTATTATAAGTATCGGGATCATATTTATGCGGATTTCAGTTATCGCCATGTGAATGATTTAGGTTGCCTTGAGTTCTCCGGACGTATCCGGATAACTTGCTGGAAGAGATTAATAACTATTCGATCGTGGCAGGCGTGATCGCTCGTACGGAAGAGTATGATATCATCCATGCGCACGACTGGTTAACTTATCCGGCGGGTATTCACGCTAAAAATGTGAGTGGTAAGCCTTTGGTCATCCATGTTCATGCTACGGATTACGATCGTAGTCGCGGTAATGTGAATCCGGATGTCTATGCGATTGAGAAGAATGGTATGGACAATGCAGACCATATCATAACGGTGAGTAATTTGACTCGTCAGACGGTGATTGAGAAATATCATCAAGATCCCGCTAAGGTAACGACCGTACATAACGCCGTAGAGCCTTTAAGTCCTGAGATTTTAGCGATCCCAGATAAAAAGGGTGTAAAGGATAAGGTCATTACGTTCTTAGGCCGTATCACGATGCAGAAAGGGCCGGAGTATTTTGTTGAGGCTGCCGCAAAGGTTTTGGCTAAGGCTCCTTACGCACGTTTCGTTATGGCTGGTAGTGGTGATATGATGGATCAAATGATTCGTTTGGCTGCGGCACGTAATATTTCAGATCGTTTTCACTTTACTGGATTTATGAAGGGTAAGCAGGTCTATGAGGTGTTGAAAGCCAGTGATGTATATGTGATGCCTTCGGTTTCCGAGCCTTTTGGTATCTCTCCGTTGGAAGCAATGCAATGTGGTGTACCCTCTATCATTTCTAAACAATCCGGTTGCGCCGAGATCTTGGATTATGCGATTAAGGTGGATTATTGGGATATTGAGGCGTTAGCGGATGCCATGTATTCTATTATTACTTATCCTGCCATGCATGAGTTCTTGAAAGTGGAAGGTAAGAAAGAGGTGGATAATATCAAATGGGAGTATGCCGGACAAAAGGTTCGTCGTATTTACGACAATGTGATAGGTAACAAATAAATTAACGACAAGACAAAAATAAAACAAACAATATTATGAAAACGATCTGCTTTTATTTTCAAATACATCAGCCGTTCCGTTTAAAAAGATATCGCTTCTTCGATATAGGTAACGACCATTACTATTACGATGATTTCCAGAATGAGGAGATTATCCATCGTATAGCTGAACAATGTTACTTACCGGCTAACCGGACTATTTTGGAGATGATTAAGACCAGTGGTGGTAAGTTTAAGGTAGCGTTCTCTATTTCCGGCGTAGCGTTGGAGCAGATGGAGATTTATACTCCGGAAGTGATCGATAGCTTTAAGGAATTGGCGGCTACGGGGAATGTGGAATTCTTGTCTGAGACTTATGCTCATTCTCTTTCTTCCTTGGGAGATCCGGAGGAGTTCAAGCATCAAGTAAAGAAACAAGAAGATAAGATCAAGACTTTATTCGGGGTTAAACCGAAAGTGTTCCGTAATACGGAGTTGATTTACTCGGATGATATTTCCGCTATGGTTTCTGAGATGGGCTATAAGGGGATGTTGACGGAGGGTGCTAAGCATATCTTAGGTTGGAAGAGTCCGAACTATATGTATTCTTCTTGCGTAGCTCCGAAGTTGAGTTTATTATTGAAGAATGACCGTTTCAGCGAGGATTTATCGAACCGTTTCAGTGATTATAGTTGGAATGAGTATCCTTTGACAGCCGATAAGTATATGTCATGGATCGCTGCTACTCCGGATTCAGAGCAAATCATTAATTTGTTTATGAATTATGAGGTGCTGGGATCTTTGCATCCAGCTTCAACCGGTATTTTTGAGTTCTTCAAGGCTTTGCCTCGCTTTGCCGCGGATAAGGGTATTAGTTTCTCTACTCCATCGGAAGTATTTACATTGATCAAGCCGGTAGACTCTATCTCCGTTCCTTATCCGATCTCTTGGGTAGATGAGGAGAGAGATTGTAGTTCTTGGTTAGGAAATGTATTGCAGCAGGAAGCGTTCCGTAAGATTAATGAGATCGGTGAACGTGTTCGTTTGTCTCAGACTCGTCGTATCCGTCAGGACTGGTACTATCTGCAGAGCAGTGACCATTTCTATTATATGAGTACAAAGCATATGGGACAGGGAGCTTTAGCCCTTACGATAATCCGTATGACGCATTTAATAACTATATGAATGTTCTTTCCGATTTCATTGTTCGTGTGAATGCGGAATTCCCGGAAAACATAGAGAATGAGGAATTGAATTCATTGCTTTCTACGATTAAGAATCAAGGAGAGGAAATCGAGAGTTTACAGAAAGAATTAGATAAATTAAAAAAGAAGGCGGCGAAGAAATAAGTCGTTAGTTGATTTGACTAGACTATTTTTGGAGAGTGACGGGTCCTTTTAAGGACCCGTTATTTTTTGCCTTAGAGATACGGATATAAAAAGCGAGATGAAAAACATCTCGCTTTTTTTATTATATAGATTCTTTGCTATCTGACATATTTACATGATGTAATACCAATTTTCATCACCTCTTCATCCTTTCGTATCTTTACACCTGAGGGAGCTAGATAATTCGTGATGGCTGTTGTAACAACTGTACTTTGACCGTAACTGTTACCTGTGGTCGTTGTCCGTTGAACAGGGATAAGAAGTAAACTCAAATCTTTGTCCGGATTATTCTCCATCTGATATTTTAATAAATTGGCAAGATTCGGGAATGAGTACGTACGAGTAGTCGCATCGTAAGCATTGGATAGAAACGAGGTTACATTATTGTCAATCTGACTACCCTCAAAGAAACTTTTTACCGAATCCTCTGGCAATATTAATAGATAAGGAGGAGGAGCCAATGCATATTGCCAATCTTCTTGCGGCATCGCTTTTAACTCTAGTGGTAAATTATTCACGATACGTTTTTCCATGATCGGAGTAATTTCCTGTGTCGGAAGAACGATGCGTGTACAAACGCCGGCAGGAGTCTTAAAAAATGCATAGCTGTCGTTCGGTTGTAGCAATTGACTCATATCCGTATTTTTGAAACGACTTAGCTGAATGACCTCTTTAGTGACGGAGAAAGCTTCCCACGTGGTTATTAAAGAGTCTTTTCCTGCTGTGCTTTTAACCGCATAATTATAATATATCTTAAGGACAGAGCTAGCCACGGACAATATATTACCACTACCGAAGGTAGTTGTTACATAAAGCCCCGGGAAAAACTCATTGAAAGTTTCTTGATTCTTGAATGTACCCGGATTATTAATCGTTTCATCATAAAATTTTTGTCCGAACTCAGTAGGCATTTTAATGCTTACATGAGGCTGTAACCATCAGAGTTTCTAAGGGAGTCGGATATACTTGTGTTATAAGCTGTATAAGCTTGAGCACCCATTGACTCTTGCATATTGCAATATTGCTTAGGGTCAATATTTGTATAAAAATTCTTTTGTAACGGACTTGTAATTTTAAAGATCTCCGCACGCATAGGCGCCAAGGAGTCTCCTACCCATACACCGTTTTTATTGGAACCATTATAATATATATTGAATTCCACCGAATCAATTTTTCCCTCATAAGGTGTATGCTTAAATTGAAAATCACTCGGACAATAGAATTGGCACATATAATCCGATACAAGGTTACCATACAGCGGATCGTAGAGTTCACCCAACTGGGCGCTAGTAGACCTTGCGTAAATAGAATCTAATTGCACCGTAGTGGCTTGTATCTGGAACGTGTCCATATATACCGCAATTGTATCGTCGCCTGGCTGAATACTTGTTCCTATCGAACTAAAATCATCATTACACCCGGCCAAAATGCTAGCACCAAGGCCAAGTCCAAGTATTAAAAGCTTGATTTTCATTACTACATTTATTATTTCGTGTTAGAATCCAATACCACGTCGTAGAACTTATTGAACTCGTCCATATAAGTTTCCGGTGACTGATAGGGAAGGAAAGGAGTATCTTTCTTGGCAGAGATATAATCAAGGACTTCTTGATTGATCGTCTCGCTACCTTGGATTACACCATCAGCGAAATCAATCGCTAATTTGGTTAGGCCCACAAAACTTGTATCTGCCTTGATTAACTTCAAGTCAGCTTCTTTGGCTCCGTCCGCCTTCAGTTTTGTCGCGAAATCTTTGTTTAGCGGGTTCTTGAAGTCATCGTTGTAGATCGAATAAACGATTTTCGCGTTACGCAGGCACGGGTCATCGGCATACATTCTCTTGATGTAAAGAGCCGTTAACGCTGACATCCAGCCATGGCAATGGATTACATCAGGAATCCAACGCAATTTTTTTACGGTTTCCAATACTCCGCGTACATAGAAGATCGAACGATCGTCATTATCTTCATACTCATTTCCATTCTCATCGCTGACCGTGGATTTCCGTTGGAAGAAATCCTCGTTGTCAATAAAGTAAACCTGCATCCGGGCCGATTGAATGGATGCTACCTTAATGATCAGAGGATGGTCCGTGTCGTCAATAATAAGATTCATACCAGACAGACGGATAACCTCGTGCAACTGATTGCGGCGCTCGTTGATATTTCCGAATTTTGGCATGAATGTCCTGATTTCGCGACCACGCTCCTGAATTCCTTGCGGCAAATTTCTACATATTGTCGCAATCTCGGATTCGGGAAGGTAGGGAGTGATTTCTTGGGCTATAAACAAGATTTTTTTTTGCATCCATTCTGTAAACTAGTTTTATAAAGACGCTACAAAGATACGAAAAATCTTTTATTTACGGTAATTATTTAGTTGCTTTGCACCGTCAATTAAGCATCTATCTGATGAAAATAGTAAATAGTATTAAAGATTTGAAGGCTTATCTTGCTGAGGCAAAGCAGGATAATAAGAAAATTGGCTTTGTTCCTACCATGGGAGCACTGCATAATGGACATCTTAGCTTAGTACAACATTGCGTGAAAAACAATGATGTATGTGTAGTCAGTGTTTTTGTAAATCCAACTCAATTTAATGACAAACACGACTTGGAAACGTATCCCCGTACGTTGGAGGCTGATTGTGTGTTATTAGAATCTGCCGGCTGTGACTATGTATTCGCTCCCTCTGTAGAAGAGATGTATCCGGAGCCAGATACCCGTACATTTGATTTGGGAACGGTATCTGAGGTAATGGAAGGCGCTAAGCGTCCGGGGCATTTTAACGGTGTAGCGCAGGTAGTAAGTAAGTTGTTCTATATCGTAGAGCCGGATAACGCTTATTTCGGGGAAAAGGATTTCCAGCAGATCGCTGTGATCCGGGCGATGGTGAAACAATTGAATATCCCTGTAACGATCAATGCTTGTCCGATCGTTCGTGAGGGCGATGGCTTGGCTTGAGTAGCCGGAATACCCGTTTGACACCGGAACAACGTCAAAAAGCTCCGTTAATTGCTCGTACGTTAAAAGAAAGTACTACCTTTGTGCCCGGAAAAAGCGTACAAGAAGTGATTGATTATGTTGTCAATACGATTAATAGCGATCCTGTCATGGAAGTTGAGTACTACGAGATCGTAGATGGCAATACGTTAGAGTCTATCAAGAACTGGTCGGATACCGATTATCCGGTAGGTTGCATCACGGTATATTGCGGAGAGGTACGTTTGATCGACAATATCAAATACTAATTATAAGTCATACATGTTTATAGAGGTAGTAAAGTCAAAAATTCACCGGGTAACGGTAACGGAAGCTAACTTAAACTATATCGGTAGCATCACTATCGACGAGGATTTGTTGGACGCCGCTAATTTGATCGCGAACGAGAAGGTCTCGATCGTGAATAATAATAACGGAGAACGTTTTGAGACGTATATTATCAAGGGCGAACGTGCTCGGGAGTGGTTTGCTTGAACGGAGCGGCTGCCCGTAAGGCTCAACCCGGAGATATTATAATCGTTATGTCGTATGCCATGATGGATTTCGAGGAGGCGAAAACATTCAAGCCTTCCGTGGTATTTCCCGATACGGCGACAAATAAGTTGATATAGCAGACGCTAGGCTTTGTAGAGATCTCTAATCATAAGAAAAGCTCGTCGGGATGCGGCGGGCTTTTTTTATCTTCATAAATTTAAGTAATAAGCGAGTTATGTACACGAACAGGAATATATGGAATGTTAGCTACCCGATCTTTTTGAGCTTGTTGGCGCAACGTGATAAACGTGACTGATACGGCTTTTCTAGGTAGGTTGGTGAAGTCGAGTTGGGGGCTTCCGCTATGGGAGGACTTTATTATATCTGCGCTTTTACGATCGCCTTCGGTTTTAGTACGGGATCTCAAATCGTGATTGGCCGTAGAAACGGAGAGGGACGTTATGACCAGATAGGGCCTGTCATGATACAAGGCGTTTTCTTCCTATTGTCGCTGGCTGCTATATTGTTCTTGTTTTCTCGTTTTTTCGCGGGAGACGTGATGCGTGTATTGATTTCTTCGGACGCTATCTTGAATGCCACGGAGGAATTTTTGGATTGGCGTGTGTTTGGCTTCTTCTTCTCTTTCGTGAACGTGATGTTCCGGGCTCTTTTTATTGGTATTACCCGTACAAAGGTGTTGACATTGAACGCTGTCTTGATGGCAATGACGAATGTCTTACTGGATTATCTTTTGATTTTCGGACATGCCGGATTCCCAAAGATGGGTATTCAAGGGGCGGCTATCGCTTCCGTCATAGCCGAGGCGGTATCGATTCTCTTTTTCGTGGTTTACACGAGACTTACCGTAGATATACGTAAATATGCGCTTAACCAGATTCGTTCTTTCGATTTTGGCTTGTTGAAACGGGTGCTGGATATTTCCGTGTTCACGATGCTGCAATATTTCTTGTCTATCGCTACTTGGTTTATGTTCTTTATCGCTGTGGAGCATTTGGGGCAACGGGAGTTGGCGGTGGCGAATATCGTACGTAGTATTTACGTCGTGATGTTGATTCCAGTTAATTCCTTGGCGACCACGACAAACACGTTCGTGAGTAATAGTATCGGGGCGGGAGCGATCAATCAAGTTATACCGACTATCTGGAAGATCTGTAAGTTATCGTTGGGCATTATGGTCGTGTTTGCCGCTATTGTCAGTTTGATGCCGGGATGGGTCGTGTCTGTTTATACGAATGACGCTTCATTAGTGGCGGCCTCGGTTCCATCCGTCTACGTGATTGTCGGTTCTTTATTGATCGGATCGGTAGCTAATGTGGCGTTCAACGGGGTGTCGGGTACGGGAAATACACGTTCTGCGCTTTTTATGGAAGCGGCGGTATTGATTCTGTATGTGCTTTTTGTATATGTCGCGGGGATGCGTTTACGTTTGCCGGTAGCCGTATGCTTCTTGACAGAGGCTATTTACTATAGTGGATTGCTCGTCGCTAGCGTAATCTATTTAAAGAAAGCCTCTTGGCAAAATAAAAGAATATAAGTATATGAGGGGAAAAAACACGTACGTCTTTTTTTGAACTGTGAATATTGGGAAATTGTTCGTATTTTTGTATTGTAATCAAATAAGAAAGGTAACTCATGTCCACGAAGCAATGTGAAGATATGTTGGTAGGAAAAGGAGTACGGCCTACTGTCGCACGGATCCTTGTCTTGCAAAAATTATCAGAACGAACCAGCCCGGCTTCCCTGTTCGAATTGGAGGCGGAGTTGGAGACGTTGGATAAATCGACCATTTCCCGTTCATTGGCCTTGTTATTGGAACATCATGCGATCCATTCTTTCGAAGATGGTAGTGGCTCTATAAAATATGAGATATGCCAGAGCCGTTCGGAGACATGCCCAGTGGGGATAGCATATTCATTTTTTCTGCGAGGTATGCCGTAAAACCTCTTGTTTAAATAATATCAAGATCCCGGTCGCTCAATTGCCGGAAGGATATATAATGGATACCATTAATTATACGGTAAAGGGTGTTTGCCCATTGTGTAATAAGCGACGTTCCCAGAAACCCTGATAATTTGCAATCAAGTTGCAACTCCCTTCTCTTACCTTTGTACCGTAATCAAGAAGTAAATAATTAAAATAGATAAGATTATGAGTACAACATGTGGATGCGAACATTGCCATTCGCACGGAAGTTCCGGTTTATGGATGCCGACGGTTTCTTTCGTTTTGTTGGTGATAGGACTTATCGGGAAGTACTCGGGGATAAGTTGGTTTGCTGAGTCTTGGATAGAGGCCATTTGGTTTCTGGTCGCTTTTTTGCCGGTAGGACTTCCTGTTATGCGAGAAGCTTGGGAAGCGGCTTTGCGGAAAGACTTTTTTAGTGAGTTCTCGTTAATGGCGATCGCCTCGATTGGGGCGTTTTGTATTGGGGAGTATCCCGAGGCCGTAGCCGTGATGCTTTTCTATACGGTAGGAGAGAGGTTGCAACTTCTAGCCGTGAATAAAGCCTCGAAGAATATCAGTGACTTATTAGATGTCCGGCCGGAACGAACGGATGTATGGCGGACGGGTACATATATGAATGTATCTCCGAAGGATGTAAAAGTAGGCGAGCGGATCGAGGTGAAACCCGGCGGACGTGTGCCTTTGGATGGCGTTTTATTGGAAGCCGAGGCACAGTTCGATACCTCGGCATTAACCGGGGAAAGTATGCCTCGTTCTATCCGTGAGGGTGAGGAGGTGCTTGCCGGAATGATCGTGCAGGGGCAGGCGGTACGTATACAAGTGAATCGGCCGTACGAGCAAAGTGCTTGGCCCGTATTTTGGCTTTGGTGAAAGATGCCTCGGAGCGGAAAGCTCCGGCGGAATTGTTTATTCGGCGTTTCGCACGGATTTATACCCCAATCGTGATTCTTCTGTCGTTTCTAATCGTGTCGGTTCCTGCTTTGGTAGGGATGGTGACGCCTTCTTTCCAGTATGTTTTCTCGGATTGGTTATATAGAGGATTGGTATTCTTGGTTATTTCTTGTCCTTGTGCCTTGGTTATAAGTGTTCCGCTCGGATATTTCGGTGGTATAGGTGCCGCTTCTCGTGCCGGGATATTATTTAAGGGTGGTAATTATTTAGATGCGATCACACGGGTAAATACGGTAGCGTTCGATAAGACCGGTACATTGACTACCGGGCGTTTTGAGGTCACAACGGTGGAAAGCACGGGTATCCCGGCTTCTGATCTTTTGAGTGTTTTGTTATCAGTAGAGCGGAAAAGTACCCATCCGGTAGCGCAGGCTGTAGTTCGCTATGCGGAAAAACAAGATAGCGTGCCGATGGAAATCACTGACATGCGGGAATTGGCAGGGCATGGTGCCGAGGCTATCGTGAACGGTCGGCAGGTGCTTGTCGGTAACATCCGTTTATTGGCCGAACGTGATATTCCTGTCCCGAAGGATTATCCGATAGTGTTTCTACCGTGGTGGTTTGTGCGATCGATGGGAAATATGCGGGGCATCTTCTCCTTTCGGATACCTTGAAGAAGGATGCCGTGGATGCGATTCGTCGGTTAAAGGATCTGGATGTTAAAGATATTCGCTTGTTGTCCGGGGATAAGCAAGAGATCGTGAATCAATTCGCTGAGCGTTTGGGTGTCGATAAAGCGTATGGTAATCTGCTGCCGGAGGATAAAGCCGCTTATATAGAGCGATTAACGGCGGAGACGGATAAGTCGGTTGCCTTTGTGGGCGATGGGATGAACGATGCGCCGGTACTGGCTTTAAGTGATGTCGGTATTGCGATGGGTGGATTGGGATCGGATGCGGCCATCGAGAGCGCGGACGTGGTTATCCAAACGGACCAGCCTCTAAAGTAGCGGAAGCTATTTCTATCGGACGTGCTACCCGGAATATCGTCCGTCAGAATATCGTGGGATCTATTGGCGTGAAGGTGATAGTCCTTGTGGCGGGAGCTTCGGTTTTGCCACGCTTTGGGAAGCTGTTTTCGCGGATGTAGGCGTATCTTTGCTGGCGGTTCTTAATTCGATCCGTATACTAAAACGTTGAGAAGTGAAGAATTTCGAGATCGCTTTCATCGCATACTCATCTCTTTTTCGTACCTTTGCCCCTTAATCCAGTAGAAAATAATATAAATACACATACGAATTATGTTTGAGAACTTAAGCGAAAGGTTAGACAGATCGTTTAAACTGTTGAAGGGCGAAGGCAAGATTACCGAGATCAATGTGGCGGAAACATTGAAGGATGTGCGTAAAGCGTTGTTGGATGCCGACGTCAATTATAAGGTTGCCAAGAGTTTTACGGATACGGTAAAAGAGAAGGCTTTAGGACAGAACGTGCTTACATCGGTTAAGCCTAGTCAGTTGATGGTTAAGATTGTTCACGATGAGTTGGCCAGCTTGATGGGAGGTACGGCAGTCGACGTGAATTTGCAGGGAAATCCCGCCATTATATTGATGTCCGGTTTGCAAGGTTCGGGTAAGACTACTTTCACTGGTAAACTAGCGTCTTTATTAAAGACCAAGAAAAATAAGAAACCATTATTAGCCGCTTGCGACGTGTATCGTCCGGCAGCTATCGAGCAGTTGCGTGTAGTCGGAGAGCAGGTAGGTGTTCCGGTATACATGGAATTGGAGAATAAGAATCCGGTGGAGATCGCTATGAACGCTATCCGCGAGGCACGGGCTAAAGGCAATGACGTCGTGATCGTGGATACCGCCGGTCGTTTGGCTATCGATGAGCAGATGATGAACGAGATCGCCGCTATCAAGAGCGCTATCCAGCCGGATGAGACCTTGTTCGTGGTAGATGCCATGACGGGTCAGGATGCCGTGAATACCGCGAGGGAATTTAATGAGCGGCTGAACTTCGACGGCGTCGTACTTACGAAGTTGGATGGTGATACCCGTGGTGGTGCCGCTTTGTCGATCCGTACGGTTGTTGATAAGCCGATTAAGTTTGTCGGTACGGGCGAGAAGATGGATGCCTTGGATATTTTCCACCCTGAACGTATGGCGGATCGAATCTTAGGCATGGGTGATATCGTGTCTTTGGTGGAACGTGCGCAAGAGCAATATGACGAGGAAGAAGCGAAACGTTTGCAGAAGAAGATCGCTAAGAACCAGTTCGATTTTAACGACTTTATCTCCCAGATCCAACAGATCAAGAAGATGGGTAACTTGAAAGAGTTGGCATCCATGATCCCGGGTGTAGGAAAGGCATTGAAAGATGTGGATATCGATGATAACGCGTTCAAGAGTATCGAGGCTATCATTTATTCAATGACTCCGGATGAGCGCAGCAACCCGGCTATCTTGAATGCTCACGCCGTCAGCGTATCGCCAAAGGTAGCGGTACGAGCATCCAGGAGGTAAACAAGCTGATCAAGCAATTTGATGAGACCCGTAAGATGATGCGTATGCTTACTTCCGCGAAGTCGGGGAAGATGAAGCTACCTTCGATGAAGCCCTCGTTCAGACGTTAATTAACAGGAGACAATCAATAATATGGAAGAACAACATTATCAATTGCTGGATGGTAAGGCCGTTTCCGCTCAGATGAAGAAGGAGATGGCTGAGGAGGTAGCCCAGATCAAGGCTGCCGGAGGTAAGATCCTCACTTGGCTGCTATTTTGGTGGGCCATGACGGTGGTAGCGAGACTTATGTGGCTAGTAAAGTCAAGACTTGTCAGGAGATTGGTTTTAAGTCTACCTTAATTCGCTTTGAGGAGGATGTTACGGAGGAAGAATTGCTTCGTAAGGTCGATGAGTTAAATAATGATCCGGATGTGGATGGCTTTATCGTACAGCTTCCGCTTCCGAAACATATATCCGAGCAGAAGGTGATCGAGGCGATCGATTATCGTAAAGATGTGGACGGTTTCCATCCGATTAACGTGGGACGTATGTCTATCGGTTTACCTTGTTTCGTATCGGCTACGCCTGCCGGTATCTTGGAATTATTGAAGCGTTATCATATCGAGACGCAAGGAAAGCATTGCGTGGTTTTGGGACGCAGCAATATTGTCGGCAAGCCGATGGCTACCTTGATGATGCAGAAATCTTATCCGGCGATTGTACGGTGACCGTATGCCATAGCCGTTCTAAGAACTTGAAGGAGATGTGCTTGTCTGCTGATATTATTATCGTGGCTTTAGGTGTTCCTGAATTCTTGAAAGGGGATATGGTGAAGGAAGGCGCCGTGATCGTTGACGTGGGAACAACCCGTATGCCAAGCAGCATAACCAAGAGCGGATTTAAGTTAACGGGAGATGTCTTGTTTAATGAGGTCGCTCCTAAATGTTCCTATATCACTCCGGTTCCGGGTGGCGTAGGGCCTATGACAATCATTTCTTTGATGCGTAACACATTGTTAGCGGGAAAGAAAGCGATCTATAAGTAAGTGGATGGATAAAAAAGTTCGCAAAAGGTTTGTGTAATCAGAATTTATACCTATCTTTGCGCCGTCTTAAAGGGGGAATCCTTTGAAAGGCGGATATGGTGAGAGTAGCTCAGTTGGTTAGAGCATCGGATTGTGGTTCCGAGGGTCGTGGGTTCGAGCCCCATCTTTCACCCATTGTGGTTTTTTAGATAAAAATCTTGTTATGAATAAAACAAGGTTTTATGAACCAAGCGTCTGTGAAGAATGAAAGGTTTTTTTATATGGTGAGAGTAGCTCAGTTGGTTAGAGCATCGGATTGTGGTTCCGAGGGTCGTGGGTTCGAGCCCCATCTTTCACCCTAGAATGAGAAAAGGATATGCCTATTAGGGCATATCCTTTTTCTATTTCTTATAATGGGCATTGTAAGTCTTTTATGATGCCCATCATAAGGAGCTTACAATAGGCATTGTAAACTCCTTATAATAGCGATCGTGCTGACCTACTCTTCGGTATATAAACCTTCTCTTGATAATTGCTTATCCAGATTCGCTACACCGAGGGCTATGATAGCGGTAACAGTAGCCGTATGTTCTTGGTATTCGGGGATGTTCTTTGTGTATAAATCCCGTTCCGTATGCCAGATTTCGCCGTAATCAAAATCATATCCTTTGAAATCCTCTGTGGTGAAACCTAATGTAGGGACACCTTCGATGGCGAAAACTGATGCGTCTGTTCCCCCATGCGTGTCGGGCGTTACGGGGTTCACGAACTTTTACCTCGAAAGGATAGTCCGGACGGATTTTTTGGATGGGTTCGCTGATCTTCACGAAATCATCATACATGGCTTGAGGGACGGAGATACCGACAGGAGGTTCCGGGCCACCGTCACGATTGAACAAATTAGCGATTTTGGGTAATTTATCCTTATGCGCTTTCACCCAAGCTTGTGCTCCTAATAAGCCAAATTCCTCACCGGCGAATCCGATAAATAAGATCGTGCGCTTAGGCTTGGCTCCGGATTTGGCGATCATGCGAGCGGCTTCCATCATCGGTCCGATTCCAGTACCGCAATCGATGCCTCCGGTAGCCACGTCGAAAGCATCTAGGTGACCGCTGATAATAACATATTCGTCCGGGTATTTGCTGCCTTTGATAGACGCTACGACATTATGGTATTTAACCGGGCCTAATTTAAAATGATTACGAATATCGAACTCTAGTTCGAATGTACGTCTCTCTTTCACCATTTGTTCGATGATCGCGAATTGATGCTCGTCTAATTTGATATCCGGAAGTTCCGGCAGATTGTCGAAGTTCGTATTCGGGTCGTTCATCATTTTCCGGTCGTATAACGCACGGATAGGTACGGTGGAGGATTGGATAAAACCTAAAGCTCCGGCCTCGCACATTTCCTTATAATATAATCCGGGGAATTCTTTATAAGGCAACATCTCGTTTTTCTCCCCGTTTTCCCAGTTGCGGCGTCTTAGATCATTGTTTTTCTTCATGATCTCGTTGTTCTCTTTCTTGATCTCCGCACGGATGGAATCTCCCGAGGCGGAGCGGTCGATAGGCCAACCTACATTTTTCCCTGAGATAAGAACCCAAGCACCATTCAATCTTCCTTTGATTTGCTGGAACTCCTCGTCGTTACGAGGCTCCATCACCGCATGCCCACGTTGCACGCCTTTCGTTCCGGAAGTGTAGGAAGGGGTGGCGAAATGCAGGATCATTCCGTTGTCGCTCAACAAGCGTCCGAACCAAGGTCCTCGATTAAAGCCGACAGGGACGGTACCGGCCTCTTCTAATTGGACATCGAGTCCCCAACTCTTAAACTCACGCACCATCCACTCGGCGGCGTTCTCATAAGCGTCGGAACCTATTAAACGTCCGCCAAAGCGGTTTGTAAGGATATCCAGCTGATGCATCACTTGATTATCGTTCTGACCCATCTCGATGATTTTTTTTACGGCAGCGTCCTGAGCTGGTACAGGGGAGACTGTCATGCAGGCTAATGCTGCACAAACAAGTAAGATTTTTCTCATAAAGTAGTGTTTATTTCATTGATATGACTGTTTATTATTCAGTGTATGCAAATAAAGGAATAAATTTTGACTTATTGCAAATGAAATGGCAGTTTCTTTTATAACTTTGCGGAGTAAACAGATGGCGAATGAAAACAATGCGTAGCTTGAAGTGGTTAAGACCCCTCTTTGTAGTACTCTTTATGAGTTACTACGTGGGTGGCACGGCCTTTACCCATACGCATCATTTCCTAAACTATAGTATCACTCACTCTCATCCCTATCTGCCGGGAGCCGACGGCTTGCCTCATCATGAGCATAGTACGGTAGCGTTTAATACGATTGAAGAGCTGACCGAATTGTGTATGGAGTTAATTCCGTACTTACCTTTGGTTATGGCTTGGGCGCTTTTGATGGTAGTGCTCGTCTTTCTAAAGAAAGAGGTTGTCTTGCGTCTTGTGCGGCGTGGCGAATCCCGTGCGCTCCCTCGTTTGGTATAGTAATTTGAATCAAGCATTAGAATCACTTTTTATACTAAACATTTTACGCATCTTATATGAAATCTATATTTTTACTATTGCTTCCAGCGATAGTACTATGCTCTTGCCATACCCAAAAGCAAGAGGATGAGTCTGCGCATGCCGTAACACTCAAAGGGATATTATACATATCGGTTCCGAATCTCCTGTTTTATCCAAGTTGACAAAGGAAACGGTTAAACGGGAACCTTACCGTATGGAGTTTACCACCTCGGGGGTCGTACAGGCGATTCCTTCTAATTACGCGGAGGTGGCTTCACCGGTAAGCGGGCGAATTACGAAATCGTTCGTTCGCTTAGGGCAAAAAGTGGCCCCGGGTAGTCCGATCTTCGAGATTAGCGCTCCCGCTGTTTATGAGGCGGGGAAATCTTATTACCAAGCTCGCCAAGAGATGGAACTGGCCTTGAAAAGCTTGAATCGGGAGAAAGACTTGATGAAAAACAAGGTTGGTGTCCAAAAGGAATTGGAAGAGGCCGAGGTGAATTACGAGTTAAAGAAAAAAGACTATGAGAATATGGTAGCCGCATTGAAAGTCTTTCAGATTAATCCGGATGAAATGGCTTTGGGGCAACCATTGATCGTTCGCTCGCCTATAGCCGGTGAGGTCGTGAAAGATCGGATCGTAATCGGGCAATATATGAAAGAGGACGCCGAGCCTGTAGCTGTCATCGCCGATTTGAGCAAGGTATGGGTGGTCGCCCATGTAAAAGAGAAGGATTTGAGTTTAATACAGGCTTTGGATGAGGTGGAAATCCGGTTGGTAGCCATGCCGGATAAACCGATATCGGGAAAGATTTATCACATCAGCGAGATGCTGGACCCCGATACCCGTTCGGTGGAGGTCTTGATCGAGTGCGATAACACTACCCGTTTGATGAAGCCGGAGATGTACGGCACGGTCAAACTGAGCGACCGTGAGGCGGAGGTGATCCGTATACCTACTTCCGCTATCTTGCAGGAAGAGGAGAATATGTACGTATTGGTGGAATTGGGGAATAACGATTACCGGAAACAAAAGATCGAGACCGGCCTTACTGAAGATGGCAAGACGGTGGTTTTATCCGGCTTGAACGTAGGTGATGAGATCGTAGCTACGGGAGCGTTTTATTTACTTGACGCACGCTAACGGATTATGAAAAGGATTATTTACTTGGCGATACATCGGCGAGGACTGATGTTCGTGTTATTTCTGTTCTTAGCGATCGTTGGTTATTATTCTTGGACGCGGTTGGCGATAGATGCTTATCCGGATATCGCCGATACCACCGTGCAAGTCGTGACGCAGGTTCCCGGATTGGCCGCCGAGGAGATCGAGCAGCAAATCAGTATTCCGATCGAGCGGGCTATGAATGGTCTGCCGGGACTAAACGTAATGCGTAGCAAGAATACGTTTGGTTTATCTACGGTCGTATTGGTTTTTGATGATGGTATTGAGGATTATTGGGCCCGGCAACGTGTACAAGAGCGGTTGGTAGACGTGGAGCTTCCTTATAATGCGGTTCCCGGCTTAAATCCTTTGACTTCGCCGACGGGAGAGATCTTTCGTTATGTGGTGGAAAGTGACCGTTTAGACTTGAGAGAGTTGACCGATTTGCATAAATGGGTAATTATTCCGAGACTGAAACAGGTTACGGGTGTAGCGGATGTAAGTAATTACGGCGGTATCACTACCCAATATCAGATCGAGGTGAACCCTTATAAGATGGAGCAATACGACATTACCTTAGGGGATATTACGGAAAAGATAGAGAAGAATAACGTGAACGCCGGTGGTAGTATGTTAAGCCGGGGGGATTTGAGTTATGTGATCCGTGGAATCGGTCTGGTTAAGGACTTGGAAGACTTGGGACATATCGTGATCAAGACCGTGAATGGTGTCCCGGTCTACTTGAATGATATCGGTAAACTGAAATACGGAAACTTGGAGCGTAAGGGCGTTTTAGGTTTTACGGACGATACCCGTGATTACTCCGATGGCGTGGAAGGTATCGTGCAAATGCTCAGGGGGGAGAATCCGTCCCGGGTGTTGGATGATGTGCATAAGGCGGTAGACGAACTAAATAACGAGACACTTCCCGAGGGAACCCGTATCCATCCGTTTATGGATCGTACGGATTTGGTTAATACGACCTTGCATACCGTATCGCATACGTTGTTCGAGGGTATGGTATTGGTTGTCTTAGTACTGATCTTATTCTTGGGGAGTTGGCGTGGCGCTTTGTTGGTGGCCTTAACCATTCCCTTGTCTCTATTGATTGCCTTTATCTTGATGCATGTTACGAATATTCCTGCGAACCTACTTTCCTTAGGCGCTATAGACTTCGGTATTTTGGTAGACGGAGCGATCGTGATGATGGAGACGGTCTTGAAGAAAAGGGAACGGCATCCGGATGAGGTATTGACGGAGGATTCGATCTTGCGCCGTACGACTGAGGTGGCTCGCCCGATCTTTTTCTCTACATTAATTATTATAACGGCCTATCTTCCTTTGTTCGCTTTTGAGCATATTGAGAAGAAATTGTTTACGCCGATGGCTTATACCGTAGGGTATGCTTTGCTGGGCGCTTTGTGCGTGGCCTTGTTCTTGATTCCGGGATTGGCCTTTTATGCGTATCGTAAGCCGGGAAAGATTTACCATAATCGTTGGTTGGAGAAACTTTCCACGGCTTATCATTCACAAATTGTCCGATTGATGGAGAAGCCAAGACGGGTTATTGTACCGTTACTGGCGATATTGCTGGGAGCGGGGATTTTAAGTTATACCGTAGGAAAAGACTTCTTGCCTCCGTTGGATGAGGGGGCGATCTGGATACAGGTACAGCTTCCTCCGGGTATTTCCATTGAGAAATCGAAGGAGATGGGGGCGGAGCTTCGGAAGACTTTGAAAGAGTTTAAGGAAGTCTCATATGTAATGACTCAAGTCGGTCGCGATGATGAGGGGGCGGAAGCGTTCTCACTCTCTCATGTGGAGTGTGGCGTGGGATTGAAACCCTATAGTACATGGAAATTCGGTAAGACGAAAGCGGATCTGATCGAGGAAATGGCGGCTAAGTTGGAGACCATGCCCGGCTACTCGGTCGGTTTCTCCCAGCCGATCATCGATATGGTGATGGATCAGATCGCTGGGGCTCATAGTGATTTGGCGCTGAAGATTTATAGCGATGATATTACGGAAAGTCGCCATATTGCGGATCAAGTCGCTAATGTGTTGAAGGAAATACCGGGTGCTGCCGACGTAGCGGTAGATCAAGAGCCTCCGTTGCCGCAATTGCAGATTATTGCGGATCGTGCCCGTATCGCCCAGTATGGCTTGAACGTGTCGGATGTGGCTGATTTGATTGAGTTAGCGATCGGTGGAGCTTCTATTTCCCAGATATTTGTCGGAAGTAAAAGTTATGACGTGATTTGTCGTTTCGATGACGCTAGCCGCAATTCTCCCGAACGTATCGGAAATCTATTGCTGACTACCGGTTCCGGAACAAAGATTCCTCTTTCGCAAGTAGCGGAGATTAAGATGACAACTGGTGCCAGTACGATTACCCGTGAGATGAATAAGCGGCACTTGACGGTACGGGTTAATTTACGTGGCGTGGACTTGACGGCGTTCTTGAATAAGGCGAATGCGTTGATCGATAAAGAGGTGAAATACGATCATGATTCCGTGCATTTGAAATGGGCCGGACAGTTCGAGAACCAGCATCGTGCGTATGCCCGTTTGGGGGCTGTGGTTCCTTTGGCGTTGGGGCTGATGCTGCTTTTGTTGTTTGCGGCTTGCGGTAAATTCCGGCAGGCGGCTTTGATGATGAGTGTCGTTCCCTTGGCTTTGTTTGGTGGTATGTTGGCGTTGAATGTGCGGGGAATGACATTGAATGTCTCCTCGGCGGTTGGTTTTATCGCCTTGGTCGGTGTCGCTATCCAAAATGGCGTGATCATGATTTCCCATATCAATAACTTACGTACGAGGGAGCGGGATTTGAAAGATGCGGTGATAACGGGAACCAAGCACCGTTTCCGTCCGATCTTGATGACGGCTACGGTTGCGGTCTTGGGATTGCTTCCTGCCTCTGTCAGTACGGGGATCGGTTCGGACGTGCAGCGTCCCTTGGCTACGGTAATCGTTTACGGGCTTTTATTTGCTACGGTAATCACGCTTTATGTGCTTCCCGCTTTATACTATATGATCGAGAAGCATTATGAGGGGAAGGATTTGACGCCGGTATCGGAGGAAAAAGAGCTGCACGCTTAATCCGGCGGTGGAATTAAAAAGATGTACTATGTTTAGATTAGAAGATATGAAGAAATATATAATCCTGTCGTTACTCTGCGGATGCTTATCCGCGAATGCCCAGACCATGGTTCCGCTTACGTATCGGCAATATATGGAGCGGGTTGCGGAAGGTAACCTTGAGTATGTGTCGGAGAAATTGAATGTGCCGGCCGCTAAGGCCGAGGTAACGGCGGCAAAGGTGTTTAACGATCCGAATCTTTCCGTGTCTTATTTCAATAATGAGAATAATTCCTTGCAGATGGGAGAAGGTGTTGAGGTAGAACTGAGCAAAACTTTCTCTTTTGGGAAACGGGGTGCGAATATCTCATTGGCACGTAGCGAGAGTGAGTTGACCGAGGCATTGTTGGCCGATTATTTCCGGAATCTCCGGGCAGACGCTACGATTGCTATATGGAAGCCTTAAAGCAACATGAGTTGTATAAAGTAAAGGAGAATGCCTATGAGAATATCCGGGCATTGGCGGAGAGCGACAGTATCCGTTTCTCTTTAGGGCAAATCCGTGAGGTGGACGCTACGCAGAGCCGGGTGGAGGCCGGGGTCTTGCGGAACGAGTTGTTGCAAGCCGGTGCGGAATTAAAGAATGCTTTCTCGAACTTAAACCTCTTGACGGGGACTTTCAGTATGGATACTTTATTTCACCCAGAGGCCGAGTTACGTATGGAGCCTCGGAATTTTATCCTTGTTGACTTAATAACGGCGGCAAGCGAGGGGCGTACGGATTTGGTAGCTGCCTTAAAAAACAAGGAAGTGGCCGCTAGAGCCTTGAAAGTAGCTCGCCGGGAGCGGAATACGGATGTGGATTTGTCTATCGCCGTAAGCCGTAATGCCCGGGTTTATAATGAGGAAGCCCCGGCGCCTCCTTTTACCGGAGTGACGGCAGGTATCGCTGTTCCTTTGAAATTCTCTAATTTCAATAAGGGGACGGTTCGTGCCGCTCGTTATCGGGAGCAACAAGCGGAAGCGCAATATAAGCAGGCTCTTTTGCAAGTTCAGACGGAGGTGATGCAGGCATATCGTAATTATCAATCTTTCGCCGAGCAAGTTAATCATTATGAGGATGGGCTTTTAAGGCAAGCCCGTGAGGTGATGGATGGCAAGATTTACAGCTATAATAGGGGGGAAGTCTCTTTGTTGGAAGTCTTGGACGCACAGCGTACTTACGATGAAGTACAAGCTCAGTATATAGAGACGCTGTTTAATTACAGCTCAGCCTTGGTCGAATTAGAACGTTCGGCGGGTATTTGGGATATTGAGATTTGATTTGCGCTATAATTCAGAAAAGTAACAAGGGATAAATTGTAAGACGCTTACATTTCTATCCCTTGTTATTTTATCTGAATAAATCCATCAGTTTATCCGGTGATTGCCTAGTATCGAATATCTGATATTTCAGTAAATGATTCTTCTGCATGTTTAGACCATTGGATTTCTTTTACCATGAAGCCAACTTTTTTTGTAGTTTTTTCTTCAGCGCTTTTTGCTACAATAATCCCCATTGTTGAAATCTACTTCAGATTCAGCTATCTTACAAGTTAATTCAGCCTCGTCTGGTGCCCAAGGATAAAGGCCCTCCTTTTGCTTGGCTAGGCATAGACGTTTTATATAGGTCTCCACTTTCGATAATCTTTCCTCATCCATGCCTTTTATCAAGTCATAGAGATATTCTTTCCGTAAATTTAATTCCATCGTTGTCATAAGATTTGTTTTTTAGGTTTCTTAAACTAGATAAAGATAGCGTATATATTTGGATATTATGTATTTTTGTATCTAAAAAAATGAGCGCATGATATTCTACTTTACAGGGACAGGAAACTCCCGTTGGGTTGCGGAAGCGTTAGGGACGGCTTTCGATGAGCCGTTGGTTTCCATTGCCGATGCGTTGAATGAGGGTAAGAATGCTTATCCATTGGGGGAGAGGGAGAAAGTGTTTTTTGTGTTCCCTGTCCATTCTTGGGGGCCGGCTGTATTGGTGCCCCGCTTTATTTCCCGGTTGATCCTGTCCGGATATAAGGGGCAAGAGGTTTATTTCGTCTGTACTTGTGGTGATGATTGTGGATATACGGATCGGATCATGCGGAGCATCTTGGCGAGGCGGGGAATTGCCGTAACCGGAGGATTCTCTGTACAAATGCCGAACAATTATGTCTTGATGCCCGGCTTCGACGTGGATAGTAAGATGGTAGAGACTGAGAAACTGGAAAAAGCGCCGGAACGTGTAGGCGAGATCGTAGAGGCGATCCGGCAGAAGAGAAATCCCTCTTTGTATTATGCGGGAAGTGTCCCTCTTTTGAAGAGCTATATGGTCTATCCGTTGTTCACTCACTTTGCGATAGGCGGCAACCGATTTTATGCTACGGATGCCTGTATCTCTTGCGGCATCTGTGCGAAGGTCTGTCCGACCGGTACGATTTCCCTGTCGGGTGACGGAAAACCGGAATGGGCCGATTCTTGCGTTCAGTGTGTTGCCTGCATTCATCGTTGCCCGGTGCGTGCGATAGAATATGGTAAGATCTCGTTGAAAAAGGGACGTTATCATCACCCTGGGTTTAAGTAATCAATAAATAGAATAGAGAAATGAAGCAATTTTGTATGATGGCGCTTGCCGGCCTTTTGGTGGTTGGTTGCCAAGAAGTTCCAAAAGGATATGTTATCAATGGTGAGGTAGAGAATATGCCCGACGGTAAAATTTACTTGAAGTCATTCCGTAATAAAATGTTCTTTGACGTGGATACGGCGGAGATCAAAGATGGGAAATTCACCTTTAAAGGTGAGGTAGATCAGCCTTTACTATTCGGTTTGGCAACCGAGAGCATGAACTATCCGGTTCAACTTTTCTTGGAGAATACGGATATGAATGTCAAGATCGGGAATGACGGGGAGACTATTACCGTACAGAATTCACCGGTGAATGATGTCTTTCAAGAAAATGCGGAGAAGGTATTTGAGGAAGGGTATGATATTGACAGTTTGATTTCGAAATATCCAGATTCTCCGGCGGCGTCGTTCTATCTATATCGTTATTTTACCTACCAATTATCTTTGGATGATTTGAAGGCGACTCGTGCGAAGATTTCCCCGGTATTGGCGAATAGTCTTATGTGAAGGACTTGGACGGTATTATCAAACAATTAGAACACGTACAGATCGGACAAGTCGCTCCGGAGTTTTCCTTGCCGGATACTGCAGGAGTTTCTGTGTCATTGTCGGACTTTAGGGGAAAATATGTGTTATTGGATTTTGGGCCTCTTGGTGTCCCCCGTGTCGCAAGGAAAACCCTAACGTGGTAAATGCCTTCCAGCAATATAAGGATAAGAACTTACGATCGTAGGTATATCCTTGGACAAGGATAAGGCTAAATGGCAGAAAGCGATCGCAGATGATCATCTGACTTGGGCTCACGTTTCCGACTTGAAATATTGGGATTCTGAGATCCTGCTCTTTATGGGGTACGAGGTATTCCGGCAAATGTGTTATTGGATCCGAATGGGGTGATCATTGCCAAGAATATCACTGGAGAAGACTTACAGAATACCTTGAA
>ENA-OQCK01000431-OQCK01000431.1-human-gut-metagenome-genome-assembly--contig:-NODE-431-length-23329-cov-5.480648_pt1 | contig 23329 bp, 25 predicted proteins | sample MGYA00242498_ERZ504578 | MGnify/ENA primary metagenome ERZ504578 (study PRJEB26092, sample SAMD00036229) | human gut metagenome | host: Homo sapiens | study: EMG produced TPA metagenomics assembly of...
CTGTAATGTAATTCAGAGAATCACAGATACTAAATACCGCACCCACAGTACCATACAGTTCAAACTCCCGCATATCCTGAAGAAGATATAAAATCTCATGTCCTGACTTGATCTGCTTTTCTCTGGCAATCTCCAGCATTTCCTCGGAATTGTCCACTCCGATCATATCGTAGCCATCTGCTGCGAGAAGCTCCGTCATGGTTCCTGTTCCGCATCCCAGATCAAGCACCAGCCCGTCCTGCACGCCATACTCTTTTAACAATTCCTTCAGATAGCTTTCCATTCTTCATATGGAATATTATCCATAAAGGTATCATACACTGCCGCAAAACTTGTATATGCATCCATCTTCCTGCTCCTTTTTCAATTCCTGCTCTTCATTTTAGCATAACAAGGTGCAACTGTAAATCAATAACCCTCTTTCCTTGCCGTTTGCCCTGCTGCTGTTTTCAATTTGTTCATATTTTACTTACACAAATTTTCTTGACACTTTTACTTTTTTTGAGATAGAATAAGGACGGAAATTTGCTGCATATGCTGTCATTGTCACGACAATGAGGCTTTTTCTTTTGCAGATATTTTTAATACATACAAAAAGGTGGTGAGGTTATGGACGCTGGAGCCAGTCATCCTTCGGGATTTTTCAGAAAATTAAATAGAAAAAGGAGAGTGTTGAACGATGAACAAAGAAATTTTTGTAAAACTCCTTGCACAGCGCCAGTTCAAGGCTGTCAGAAGCATTCTGGATGTGATGAACGAAGTAGATATAGCCTCACTTCTTTCCGATCTGGACGATAAAGAACTTGCACTTGCATTTCGTCTCATTCCAAAAGATAAAGCTGCGGAAGTATTTGCCAATATGAATCATTCCATGCAGACGTATCTGGTAGAGATGTTTTCCGAAAAGGAGTTAAAAGAGCTGCTCGATGACCTTTATATGGACGATACGGTGGATCTTCTGGAAGAACTTCCTGCCAATCTTGTCAATCGGATTTTAAATACCGTAGATCAGGCCGACCGGACTTTGATCAATCAACTTCTCAATTATCCGGATGACAGTGCGGGGACTCTTATGACAACGGAGTATGTCGATATCCGGGAGACAATGACGGTTGCCCAGGCTATGGCACATATCAAAGAGACCGGGATTCACAAGGAAACGATCTACACTTGTTATGTAACAGATCAGCGCAGGTTGCTTGGCATCGTCAGTGCCAAAGATCTGATGACAACTGCCGACGATGTTTTGATCCGGGATCTAATGCAGACAGAGATAATTTCTGTCTCAACACATACAGACAAAGAAGAAGTGGCACAGTTGTTTACAAAATACAATTTTCTCGCCCTCCCCGTTCTGGATCAGGACGAACGGCTGGTCGGAATCGTCACATTCGATGATGCCATGGATGTTATGGTAGATGAGGCAACCGAGGATATTACCAAAATGGCTGCCATGAGTCCAAGTGAAAAAAGCTATTTTGAAACATCTGTATTGGCACATGCAAAGCATAGAATTGCTTGGCTTTTGATCCTCATGTTCTCTGCTACCATCACAGGAACCATCATTACCAGATATGAGAACGCTTTCGCTGCGATTCCACTTCTTGTATCCTTCATCCCCATGCTGATGGATACCGGCGGAAACTGTGGTTCTCAAAGTTCCACCTTGATCATCCGCGGAATTGCATTGGGAGAAATTCAATTTTCCGACCTGTTTCGGGTCATGTTTAAAGAATTTCGTGTTTCTCTGATCGTCGGAGTTGCACTTGCACTTGCGAACGGAATCCGCATTCTGATCATGTACAAAAATGCCGGACTTGCTCTGGTCATTGGATTGTCTCTGGTTGCTACGATTGTAATTTCAAAACTGATCGGATGTGTTTTACCATTGATTGCTAAAAAACTGCATATGGATCCTGCAATCATGGCATCCCCATTGATCACAACTCTGGTAGACACCTGTTCCATTTTAATCTACTTCAATATTGCAACGCAGGTATTTCAACTATAAACCCAAAGGAGGAATCGTCCCAAACGCACGATCCCTCCTTTGTTTTTTCTCTATGCCTCTACAGGCTCACCCATACTGATCGTCTTCATCAACTGATACTCGTTCTCTGAAGATTCTTTTAAAATCACAAGTCTGCATCTTTTCCAACTGCAATAGCTCCTTTTTGAGTGAGTCCAAATTCCTCCGCCTGATTTCCGGAACTCATCTGCACTGCCTCTTGTAAGGAAGCTCCTGTAAACTTCATGATATTTCGAAATGCATCTATATAAGTAAGAACACTTCCTGCGATCGTACCATCTTCCAGTCTCGCTGTGCCATCTTTCACATAGACCGTCTGACCGCCCAACTCACTTTTTCCTTCCGGCATACCTTTTGCCCGCATAGAATCTGTCACAAGTTCAATTCCATTGCTGCCCTTTACTTTATATGCCATATATACCATCTTTGGTTTGATATGGATGCCGTCACAGATCATCTCTGCTTTCACGCCTTCTGTCAAAAGTCCATAACCTGTCACACCCGGTTCTCTGTGATTAAGACCTCTCTGGGCATTGTAAAGATGGGTTACATGACATGCTCTGCAGCAGCACAACTGATCGTAAGTTGCATTGGAATGTCCTGCACTTGGTACGATCCCATTTGAAAGACACCAGTCTTCAAATTCTGTATCCGCTTCTTCCGGAGCATAAGTCACGATTTTAATCCGGTTTCCGCTCAGTTCATTCCAGTATTTTAAGACTGCTGCATCCGGCTTCTGGATATAAGATGCATCCTGTGCACCCTTGTAATTCACGGAAATAAACGGTCCTTCCAGATGGATTCCCTGAATGATCGGGTTCTTCTCTGCCGCTGCTTTGATATTCTTCATGGCACTTTCAATATTCTCTGAAGTCTGCGTCATCGTCGTGCAGAAATAAGAAGTAATTCCTTCTTTTGCAGCCATCTGTCTGACCATCCAGTCAATCTCATCTGCCGATGCATCCATGCTGTCCAGACCATATCCTCCATGGCTGTGTACATCAATGAATCCCGGAATCAGATACATTCCTTCCACTTCTACAATCTCATCCTCTTCTCTTGACACAAAATTCTGCATGGAGCCTACCTCGGCGATCGTCTTTTCATATCTTACAAATCCATCCTCAATTACTCCATTCCCCGTATAGATTGTCTTATTTTTTATTACTTTCATCACATTTTTTGCACAGCCGCCCCAGACTGGTCCTGTGCACTCCTTTCTGGTCTTTCTGATGTTTATCATAATACCAGACAGGTATTCTGTCAAAGTAATCTTGCAAGATTTATCATTTTATCATCCGATATTCCATCATCTCATATGCAATATGGCAGCCCTCCTGAATCTCCGGAGGGAGCAGTGCCATTGCCACACACTTTTCTTCTGCATTTTCATCTTCCAGTTTTTGCAGATACGCATACTCTCCGTCTATTCTGATCACTCTGTAATCAATTCTCTCAAACATGTAAATTCTCCTTCCTTTTTTGTTATTGTTCACAGTGACTTTTTTCAAGCATATACAGTCCTGCGGGAACCGCAAAACTGATTCCTGCCAGACAACACAGACCGACAACCAGCCAGATCAACGGATATTGAAATACAAAATACGAAAGTTTTATTTCCATATACGTCTTGATCCATTGTAACATGACACTTCCAATTGTCACAAGCAGAACTGTCACCGCACAAAAATAGTATCCGCCTTCCATCATGAAAAGCATACGCTTCTGCCGTTTCGTCATCCCCACTCTTTCCATGATCTCCAGTTCCTTTTTTCTGGAAAAGATTCCTGTGACCACGATATTTAAGTAATTTGTCATTCCTGCCATCAACAGCACAATACTGATACTTCCAAAAATAATCCGATTCCCCTGGATATAATCTTTCGCATTTTCCAGTAATTCCGACTTGCTGATACAGAAGATTCCCGCTTCTCCACTCTGATCCTCTACTCCTGCTGCGGACACATTTCTCCGTCTTTTGTTTTCTTCCTCCAAAATATTTTGAATTTCTTTCCGGACCACTGCTTCTTTTTTGTTTTCTACATTCAGTTCCATATAAAGCGTCTTTTTCTCTGTCGGAATCTTTGCAAAGCCTTTCTCACTGATCAGAAAATAAATAATTCCTTCGCTTCCATGCCACGTCTGACGGATATCTGGGAATCCTTCTGCCCGGTTGTCCAGATATCCGCTCAGACAAAATGCCGGCGACTGTTTTCTCTGCATATTTTCTGCTTCTATCTGCTCATCCCGCTCTTTCGGACTCAGCTGGTTCCACTGCCTCCAGTCCCGCTCTGACAACATCGTCGAAAAATACAGTGGTTCTCCCACACTTCTCTGGCTTCTTCTTCCTGTTTCGGGTTCAGCTGATGGTCATGAAGAATTACAACTCCGTCGCCTTCTTTCAAACTCTCAATATCCACCGGAAGATTTTTCTCTTTCACATAACGTGCAAGCTTTTCCATTTCTTCATCCGTAAGAATCTGAACCGTATCTTCTGTAAATCCCTCCAGCATAGAGTCTTCCTTTTCCTTCAATGGCTGCTCATTTTCCTCCAGCGGACGGATTCCTTTTCCGGAAATTGTAGTCATCAGATAGGCACCCTCCATAACATAAGAATCCTCTCGATTCACACCATCCAGCTCCAGCAGCCTGTCCCGCACTTCTGAAGAAACCGGTGAAAACTCCTCATATTCATTTCCATACAACAGTTCAAAATTATCTCCTTCTGTCTCCATCGGATCATATCCTGCATCCCGGGACTGGTATTCTTTCCCATATCCCTGCTCCATTCCCCAGTCACTGAACATGCCGGCAATCAGAAAATCCGGTCGTTTTTCTATCACATGAGTATAGTCGCCTCCTTCTGTAATGACCACAGATGCGAGCAGCATTTCCACGCCGAGAAACAGCGAGATCACCGTAAGCAGAAATCTCCCTTTGTATCTTCTTACATTCTGCCATGCCATATAGCCGATTTCTCCTGTTTTTGTCCGCTTCTTCAAATTCACCTTCCTTTTTGAAGGTTGACGGATTCCGTAAATGGCTGTGCTGCTCTCCACGCAAGATGTGCTGACTACATGGCGGATCACAAGCCACGCCGTTCCAAGCGTAAGAATCATCGCAAAACCAACCGCGGCCAATAAAATTGCAGGAGAAAATACCTGGAACTCTCCGGAGCCGCCATATCCGTTTAAATACCTGCTTCCCAGAATTTCCGGAATCAGAAGGTACAAGATCATCCCCGAAAAAAGACTGCCCAGCAAAACTCCCGGCAGCAGGATCGCCAGAATCTGCCGAAAATAAATCCTTTTTATCTGCCGTTTTGTCGTTCCGATCGTATACAAAAGTCCCATCTGTTGGATGTCTCTGTTCATAGAGATTTTCATCACATTATAGATCAGTAAAAACATCCCGAAAAGAATAACCAACGCGCCACATGCAGCCAGCTCATAGCCTCCTGTCAGACGATTGATCGCTTCGTAAGCAAATGTATTATCTGCCGTAATCTTCAGTTCCTTGCTTCCCAGATCCCGATACAGCCGTTCTTCTGTTTTCTGCCATTCCATCCCATCCGTCTGTGCGAGCAAAATATCTGACGTTTCCTGTAGATCATATCCCCACTCTTTTCCTTTTTCTTCTGATACATATCCAACCGAGGCCTGTAAATCTGTATAATCCATATACCATCCACTTAAGAGAAATGTCTCCTGTGCTGTCTGAAACAATCCGATCTGTACTGTCAATGAGAGCTTCATTCCCTGCTTCGGCGTTTCAATCCCCAGCTGCTGCAGGCTTTTTGCAGAAAGCATGAGTTCCTGCTTTTTCTCAGGATAATGTCCATGAATCTCCGTGTATGCGGGACTTACCATTTTATTCCACGCAGATGTATCCAACACCTCCAGATTACATACATGTTTTTCGGAAACTGTCGCCTCTCCCACAGATATACTGCGGCCACTTTCTTTCACATAGGAAAGATCTTCGATTTTCTGATATATCCCATTGTCTGCATGTTCAATCCGGACCGAAGCAGTTGTTCCTTCCGCCCTTACAGCCTTTATATACTCTGCTTTTGTCTTTCCAGAGGCAATTCCAAATACCATCGTCAGGGTCACAATACAAAGCGTAACTGCACTCATAAGAATTCTGTTTCTTCCCCGGTTCCATTTTCCAAATTCACGTGCCAGCATCCCAAGCACCTGCTGATTCTGATTCGGGATAAATGTCTTTGTCTCCATCCTTTATCCCTCCATCTGATACTTTCCGTCCTCAATACGGATGATCCGATCTGCCATCTGAGCCACTTCTTCCTGATGCGTCACCACAAGTACTGTCTGATGAAATCGCTCTGCACAGGATTTCAGCAGTCCGATCACTTCACTGCTGTTTGCCGAATCCAGATTTCCCGTAGGCTCATCTGCCAGTACAACTGCAGGTTTTGTCATTAATGCCCTGGCGATCGCCACTCTCTGCTGCTGTCCTCCGGAAAGCGTTCCGGGCAGCCGCTCCAGTTGATTCTGAATTCCCAACAGCATCACGATTTCCTCAAAGAGTTCCTGATCGATCCCTGTTCCATCCAGCCGCAGTGGAAGTACAATATTTTCATACACACTGAGCACGGGAACCAGGTTGTACTGCTGAAATACAAATCCGATATTTCGTCTGCGGAATATGGTTCGCTCTTCTGCTTCCATATCTTTCAAGCTTTTTCCGCGGATCCAGACACCGCCTTCTGTCGGAACATCCAGACCCCCAAGCAAATTTAAAAGCGTTGTTTTCCCACTTCCTGAGGTTCCCACAATTGCAAGAAATTCGCCATCTTCCACCGAAAATGTCACTCCATCCAATGCATGGACTTCATAGGTGTCTGTAACATAATATTTCTTCAGCCCGATCGCTTTTACCATTTCCATGATTTTCCTTTAACCTTCCCAATGCAGATTTCATTCTCCCACCTTACCAGAATACGCTTTCACTCTTTACAGATATTCAGTTACTTTAATATAAGAAACAACATTCCGTTTTGTCGCCCTTCCATGCACTCTATCATATTCTTTCAATGCCCTTCTGAAAATGCCTGCCAAGGTTGCTGTATTGAAAGGAACACGCGTAAATCTTTTCATATTCCTTCATCCCCTGGACTTGCCAAAACATATCATAAAAACTTATCTTATAAGCTCTCAGCCAATCCCACATAATCTCCGGATCAGCAACATTTGGATTATCCAGATGACACCTACTGCATAATAATACATGATTTGATGGAATATCTTCTCCTCCAAGTGATTCTGGAACTATATGGCATCTCTAAAGATGTCTCTTACATCCACTTCTCGAGCATCTCTCATGTGCTTCTGAAAAATCCACACTCATCCACTTCTGCTTCCCAGTACTCTACAATTTGTTCTTTTGTCGTTTTGATCTTCTTTCTTTTACTCATATAATCTCTCTTTTCTGTAGACAACACACCGTCTCAACGGTACTTTCATTGACCCAACAAAGTTCCTGTGTTTCCCTGTCTCCAAAATACACCGGAAAATGGAACTTTATGTGCTTCAGGAATTTGCCATCTGGCTGCTCCTGCTCATAAATATCCACCTGTTCTACAAAACTGTTAAGAAATTCTTTCTTCTCCACACCTTCAATCTCATCATACAAACGGTATAACCTTGTCTACATATCCTGATATTTCTTCTGTATCTATTCTTGAACCGATTTTATTCAGAATTGTCTATTTTCAGTTGGAACTGCGGCAGACACCGAACAAGGATATGCGCCGATATGAACGCCTCATATCAACGAAGTCTGGTGTGGAGACAGCAGTGCCGGTCCCCGCCTTACAGATTCGGATGGAAAAAACACCGGGACTATATCATTGCCCTGATCGATGATGCCAGCCGGTTCATTACCGGGATCGATGTGTTCTACAATGATAACTTTATCAATCTGATGTCCGTTATGAGAGCAGCCATAGCAAAGTATGCCCGCCCTTGATATGCGGGATTTCCATTCACTGAAAGAGCTGAGGAGAAGTCTGTACGCTTTTGTCCAACAATACAACCAATCCCCCCATTCTTCCCTCCGTGGACTGTCCCCACAGGACCGTTTCTTTTCAGAACCGGAGCAGATACGCCGACTTTCTGAGGAAGACATCCGTCAAAATTTCCTGAGAAGACGAAATCCGAAGTTATAAGATTTAAATTATCCATTTTCAAAACAAGCCACCGGGCATTATCCCTATGTGGCTTGTTTCATCTATGATTATTTCCATTATAAAGTTTAGGTTTCATGTACAATCGACAGCCCAACTTAACTATTTGCTTTCTACTATTGTATATGTTCCTGATTCAAAATTTACATATAATGTTGCAAATGCACTATTATATTCCCAGCGGATTTCCAGAGACCTCTCCCCTCCGGAGATTGCTACCTCTGCGCCTTCCGAAAATGCCTTATGGGTATTTCGCATGCGGATTAACGCAAGCTGTTTTTGAACCACATCTTTTTTCAACCCTTCCGTGATCTGATCAGTGGAAAGATTTGTCCGGTTGATTTCCTTATGTCCGGATTCTCCCGCGCGCCGCACCGCTTCATGGTCATTTTTTCCGGCAAACAAATCCAGATACCAGACCTGCGGTTTGCCCGGCATAAACATCTGTATAGCACGCGCCAGAAGCATTTTTTCGTCCGACGCCCCCAATGCACTGTAATATGTGGCATTTACCTGATAATACAGATTCTTTTGTCCATGTAAATTTTTGACCATGCCTCCGCGGGATACGATCCGTTCAATCAACGACTGGATTTCCTCTTCCGGAAGCAGCCCCTTTAAGTCCAGAAGCGGGATGCCGTCGTGACAGCCGAGCATGTTGACCGTGGAGATCTTCTTTTCCACAATCTCCTTCGCCCATGCCGCAAGGTACGTTCCCCGCCGGTTCTCAATCGCATCAATGACCAGTCCCGGCAGGAAAAATCATAGGTTGCATAGCCTTTTTCTGCAAGTGTCTCATATATTTTTTCATCATACGCTGCGTGGATCTCCGGCAAAAGCGTAAGTCCCAAAGGTTCTGCCAGCGCATGGATCTTCTGTAAAAGTTCCCACGTTTCCGGATCATTGAGAAAGTTTTTCTTTCCCGGCGTCTTCGGCGCATAGGCAAAGGCATCCAGCCGCACAATCGCTGCGCCGTAAGAGGCTATTTTTTCCAGTGTTTCACGATAAAACTCCCACACTTTTGGTGACTGGATGTTTACATCCATCTGTCCGAGATACTGTCTGCCATGCACTTCCTGATAAAAGGTATTCCAGTACGGCACTTTTTTTCCATCCGGAAATTCCACCATCAGGATCGGCAGCCCGGGTTTGCGGAAAAACATCTGCTTCAGGCAGCTTTCATCCGGCTGGATATAGCCTTCCTCCGTCATGGTTCCATGCCCTTCCCAGAAATGGTTCCAATCGATGAAAAAATCGCGGTACGCAGAAGCTTCCCCTTTTTCCACAAGATCCCGAAACTGCGGGGACTGTGCGGAAGCATGGTTTAAAATAAAATCGAGTTTCAGATCGATTCCCATATTCTTTAACTGGTCAAGGCCTTCCCGGTCGGCAAGCTGCTCATTCAGGTCATAGTCGATCACGGAAAATCCCCGGTCGAGATCGGAATGGTACAGGCTCGGCAGAATGTAAAAAGAAGAAAATACATTCTGCAAAGCCTCCGTTTTCAGCAATGTTACGATATCCCCAAGATTTCTTCCAAGACTGTCTGGATATGCATTGAGCATCGGTTTACTGTTCATAAACACTTCCGTCCTTTCCCACGATCAATCCTGCATTTTTGCGCTGCACTTCGAGTTTTTCCTGTTCCAGTTCTACCACGCGGCAGATAAACGGGCTTGCGGCATTCTCATCGCGGTTTCTGCGGATGCGCCGCTCCCTGGTCTCCCCCGGGGAACTTTCCAGAAAGACGGGCAGATCCACACCATGTAAATCGTCACTGCCTCCGTGTGTCCACTCCAGAAGTAATACGGATATTCCGGAAAAATCGGTTTCTTCCGATGAAATCTCGCCATCTTCCCGTCCCATATGCCGCAATGTGATCGAATCTTTTCCCTCATGAAATGCCGCAAGCACTTCATTGATCCGGTCGAAGTCAATCTCTTTCTTTGTCCCGAGATATCCACGCAGTCCGTCTTCCCCTGCCTCTTTATACACACGCATCCGTTCTTCATCGTTGCGTTTTGGAATCCGGTGTGGATAATCATCGCCCGAGAGCAGATAACAACCAATTCCGTCATTTAAAAAGTACTGCTGCAATGCTGTTGCAAGTGTTGTTTTCCCGGAACCGGAACCACCGTAAATGCTGATGACCATGCGTTTTTCTGCATTTCTGTCACACCATTTCTGCACTTTTTCATATAATCTTCCCGCCTCTTTCAGTTCGGTAAAGGCAAACTGATACGCCTCATATTCCCCGGTAAACGGTGGAAGCGGAATTCCCGCATGCATCATTGCCGCACCGGAATACTGTCTGCCGCTTTGTTCTTCCAGATACACAGCATCCGGTTTTAACCCACGCAGACGTACATAAACGGTCGCCTGATTTGCCTCAGCCATAAGACGCACCACACTTACCAGTGCATGATCCTGTTCCTCTGATACCGACATCCATGCCGCAATTTCATCCGTAAACGGATCAGACAGACGCCAGTACGTTCCCTCGTTAATGAGCGTTTCATACTTCTTATACGTTTTGATCTGCTCCCGGATCTGCTGTTTTTCCTCATCCGATAAAAGCGCCGGGTTTAATTCGTAACCGAAAGTTCCCGCCATCGCCGTCACCCCGCGGGTATGGAAACTTGTCACCCGTCCGGTCTGGTGATTTGGCACCGCCGAAACATGCGCCCCCATCGCGGAAACCGGATAGAAAAACGAAGTTCCGTACTGGATTCTTGTGCGGTTGATCGCATCGGTATTGTCGCTGCACCAGATCTGTGGGGAATAATAAAGCATTCCTGCGTCAAACCTGCCGCCGCCACCGCTGCATCCCTCCAGCAGAAGATCCGGATAGCGGCTGCACAAACGCTCCATGAAATCATAGACACCAAGGACGTAATCATAGGAAAGATTTCCGGCATAAACATCTGCCATGCTGCGGTTCATATCCCACTTGACATAGTCAATTTTCCCTGATCGAGCACGACACAGATCTGGTCAAAGACACAGTCACGCACTTCTTTTCTGGAAAAATCAAGCAGTAACTGGTTTCTCGAGCGCACCGGCTTTTTCCCCGGAATCTGAATTGCCCAGTCCGGATGTGCCCGGTAAAGGTCGCTGTCTTCATTGACCATCTCCGGCTCAATCCAAATGCCAAATTTCACCCCCTGATTATGCACACGGGTAATAAGCTCTGCCAGGCTTCCCCCCAGTTTCTTTTCATTGACCTGCCAGTCCCCAAGGGAAGAATTATCATCGTTTCTTTTCCCAAACCAGCCGTCATCCATCACTACCATATCAATTCCAAGGGAAGCAGCTTCTTTTGCCAGATCCACGATCGTATCTCCCGTAAAATCGAAATATGCTGCCTCCCAGCTGTTGATCAGCACCGGGCGCTGCATATGGACATATTTGCTGCGGCACACATGGTTGCGGATGCAGTTATGATATTGCTGCGACAGTGCAGACAATCCGTTTGCCGAATAAGACAAAATGACTTCCGGTACCGTAAAGGTTTCTCCTTCCGCAAGCGGATAGGAAAACAGTTCTTCATTTAATCCGAGAAGCAGGCGCGTCTGGTTGAACTGATCTTTTTCTGCCTCACAGGAGAAATTTCCGCTGTATACAAACAGCATTCCATAGCAGCTGCCTGCGGTCTCTGTTGTTCCTTTTTCTGCCAAAATCACTGCCGGATTATACTGATGGCTGGATGTTCCCCTGCGGCTGCCAAACGCAATGGTTCCATGTCCCAGCGGCGTACGCTCCAGATTGCGCTCCATGGCATGTTTTCCATAAAACCGCAGGACATCAAACTCTCCCTGTACAAAATCCAGACAGGCTGCCGCTGCCTTTTCGATCGTAATCTGCCCGGTTCCTGTATTTTTAATCCGGACACTTCTTGTAATGACATCGTTTTCTTCCAAAACACCGTACAGCAGATGTACTTCAACCTGTGCGTTTCATCTGCGAGGACAATTTCCAGTGTCTGCGCTTCCTTTTCGTCTGCCCAGACAGCCGGAAGTCCCTGCAACCGGTATTTACCGTTTCGGATTTCATAGCTTTTAAAAAGCAGATCCGCACTTTCCACCCCTTTTTCATTTTTGATATTCAGTGCAATATTGCGGTAATCTCCGGTGCCAAGGGACGGATATTCCTGTGGTAGCGCATCCAGCGAATAGGTGCGGTCCATACCGGCTGCATAAGGATTTCCGGAAAATCCGCGGTCTGCATAGGTTAGGACATAGTCCATAGAACTGTTTGTTTTTTCTCCGTAGTACAAATGCAACAGATATCCCAGTGGATCAACCTGCATCTGATAAGTTGTATGCGCCGTATGCAGGGTAAATATTTTTTTATTTGGATTGTATATAATTGCCATAGAAGTCACCTCATTTATTCTTTATCCTTTGACTGCACCGTTTGCCACACCATTTAAAATCTGTTTCTGGCAGATCACATAAAAGATCAAGATCGGGATCAGTGCCAGAATATAGGAGGCAAACGCCAGATTGTAGTTGGTTCCAAACTGTGTCTGGAAGTTAAGCTGTGCAAGTGGCAGTGTATTCTGTCCGGTTCCGGACATGATTACAAGTGGTGTCATAACATCGTTCCAGGTTCCAAGGGCTGTCAGGATCGCAACCGTCGCATGCATCGGTTTCATCATTGGGAACACCACTTTCCAGTAAGTCGTCCAGGTGCTTGCCCCGTCAATATCTGCTGCTTCTTCGAGTGCTTCCGGGATATTTTTTAAATATCCACTGTAAAGCAGAACATTCATCGGCATGTAAAATACCAGATACAGCAGGATGACACCCGCGCGGTTTCCAAGTCCCATATGCGCCGTCTGCTTTACCAGAGGCATCATTAAGATGGAAAACGGAACAAACATTCCGCTGACAATATACAGATAGATAAATCGGAAACTTTTTCTTCTTGCCATGCCGCGTCCGATCACGTAGCCTGCAATTGAGTGGATCAGGATTGCCAGTACGATCGTTACCAGTGTGATCAGTAAACTGTTTCCAAGAGAGTGCCAGAAATCGGTCACTTCCATTGCCTGATGGAAGTTTTCAAAACTCCATTGTTTCGGGAAAGAAAGTGCACCCGCCACATCGTTTGTCATCTCACTCGGTTTCTTAAATGCAATAATCACTGCCATATACAGTGGGAAAAATACAGTTAATGTCCCCAGAATCAGAACAATTGTAAGTACCAAGTTTGTTTTCTGCTTTTTTTTCGTCATAACTGCTCCTCCTTCTTATTCATAACTGTCATCTGGAAAAGTGAAATCGCCACGATCACAATAAAGAATATAACTGCATTTGCACTCTGGAATCCAAACTGTCCGCCATCCATACCGTTTTTATATATCAGATAAGAAATGGATTCCGTGCTCTGTGCCGGACCTCCCTTGGTCAAAGACATGATCTGGTCGAATACCATGAGAAAATTCTTTGTGCTCAATACCAGATTGATTGTTACAAACGGCATAACCAGTGGAAATGTTACTTTCCAGAACTGTTTCCATTTACTTGCTCCATCAAGCATACTCGCCTCGTAAACTTCCTCCGGGACGGTCTGCAGACCGGAAATATAAATAATGGTATTCATGGCAACTGCCTGCCATACACCAACAATCAGCACACCAATCCATGCGTATTTTTCACTTGCAAGAATACTGTTCTGTAAAAATCCAATATGGAACACATTTCCCACAGTTGGAAGAATGTAAGTAAAAATAAAACTAAAAATATAGCCGATGACAAGTCCTCCTAAAATATTCGGTACAAAATAAATACCGCGCAGTGCACTTTTAAAACGGATTGCACTGTTTAATCCAACTGCCATGATCAGACTCAGCACATTTACCAGTATCGTTCCTGCCAGTGCATATTTAAACGTAAACAAATAGCTTTTTCCCACTCGGGAATCCGTAAACAGATCTGCATAGTTCCGGAATCCGACATAATCGTACGTTCCGTATCCTTTATAATTGGTAAAACTGTAAATCACACCTTTGATCATTGGAAGTGTATTGAATGCAAAAAATAAGATTACAACCGGTATGATAACCACCCAGAATGTTTTGTCCCTGTTTGACATTTTCTTTTTCATTGTGCATCCTCCTGTTCTTTCTGATAATCCTGTACTTTCCGAATCAGATCCCGGTTATAGCGCTTCCAGTCGGAATCAAATTTTTTCAAAAACTTTTCCTGTGCATTGTCGCTTGTATCCAGCAGGAACGTCTGGATCATGGCATCCACGCTCATCTCACTCGGATAATGGTGATCCTGATAATCTGCCATGCGGTTATTTTCAATGTAAGGACGCATATCCTTGAGTGTTTCCGGAATTGCAAAATCCCCATCCTTGCAGGCAATTCGCCCTGATCATCCAGATAAATCTGAATGGTTTCATCTTCATACAGATATTTTAAAACTTCATATGCTGCTTCTTTGTTTTTGCATGCTTTCATCACAGAAAACTGTAAATCAATTCCTGAATTTAATACATTGTCTGATTCCTCATCATTTGCAGGAAATGTAAAAGAGCCGATATTCATATCCGGATTGACCGATTTGATCTGCGGGATCGCATAGCTTCCGATCGGATACATGGCAGATTCCCCGCGGGCAAATGCTGTACAGGCATCGTTATAACCATATGCATACGGATTTTTTTCGGCGTAATCCAAAAGCGCACGCATCTTTTCTGCTACCGGTCCATACGTATCGGAAAATGTGGTATTTCCCATATTTACCTGATTGCAGGTATCCGAATCGGTAAGTCCGACTGCCAGCGCATTCCACGGAGCCAGACAGGTCCAGGTATCTTTAAAGCCCAGATACAGCGGAAGTGTTCCGCTCTGTTTTATTTCATCACACAGTGTGGTAAATTCCTGCCAGGTGGTCGGAACTTTCCAGGCATTTTCCTCAAACAGATCTTTGTTATATAAAATTCCTGCCGCGTTTGCCACATATGGAAGTGCATACGTGCCATCCTTTGGAATAAACTCCAGTTCCTTATCCATATCCAGATATGCCTGTTTACGGTCTGGACTTCATCCAGATCGGAAATATCATCAAACAGATCTGCATCTAAAAAGTTGGAATAGTTGATGTCTCCTCCGATTGCGATGATATCCGGATAATCCTCCCGGATAAAACGTGTCTTTAAAATGGTCATTGCTTCGTTTGGAGATGAAATCGTCAGATGGATGTCATCATGTGTTTCATTGAACCGCTTTTCAATCTTTTCAAATGCCTTAACTGCTTCCGGTTTGTAGGAAACCACTTCGATTTCTGTTTTCCCGTCTGCCCTTTTTTCACTTCCGCATCCAGCAAGACCCGTCATACACATGCCAAATGCAAGCACCGCCGCAACACTGCGGAAAATATTTCTTTTTGCCATATTCCTCTCTCCTTTTTTGCAATATATCCGTTTACTTTTTTGATAATCTGATTATAACATACCTTTATGCATCCTTAAATATCTATATTTTTTCAGTTTTATACCGAAATGCAATATTTTATGCTATAATAGATATTGATGTCGCATTTTGATATATAAGGAGTATTTTATGAGCAATACATTTTTTAATATTTTTCCAAATGAAAATTTTATCGATCTGTGCATGTATCAGTTTGGATATGAACAGTGTGATCCCGGCCATTCATTCGGGCCTGCAACACGCAACCACTACCTGTTTCACTACGTTCTTTCCGGAACCGGAACACTCATGGCAAACAATTCCAAAGGAGAAACACGGACCTATTCTGTAAAAAGCGGACAGGGGTTTATGATTTTTCCCGGCCAGATCAACACTTACATTGCCGATGAACAGCTTCCGTGGAAATATATGTGGATTGAATTTGACGGATTACGTGTAAAAGAGGCTTTAAGTGTCACAGATTTGTGCAAAGACGCGCCCGTTTATCATTCCCACTCCAAAGAATTGCGGGAAAAACTTGCCGATGAAATGCTTTATATTGTCAATCATCCACAGGAATCTTCCTTCCATCTCATCGGGCATCTGTATCTGTTTTTAGACTATCTGCTGCAGTCAGCAAAATCGACAAAGCTGGTCTCCAGCGGACGCATGAGTGATTATTACATAAAAGAAGCGATCAATTATATTGAACAGAATTTTCAGAATAATATTTCGATTGAAGATATCGCTGCGGTATGCGGCATCAACCGGAGTTATTTCGGAAAAATCTTCCGCAACTCGATCGGCCGCTCCCCGCAGGAATTTCTTATGAACTACCGCATGGTAAAGGCTACGGAATTATTAAAGCTGACTTCCTTATCCATTGCAGATGTCGGCTCTGCTGTCGGATACGAAAATCAGCTTCATTTTTCCCGTGCTTTTAAAAATATTTATGGTGTTTCTCCGCGGGAATGGAAAAACCAGAACAAGTAACAATAGATAGGATAGAGTAAACGCAAAATAGCGAGTACCTGTTCAAAATCATCCGATGTGAGATAATAGACTCATTATAATGGTATCGTAATTTAAGACACTTTCCGAGACATTTTATAATGAATCTGATATACTGTAACCAATACAGAAAGAAGGATTATTATTATGTCACGAACAAGAAGAAATTTCTCTGCAAAATTCAAATCTGAGCTTGTTATTGAACTGCTCAGGGGAGAAAAAGACTTAAATACAATTGCTGCTGAAAATAACATTCAACCAAATCTTCTCCGTAATTGGAAGAAGGAATTCCTTGATAAAGCTTCCGTTGTCTTTGACGATACACGAGAAGAGAACCTGAAAGAGAAGCTGGCTTCAGAACGCAGGGAAAAAGCTGAATACGCAAAAAAAAGTTGGGCAACTCACCATGCAGGTGGTTGGTTGAAAAAAAAATCTGAAGAAACACTTGGACCTGACTACGAGAGTAAATTTAGTCCGAAACCTTTTGAAGACTAAAGAGCTCCCGGTCAAAACAGGTGCCAGATTGCTTGATATTAATCGCACCAGCATATATTATAATGGAACTCCTGTTTCTCAGGAAGAACTGGACTGTAAGACCATTATAGACCGTTTACACACGGATAATCCGGCATGGGGTGCCCGTCAGATGTCTTCACAACTGAAAATGCGTGGCCATAAAGTCGGCCGCCGCAAAGCACGCCGCTACATGACAGAAATGGGGATTAATCCTATCTATCCCAAAATGAACCTTTCTAAGCGTATGCAACAGGCAAAAGTCTGCCCGTATCTGCTTCGCAATGCCGTTATCGACCGTCCAAATCAGGCATGGTCAATCGACATCACTTATATCCCCATCAAGAGCGTGGATTCCTGTATCTGACAGCTGTAATCGACTGGTACAGCCGCTGTATTGTAGGCTGGGAAGTTGATGATACCCTGGATACCAGAATGGTTATCAATGCATTGAAAAAAGCGTTTAAAACAGCAAAACCAGTTATCCTAAATTCTGATCAGGGATGTCAGTTTACAAGCAACGAATATATGAATTTCCTCAAGGAGAACCAGATTCGTCAGAGCATGGATGGAAAAAGCCGTTGGCAGATAATATTATGATTGAAAGATGGTTTCGTAGTTTTAAGTACGAGGAAGCATATCTGACTCAGTATGCCAATATCCGTGAAGCACGGAAAGCGATTGGGAAATATATTCATACCTACAATTTTGAACGTTGTCATTCTGCCATTAACAATCAAACTCCGGCATCCTATTATTATCCGGTACTTTTGATTGAGTATGCAGCTTAAGGGGGACATTCTTCCCCTTTTCAACTACATATATCTGTTCATTATAAAAAGATTAAATTTGTGTCTTGACAACTGAACCATTATAGTTTTCCTTTACTGTACTGTGAATATTTTTAATGCTTTCCAAGTATTCTTCTTCAACCGGCGATAAGTTCTGCACCTGATATTTCCGATATTCTTCTGTTGCTTTTTCAATTGCCTGCGCATGACTAATAGTTCCGGCTCCTTGCAACACTTTTTCACCTGTTGTTTTTAAAACATTGTCAAGGTGCTCCACATAATCTGCCATATACATAGGATTGTGACGCATAGCTTGAATCTCCGCGAAATCAAAATATCCCGATACAATATTATTTAGAATCTTTAACTCTTCATCATTGAGATAATTTTTTGCAATACTGACATCTTTCAATACAGGAAAATCACCAGAAAAACTTTTTAATCCCATAAAAGGCTGACTGGCATCCGCACGCTCATATATAACTTCTGCCGCTGTATGTCCGTGTGCTGCATAGTGTAATTTATTTTGCACCATTTAAAAAACGCAATGGATTCACTACTCTTGGGATTATAGTCAACACTTGTTGCATAAAGATCAAGCACCTGTCGGTACATAACCTTTTCAGATGAGCGGATATCCCGAATACGGTCTAATAACTCTTTCCAGTAATTACCGCCTCCCAGATTTTTCAGTCGTTCATCATCCATTGTAAAGCCTTTTATCATGTACTCTTTTAATCGTTCAGTAGCCCATCGACGGAAATTTGTGGCAATTTTAGATTTTACTCTATATCCAAGAGAAATAATCATATCAAGATTATAATGTGCTGTATTATAATTTTTCCCATCAGCAGCAGTTGTTCGGAATTTCCGAACAACTGCTTTTTCCTCTAGCTCACCCTCTTCAAAAATGTGTTTAATATGCTCACTGATATTAGATTTACTAGTTTGATAAAGTTCACATAATTGTGCCTGCGTAAGCCAAACGGTCTCATCTTCAAATTTAACGTCAATTTTTGTATCCCCATCTTCTGTTTGGTAAATGATAATTTCGCTCTCTATAATATTTATATTATCTTTATTGTTCTCCACCATTCAGGCCCCCTTCTGTTTTCTATTTTTTCATGTATTTTCAAATCACCCTCTTAAGATTTCATCAATTTGTTCAGATTCAATTCGCTCTTTTAAATAACCAATTTGTGTTTCGATATACTTTTTATGCTTTATCCATTTTAAACCTATAAAATTTGAAAGCAATGATTCAAGAAACTCAATCCAAACAGAATACATAGGTACCGCACTACCCGACCAACTCCAAGAAGTAGGTGTTAATGGTATTCTTTGAAAATCTTCAAACAATGAATTATTCTCAAGGAACAACAAAATATATTCCTTTTTTCTCTCAATTTCCAATTTCGATATAACTGAAAATAGACAATACATTTTTGTTTCATCATTAGAGAACAGTTGAATGCATTGTCTAATCCACTCGTCTTGTCTTCCCAATAGATTTTGCTCATTTTGTCGGTAATAATAAAGACTCCAAAAATATGGTACTGACATCTTAGAAAACTGGCAATTCTCCAATAGCTGTTCAAAAATCTTATTATATATTTCTATAAAATCGTCCAAATCGAAAAAGCAACGATGCCTTTCTTGATGGTCACTAAAAGAACCCTCATTTTTATTTATTAAATAACGAATATATTTGTCCAGTATAGAAGGTCTAACCAAATATATTTCTTTCAAAAACTGTCCGTTATAATCAGAGTGATTATCATGCGATAGCATGGCACAATAAATTTCTTCAAGCAATTCCAAATTACAATTATATTTTTGGATTACTTCCTGTGGTGTATTATGATAATTATTAAATAGCAAATCAAAATAAATATGCACTATAAAAGGTGAATACTCCATCTTAGCTAAAATAATTTTACTTCCCTTTATTAATGCTTGCTTATCCATTACATTATATTTCTCAAGAAAATCCACATCACGCATTGAGGATGAAGTAATATCTCTGTCAGAAGTATCTTTCAAAAAGTTATAAAGCCCTTGCAGATGTTTTGGGGTAATTAACTCCGACGGCAATTCATGATAATAAGCATATAGCCAGGCATTTTTCTGACTATATTCCTTACTGGCAATAATTTGATATACTTCCTGATCGCACAACAAAGAAATAAGTATGTCAATTAAACGATATGGGTGTAAATTGCTTGGTGTATCTTTTTCTATGTAATACTTAATTGCATCAACACAGCAATCTTTTTGAAGACAAAGGGCATCAAAAGCAATTCCTAAACCCTCTCCAACCTCCCAAGATGTACGATCATCAAATTCAGAAATATCATTACAAACATCAATTAACTTCTTAAACATTTCTAAATTACAATTAGAAACGTATTGATTAATCGTTTTCCGTTTTAGTTGTTCACATTCTTCATAACCAACTTCTTCTGTATAATCTGGTCCTTTGAGAATCAAATATAATTGAAAGTATTCTCCTACAAAATATTTAGCAAATGCTGATTCACAAGAAAAATTTATATTACTAAAAACTTGCACTATTCTGTTCACTAAAAGACAATTTTCCAATTCATCTGGCGGAAAATGTGACTCCAAAATTGATTCGATATATTTTAAGTCAAACTGTAGAACCGGAATACTTATATCCTCAATAATGCCACCATAAGAACTAAAGATTTTTCTAACTCTTGCTCTATACTTTTCAATTTCACACAAAGAGGATAAAGATTCCCAAATTAGCTTTCGATATTTTTCAACACCTTCAGATATGGCTAATGGAATTTGATATATGGTAAATGTGTTCTTTCGTCCTCCCTCTACTGGTGTAAAATGTAATTTTAAAAATTCTTCTGCTATTTGTAAAAAAAGAGTAGCAACAGATTCTTGTTTCCAGTCATCTGAATATTCTTTTATCTTCTCAAAAAAAGTTACTTGTGTGTAAAAACCATAGTTCGCAGAATCTTTATTAATACCAAAATATAGATTAACTGCATGATAAAATTCCATATATAAATCTGGTCGCTTAAAATAATACTGAAAAAACAAATCACAGGCTGTTGGCAAATCACGCATATCTGCAAAACCACCAAGAATTTTAATAATATCATCTGTTACATTCTGGTAGTTTTTTCCTTCATCAGTATCAATATCACTCCATTCACAAATCACTCCTTCTTCAGATTCAATTTCATTTTGCAAAATCAGAAGTGTTTCTGTGGGATTAATACGAAAAAACGCTTTGACAAATTCGAAGAAAGCCGGTGATTTTTCTATTGACAATTCATCCCATAATAATTTTATTTCTTTCTCAACAAAATTGAAAAGAGTTTCATTTCTAAATATATTAAGTAATGTATTAACGGAGGAAATGGTTCGCTCTCTATAACTCTGAAAACAAGCTTTAATCATTTCCGACAAACCAATTAGTTTTTTATCAAAGAAAACATACTTTAACAAATAATTAGATAAACATTGCTCAGAAAAACGAACGGCTTTATCATTGCAAATATCTACAATTTCCAACTCATGAAGTATACGTACGTTTTCAATAAAATCATCTCGATTTAATCCTTTTTCATGTAAAATCGGCAAAAATGTATCAATGTGTTCCAAATGGATTGCTTCTAAAAAAGCAACTATACCAGCAGTCATACACATGTTTTTGTTGAGAAGTAATTGATTATCCTCTAAAGAAGATCCATAATAATCTTCATATAATTGTGACACATCATTAATAGAATCCAAACGATTCGAATTGCACGCTACTTTCCCTGCAAGTATAGCAATACGAGCATTTCCCTCTGCAATTCTTATGATTCTTTCTTGATATTCTTGATTTAGAATACCCAATGAAGTTTCGAGCAATTTCTTGCTCTCATCATCTGAAAATACGTTTATGTTTACGATTTCATACGAAGTAATTTCTCGAACATCCTTTATTACCTTCTGTAGTGCATAGTCCCTCACCGTAATTAGTATTTTTACGTTGTATCCCTCTGGCTTCATACTAACATAACGAATAATATGCTGTAATCCCGACAATTGATTTGCATCATCAATAAAAAGAAAATAGTTTCCGGGTCTGTCTATAAAAAGTTTCAAATCCTCGTATATTGGCAACGCATTACTGTGAATGCAGTAAACCTTCTCATTATTAGCATCTGGGTGATTTTTCACATAATGCAAAGCTAAACGAGTTTTTCCCGTACCTGCTGAGCCGTTTAGTATAACAACATCCACTTTCAGATAAGCGTCGCCAATATCTTTAAATTCCTTTTCTCTAAATAAAAATTGGGTATCAATTGGAGCCGCCATTCTATTTGAATTATAACTATTAACAAAATCGTCATACGATTGAATTTGCCCCGTACTTATTGATATTCCCAAAAATCACGGGAAAGATTATGATGGAAAAGATATATGTCTTCTGCAAGCTATCAATCCCGATAACTGTAAGCTTAATTCCAATATCTTCACATAAGCTTTTATCTCACTATCTGAGGGTGTAAGATTCGATGAAGTATGGCAATAAATAATCTCAGAAATTTTATCATGCGGAACACCTGTCTTTGACGTATCAAGACATTTTTCAAGATCATCCTTAATTTTTGCAAATAAGTTTTTCTTTTGAGTTGTATATTCTACAAAAACATACTTTCCATTTGATGCAATAAAATAAGTATCTGGTGTACCCAAAGTGGTCTTTCGTGTACCCGCCTCTCCACCAAGAGATACTATATTCGGATAGCCTATTTTATATAAATAGGAATCGCAAAGATTTTGAAATGATCCTGCATCCAGTTGAAGTATTTTTTGTTTGATACTTTCAATATTAGCCATAATCAACACCTCTACTATTTGAAATCCTTTTGTTCCACTAAATCATCTTAAAATATCTTAACGCATCTTCGATTGCCCGTTCCTTTTCTGGTGGTATTTGTGGAACTTTTGATTCTTTTTCACCTAAATTATAATTAATTCGTTCTATCAGTCTATGTTTTCTTTTAACTTTGCTATATATAATTGAGATACTTTAAGTCCTGTCTTATCTAATACATATTGCTTTATTTCAACGTATGTTGCTTTGCTCTCTGCAGCGGTCAAATCAAGCTCCTCCATCTTCACCTCCACCTATATATATTTATCCGATTTAAGTTTGGAAAGCAAACACACAACTTCACAATGCACAGTCTGACAAAACTGATCCACCGCCACACTCTTCACAACCTCATATCCTCTTGCCTGTATCATCTCCAGATCCCGTGCCAGACTGGTCACTTTACAGGAAATGTAGACAATCTTGTCCACTCCGTAAT
>ENA-OQCK01000432-OQCK01000432.1-human-gut-metagenome-genome-assembly--contig:-NODE-432-length-23239-cov-3.117731_pt1 | contig 23239 bp, 27 predicted proteins | sample MGYA00242498_ERZ504578 | MGnify/ENA primary metagenome ERZ504578 (study PRJEB26092, sample SAMD00036229) | human gut metagenome | host: Homo sapiens | study: EMG produced TPA metagenomics assembly of...
TGAATTTCTGGTTTAGTAGAAAACTGGTATGCAAAAATTGGTGGTATAATCAAATCGGCATTCCACGTACACTCGGGCCCGCATTCCTATTGTTCGAACAAGAAATGAGCGAACCGGAAAAACAAGGCGCAATCAAAGTAATGATGAATTCATCCTTCGGCATGACAGGACAGAACAAAGTTTGGCTGGCAGGTAATGTACTAATCAGAGCTTTATTGCAGAATGACTGGCAACTGGCAAAAGAAGCACGGAAAGTTATTGCATCTGAAATAACTCTCGGACAAAAAGAAGGAATCAAAGCAGACTGGAGTTTTCACCAGCACGGGCCCCAACAACAGTTTGGCAATTACGGCCTGTCTTTTATATGCAATATGAGTTTCTATTCGGAACTATTTACCGGCACTACCCTTGCTTTTTCACAGGAACAACAAAGAATTCTCACCTCCCTGCTACTAGAAGGTTACCAATGGATTATCTGGAGGGGATATTGGGATGTAAATGCGCTTAACCGCCAACTATTCCGCAACGCAGATATTGACAAAGGATTTAGTTTACTCTTTGCCGCACATTCATTAATGAAAAGCAGCGAACCGGAAGTTGCCGATCAAATAAAGAAAATGATTCTTCGAAATTCTTCTTTTTCACAAGTCCCCAACTCATTCACCGGAAACAAACATTTCCGGGAGTCGGACTATACCGTTCACCGTACTCCTACCTGGCTGGCTTCCGTACGTATGGCTTCCGAACGAGTAATCGGCACGGAACTGGTGAACGAGGATAACCTGAAAGGATATTACATGGCCGACGGTGCATTGTATACGTATGTGCATGGAGGTGAATACCATAACATTTTTCCTTTTTGGAATTGGAGAAGAATCCCGGGGATTACTACTTATGAAAGCAATGCGCCTATTCCTAATCCCAATAAAACAGATGCGCGAAATCACAGTTCCTATGTAGGAGGAACGACTTACCAAAATACCGGAATTACTGCCATGCAGCTGAAACGTAACAAACTGGAGGCGAATAAAACCTGGATATTTACGGATAACTATGTATTATGTATGGGAAGCAACATCCATGCTGACAGCACAGCCACTATTATGACATCTATTGACCAACGGTTCAGCAAAGGCAAAGTATGGTCTGATGACAATAAACGGATTTTCCATGATAATACCGGATATATCATCTTGCAGGCGGACACTTGCATCACTCTGACCGAGAATAAAGAAGGACAATGGAAAGACTTTATGGGAATGTACAAACCCGAAATTCTAAAAAGTAAATTATTCTCAGTTTACTTAAAACACCGTAAAGATGCACCTGCATCTTATGTATATCTGACACTTCCAGCCACCACACAACAAAAAGTGCGCGATTTCGACAGTCGCTCCGTTCATATCATCCGCAATGACAAAAAAGCACAAGCGGCTGTCATCAATGATCTATGTTACGCAAGTGTTTATCATCCTACCAATTTACTAATAGACAATGATAATCCGATTGCTATCTCAGAACCAGGCACTTATATCATTCATATAAAAAGAAAGAAATCGTGTCTCACGAATCTTTTGCACTCCAACTTACAAATAAATAACCGGTCACCGAGGAACTGATATTCCCGTGTCCTCCCATTTTCTATCATGCCACTCTACTACCGAAGTGAAACCTGCCTTCTTCAAAGCAGCCAGAGCTTCGGCACGAGCATTATTTATCCTTTCCGGATAGTGAGCATCACTATTGACCTGCACCCGAACACCTAATTCTTTCAAGAAAGTGAAATATCGTTCATTAGGATAGAATGTTCCCAGTTCATGATAAGCTTTGGTATTGATTTCTACAATATAGCCGTGTTCGGCAATGGCCGTGAAGTATCCGCGAACCAATGTATCATACCACGGTTCATCCAATAACCCCGGACGATAGCAGGAAGCATTGTAGTGCATCTTATCCGCATGACCTACAATATCAAATCCCCCTAATTCTACCATACGAAGCAGATTCTTATAATAAAGGTGAACCACATAATCCAAGTCACCATCGAAATGCTTGTCTATTAATTGACGGAAAGTATCTGCCGGAGTATCAATATCCACGATTTCCCGCTCCGGAGAATACAGCATGTGTACCGAACCGATCCGGTAATCAAGCGGCAAATCCTGAAAACGAGGCAAAGAAGGATTGCTGTCCTCATCCAGATAATCTATTTCAAGGCCGATTGCCAATTCTATTTTATCAGCATACTTTTCTTTGAGACGGGAGAATTCAGAAAGGTAATCATCCATCCGATCCCATTCCATTGTCCATGCAGTAGAGAACGGCAACGGGGCATGGGAAGAAATGCCATAGGAAGTAAAGCCTTCGCTGATAGCAAAGCGGATAAAATCTTCCATATTAGCCCGTCCGTCGCAATACAGGCAATGACTATGATAATTGGTCAGGTTTGTCATAAAGGTTTATGTTATCAGGAGTATCTGGTTATCAGAATTTTCGGGTTTATTGTTATTCGGAATTCAACCTTCTATTTCGCTGAGTTCCAACCAGCGCATAGTCTTTTCATCAATCAGGTCATTCACTTCCGGCAATCGTTTTGACTTCTCGGTCAGTTCGTCCACAGAGAGCGTACCGCTGCACAGCTGTTCTTCAATCTGCGCCTTCTCCGTTTCCAGTTCGGCTATTTCTTTTTCCAGTTGTTCAAACTCACGTTTTTCTTTGAAGCTCATCTTCCGCTTATCATTCAGACGGACACGGGCCGTCTTCTCCTCCTGCGGTTTCTCAGCCTCTTTTTCCTGTTGCGCTTTCGCATCTTTCCAATCTCGGTAATCACTGTAATTTCCGGGAAAGTCACGGATATCTCCCTGTCCGTTGAATACCATTAAATGATCCACTACCTTATCCATAAAGTAACGGTCGTGTGACACCACAATGACACAACCTTTGAAGTTCTGAAGATATTCTTCGAGCACGTTCAAAGTTATAATATCCAGGTCGTTGGTAGGCTCGTCAAGCACCAGAAAGTTGGGATTACGCATCAGAACCGTGCAGAGATACAGACGCGACGTTCACCTCCACTCAATTTATAAACGTAGCTATGCTGCGTTTCGGGAGTAAACAGGAAATATTGAAGGAATTGGGATGCCGTCAGTTTCTTACCGTTGCCCAGTTCTATGACCTCGGCAATATCCTGTACCACATCAATCACCTTCATCTGTTCGTCAAACTGGAGACCGTCCTGCGAATAATAACCGAAACGAACCGTTTCGCCGATATCCACCGTACCGCTATCAGGCTGTACCTGCCCCATGAGTATCTTGATAAATGTAGACTTTCCCGTTCCGTTGTTGCCTACAATTCCCATTTTCTCATAACGGGCAAAAATATAAGAGAAATCATCCAGAATCTTCAAGTCACCGAAACTCTTATAAAGATGATCGGCTTCGAATATCTTGCTGCCGATATAAGAGGCTTTTACTTCCAGTTTCACATTATCATTGCGGATATGTTGCTTCGCCACCTTTTCAAGTTCGTAGAAGCATCTTCCCGATAACGGGCCTTATGTCCGCGTGCCTGCGGCATCCGGCGCATCCAGTCAAGTTCGGTACGATAGAGGTTATTGGCACGTTCTATCTCCACACTTTTTGCGTCGATGCGTTCCTGACGTTTTTCGAGGTAATAGCTATAATTCCCTTTATATTGATAAAGCTGCCGATTGTCTATTTCGATAATCTCTGAGCAGACACGGTCGAGGAAATAACGGTCGTGCGTCACCATGAGCAAGCTGAGATTGGTACGGCGGAGATATTCTTCGAGCCATTCGGTCATATCCAGATCAAGGTGGTTGGTAGGCTCATCAAGAATCAACAAGTCCGGTTCGGTAATCAGGCGTTAGCCAAGCGACACGTTTCAACTGTCCGCCGGAGAGCTGCTTCACTTTCTGGTCGAAGTTACGGATTTTGAGTTGGGAAAGGATTTGCTTGGCTTTCTGTTCATATTCCCATGCCTCCTCCTGGTCCATACGCACCAAAAGCTCATCCAGTCCGGGATGTCCATCGGTTTCCATACAACGTTCGTACTCCTTTATCAGTTCCACGGTACTGTTGCCGTGATGAAAACAAGCCTCAAGGACGGTCAATTCTTCAGGATATTGCGGGTCTTGCTCCAGATAATCGACACGAAGGTCACGACGGAAAACTATATTTCCGTTATCATATCCTTCTTTGCCTGCGATGACATTCAACAAGGTTGTTTTTCCGGTACCGTTCTTGGCGATCAGTCCCACACGCTGGCCTTCGGCAATGCCAAAAGATATATTTTCAAAAAGAACCAAGTCACCGAAGGACTTGGTCAGGTTGTCTACTTGTAAATAAGGTACTGCCACGTAGTTTAGTAATTAGTTAGGTAGTGGTTAGTGATTAATAATCACGGATTTATATTCTTCAATAACATTGCAAGGCTGCCCTGCTTTTACTTTGCTCCAAGCTATCTTCATCGGGTCGATAATCCGGTCCTTGTAGTCAAGTACGGGAGCTTCACGGTTGCCGTCAATCAAAGTCTTCCATTCCATGCCTTCCACTTCGTTGGCCAGAATGGTGCATACCGTTATGCCGATTGCCAGCCATTCGTCCTTTTTCTTCGGTCCTATCTTGCCACTGTCAATCACCTGCTGAAGTTTTTCCAAGTCGTCTTCCACTCCCTGAAAATCTTTCTTCAGTTCCTCTTTCACGGTAGATACCACCCACTCGTAGCTTTCATTAATCTGATAAATCTCGGAGAGACGGACAGGAATAAGTTCCGCCGGATATTCCTCACCCTCCTTGCGAATCTCCAGAGTGGCGATAACCTCCTCTGCTTCCTTCACACTTCCGCCTTTGGGAACGGTAAACGAACATTCGAAAGCGATATTGCCGATACCGGTAATCCACAGGTGAGAAGTATAGTAGTTTCCTTCCTCCTGAAACATTTCCTTGCTATATGCACTCTCCAACACCCCGACCTTCACCAATGAAGCCGATTCATTCTCTTTCAGTTCCTGCCGAACGGCATCCCTGCCGTAAGTAGCATTGCCTTTAAATGCAGATATACGAAAATTTCCCGTCCATACATCGGGATTATAGAAAAGAAAAGAGCCTTCGCCGTCTTCAAACTCATTCCAGTCCGACGGATAGTTCATAGAAAACCATGCTCCGGGAGAGATAAATTTCTTGCCTTGCATCCTTTTTCATTAAAATGATTACTCGGGCAAAAATACGAAAAAAAGTGTTCACTACTTCCCTATCGGTTGTATTTTCCTGCGTACTTCTTTGGAAATCTCCAAAAACATATAATTCAGCTTTCCGGAATGGATACCTTCTTCGTTCTCTTTGTACTTCTTGTTGGCATATTGTTTGGATTTCTCGAAAGTGAGCAGAGACATTTCGTTCTGTGATTTACCTACCATGGTGGAATCCAGTTGCTCGTCGGGGAAGAAATCATCCAAGTCAACATCCCCAATCATTGTTGTTTCAAGGAAGTTCATGTCTTTATGGGAGTTGTCGGTATAATACCCCACGAACATGTGTCCCGGAGTACGTACCAGAATCGGGTCTATATTGATAGAACGAAGCAACGACGCAAACAACACACTACCGTCCACACAGTTGATTTGTGAAGAGTCCAGTGCATCATCAAACGTGCGGACCCGTTGCGAGAAAACAACATTGCTCGACAGGCTGGTATTGGAAACCGAACTGTAACGGAATTTGCGTTTCTGCAAGATGTTCCAAAGAGCATAGACTTGCTTGTCTACCACACCTTTCGCCTGACTCTGGTATCCCAGAAAACGATTCACGATACGGGTATTCAACGCTTCGCGAAGCAATTGGTCAATCATAGGATTTTCTTCATTGACATAGGCGGCAAAGAAGATACTGGTATCATAAAATTTTGTTCCGTTTGCCACATATCCCAACAGACACTCGTTGATGCTGCGTACTGAAAAAAGTACGCACCCGCTGGCCTAAGTCGTCTCCGTTCATTTCCACCTTCACGGCTACGCTGACCGGCTCGGCTGAACATTATTTTTCAATGCTTCATAATTCCAGATTATATCAGGATAAATGGTATACTCAGTCCGCGGTCTATTTAGAACGAACTCCGACACGGAACGGGAGAAGAAAGGCGTCTCCGCCACCTCGATACGCACACGGCTATAAGCGGTTCTTGATTTCACCCGCACGGCAATACATGACTTCGGATTTCCCAGATACATAGAGTCCGAAGGCGTGATTACTTGCGCATCCGTGGTGGCTACCGACAGTATGGCGGAAGGAAAGATATTCCCTCCCAGATCATCAACAATCTCGAAACCGGAATTGAAAGAGGTGTATTTAAAAACGGAAATCCCTCCTATCAGAAGGAAAAGGACGATGATCGCCCCTACCACTTCGCGCCTGTGATTTTTCAAGTCAAATTTTATCATTGCTTGCAAGTTGTATTTTAATCTATTGCTATTCTATTTCTCTAACAAAGATAACAAATAACAAACGTTTTTTCCTCCCCCGGCCAATAAAAACTATTAAATTTCGTCCGAACAGCCGTATTCCGCCGAATGTAATACGATTGTAATATTTGTTTCATCCGCCCGTAACAAAGTCTCCTCATCTTTGTCCCGAAATAAAAAAAAAAGACTAACTTTGTCATATCACATTAATACATATATCTTATGAACGAAACCCGTATTTTAGTTGTCGACGATGAAGAAGACTCTGTGAGATTCTGAAATTCAATCTTGAAAACGAAGGTTATGAAGTGGATACCGCCAATTCTGCCGAAGAAGCGCTAAAAATGGACATCAGCAGTTATCACCTGATTCTCCTCGATGTGATGATGGGAGAAATCTCCGGCTTCAAAATGGCGAATATGCTGAAAAAAGACAAGAAAACAGCTAAAGTGCCCATTATCTTTATCACGGCCAAAGATACGGAAAACGATACGGTCACAGGCTTTAACCTGGGAGCGGATGATTATATTTCCAAGCCTTTCTCCCTGCGTGAAGTGATCGCACGTGTGAAGGCCGTACTCCGGCGTACCGCAACAGCGGAAACGGAAAGAGCCCCCGAACGGCTCGTCTATCAGTCATTGGTCATTGATATTACCAAGAAAAAGGTTAGTATCGACGGCGAAGAAGTGCAGCTTACTAAAAAAGAATTTGAAATATTGCTTCTATTGGTACAGAACAAAGGACGTGTATTTTCACGCGAAGATATCCTCACCCGCATCTGGAGCGATGAAGTTTACGTGCTCGACCGTACTATCGACGTAAATATCACCCGCTTGCGGAAAAAGATAGGCGAATACGGCAAATGCATTGTCACCCGCCTCGGATACGGATACTGTTTCGAAGCAGAATAATTATTGATTATGAACCTACCTGTCAATCAAAAACATTTCCTCTCTTTCAGCCGGAAACTCTTTCTTTCGGTCATTTCGTTGTTCCTGGTATTCGCGATCTGTTTCATCGCCTATCAGTACCAACGGGAAAGGGAATATAAAGTCGAACTGCTGAATACACAGTTACAAGACTATAACAGCCGGCTGTACGAACAACTGAACGATAGTCCGGCTATCGAAGAAACTACCGACAAATATATCCGTGACCATGCATTGAAGGATTTGCGTGTGACGCTGATTGATTTGCAGGGAAATGTCATTTATGACAGTTATAAGACGCAAGAAATAAAACACGAAAACCACCGCGACCGTCCCGAAGTGCAGAGAGCCTTGAAAGAAGGAAACGGATTCGATGTACGCCGTACTTCCGAAACCACCGGACTTCCTTATTTTTACTCCGCCACACGTTACGGGGATTATATTGTCCGGTCGCGTTGCCGTATAATGTCAGCTTAATCAATAACCTGAAAGCAGACCCGCATTACCTGTGGTTCACCGTGATTGTTTCTTTATTGCTGATGATTATTTTCTATAAATTCACCAATAAGCTGGGAACTTCGATCAGCCAACTCCGCGAGTTTGCCATGCGTGCCGACCGGAATGAGCCTATCGAAATGGCGATGCAGTCAGCCTTTCCGCACAACGAACTGGGAGAAATTTCACAGCATATCATTCAGATCTACAAACGTCTGCACGAAACGAAAGAAGCACTCTATATCGAACGTGAAAAACTGATTACCCATCTTCAGATTTCGCACGAGGGACTAGGGATATTCACGAAAGACAAAAAAGAGATTCTGGTCAACAATCTCTTTACCCAATACAGCAATCTGATTTCCGACTCTAACCTGGAAACGACGGAAGAGGTCTTTGCAATCAGTGAGCTGAAAGAGATTATCCATTTTATAAACAAGAACCAGCAACAACGTTCGCTCAGTAAAGATGAGAAGCGGATGTCTATTACTATTAATAAGAACGGACGTACATTTATCGTAGAATGTATTATCTTCCAAGATGCCAGTTTCGAGATTTCTATCAACGATGTCACTCAGGAAGAAGAACAGGTGCGCCTGAAACGCCAACTGACGCAGAACATTGCCCACGAATTGAAAACACCTGTCAGCAGTATCCAAGGGTATCTGGAAACAATCGTCAACAATGATAATATTTCACGGGAGAAAATGAACACTTTCCTTGAACGTTGTTATGCACAAAGTAATCGTCTGAGCCGGCTGTTGCGTGACATATCTGTATTGACGCGCATGGACGAAGCCGCCAACATGATCGACATGGAACGGGTGGACATCAGTGTATTGGTAGGTAACATCATCAACGAAGTTGCTTTGGAATTGGAAGAAAAACATATCACTATCGTCGACTCATTAAAGAAGGGAATACAGATCAAGGGTAATTACTCCCTGCTCTACTCCATTTTCCGCAATTTAATGGATAATGCGATTGCTTACGCCGGAACGAATATTCAAATCAACATCAACTGTTTCCGTGAGGACGAGAACTTCTACTATTTCAGTTTCTCCGATACGGGCGTAGGCGTACCGGCCGAACACCTGAACCGTTTATTCGAGCGTTTCTACCGGGTAGATAAAGGTCGCTCACGCAAACTGGGCGGTACCGGTTTGGGGCTGGCTATCGTAAAAAATGCCGTGATTATTCATGGCGGCAATATCTCCGCCAAAAGCAGTCAAAGCGGTGGACTGGAATTCGTGTTTACACTGGGGAAAGAGAAGTAATCTTTCTCCAGTGTAAACACACATATTACTTCAGCGTAACCGCAACCACCACAGGATTATCATCCTCCTTTATATTTTTTGCCAATTTATCCAACTCCTTTTTCCTCTCAGGCAGTAAACTTTCCGAACAACGTTTCTCCTTCAATATCCCTATGGAAAATAAGTCATGATCAAATGTTTGTCATCGCTCGTCCACGCCGGATGAATGTCATAGCCACCCGCTAAATTATCTTTTATCGCTATATTAGTAAAGGTGCCTTTCGCCTTATCATATATTCCTAACCGCGAGATTTCTCTCATACCATAATTGACAAACAGATATTTATCAGTCTCTTTCACCCAATAAACGGACAAGAATTGAAATCTCTTATTCGGATCAGCTTCGTTAACCGAAACGTCGATGTCCTTCCCCGAACAATCAAACTTATATGCCAGTTGACGCTTTTTGGGAGATACCATTTTATATATTACATTCTCCAATGCTGGTTTAAAGTATAACTGGCCGGCATAATGATACATGAAATCCCGAGAAGTCAGAATCAAACCATACTTCTTATTATCCTCCAAAAGCCCGCGCCACTTACCAGCCGTCTTCCCGGTCCGGCTATCTATCAAATAAAGTTGGACAGGATTTTGTTTATCAGCGAAATACATATCATTGCTATACAGGAGATGATTTTCATCAAACAGCCCCGCCGCCCCATATTCTGCTTAGGTGCAGGGACACTTCGCACAAACTTTCCGTCAAAAGTGTAGCAGGTCATTGAGGTCCAGTTCTGCACATACAACAGCTTGTTCTTCCAGTCACCAAAAGCAAATAATCCTTGCAAATATTCCTCAGGCCCCTGCCCTTTTCTTCCTATCCTATTCAGAAATTTTCCTTCTTTATTGAAATGGAAGATACCGCTTGTTATAATGTCCTCACCTGTATATTGCATGATGTAAAACTCATTGTTTATCAAGCAATCATCAGTCGTTTCAAGTGGAATGTACTTAATATCGGCTGCCAGTTCACTCAACATCATTTCTTTTGGAGACTTGCCGATAGTACGTGCCAGATTAATGACGATTGGCTTCTGAGCTGAAATATCAAGATAACAACTCAAACATAGAAAAAGAATCAGGTATGCTCTCATAGTGTTCAAAATTTTGTTTGCAAAAAATATTATTATTTTAATGATTTAACTGTACATTTATAGTGGTTTTACAATCCTTTATTTCACGATTGCCGATGCAGACCTTTCGGCTTTGGTATCCAGACATCTGAATATGGATCGTGTCATTCTTTCCAATCGTCACTACATAACGGCCATCTGCATCACTGATCGTTCCTATGCCTTTTTCCGGGCAAAGTACAGATGCAGCAATCACATGATTGCCTTCTTCATCAGTAACTATTCCCGTCACCGTTACCTCCCGCTCCGCCTCAGATATAACATCCCGTGGTTCGGCAAATGCCCAGCATAAAGAGCCAGCAAAGGCAAAAGACACACCAACCAACACTTGTGAACCGTTAATGAAGAAGGCTTTTTCAACATGGAGAGCCGCATCAGTCTGGTGGAATATGCAAAAGGATTCACCAGACTTTTCATGCTGCCATACAGCCAATAACGGGTAAGTGTATCCTTATAAACATCCATCCCTGACACATGGCTTGCAGCCCTATCTGCCAAAAACTCATGATTCTCTATCATATCGCGCTTATAAAACCACGCAAAAGGATTGAACCACTGAATGATACAGAAAATATCTCCCAAGAACAAGTCTATATAATGATGTTGCCGAACATGAGTCTTCTCATGGATAAGAATCACCTGTTTATCAACTTCATTCATCCCTTGAGGAAGCACAATATAATGGAGAAAAGAAAAGGAAGATGATACAGCCACAGATTCTACTAATGTAAACCTGAGACGGTAGTTTTGATACCTTTACTTATATGTGCCAGCAACCGGAAAATACTCCAGCCACGTGATAGCATAAGGAACATAATCCCCGAAAAATAGCCAAGAGTGATTATTCTTCCGATATCGGTAACTTCATTTACCTTCATTTTTATAATTATGGCATTCCCTATTTGGAAAGTCTCCTCCGACAAAACTGCCGAATCGATTGCCACAGTCCGGTAATAGATAGGAATGAAAGGTAATACCAGCGCCAACACAATCCCCCCAATCAAGGAAAAGCGATTGAACAGGAAAAAGGTATTCCCACGCATTGTCCAATGATACAAACTATACAAAAGAGTAGTTAGCACGGACAATTTCAGAAGTAACATCCACATCGTTTTACTCCTTTCCTTTTTCTTCTTCTAACTTTTGCTTGGCTTCTGCAAGAAGTACGTCCAGTTCATCCACCGTCAAATTACTTTCTTTAGCAAAAAAGGAAGTCAACGATGCAAAAGAATTATCAAAGTAACGACTGATAAATCCGAATAGTTGCTTGCGCGAATATTCTTCTTTCTTGATGAGCGAATAATATATGTAGCCGCGTCCCGAACCCGGCTTATGCCCCACGATTCCTTTATTCTCAAGAATACGAATGATTGTAGATACCGTGGTACGGAAGGCCTTCCCGTTTCTTCCATACATGAAAGGATGTCCTGCACAGTAGCTTCTCCTAATTTCCATAGATAGTGCAGAATCTGTTCTTCAGCCTTTGTCAGTTCCATTATTTACAAGATTTTAAATTGAATCAAATGTATGACTATTTTTTTAGTCGTTATTATTTAATGGCAAAAAACAGATATATATTAAACTATAATTCAATCAAACAAACATCTTTTAATTCATCAGCCAAAATGCCGGAACTTTGTAGTGAGGAAGTAAATCACTTCTATCACCTCATTCGAGCCTGCTTACACGTTCCGAAAAAATTACCGGAGAAAGACTTCAATTATTATTACCATAAAAATACAAATCTCGAGACTTAGAATAAGCGTTATATAAAAAAACGAACATTCCACTACATAAACGTTCTTATCGTTATTAATAAATTCAATGATCGTTTATTATAAACGTCCCCTCCGTTTATTATAAACTTTAAAATAAAAATTCATAGAAAAACATCCGAAATAATACAACAAAAAAGGCTGCGAACCTTATAAAATTCGCAGCCTTTAGCCAGTATTGATCGCCCTTCCCCTCATCAAAAAAGGAGAAGACAATCTATATTTGTTGTAAAATTACACCACTTTCTACTTTTATTCCATACTTTTTCATTCTTCTGTTATTGATTTCACGTTCTCTGTCTACAAATATACAACATAAAAAAGCATTTGTCAAGTCCCTCCGACGAAATTATAGTTAACTGATAACTTCAAATAATATCCTGCCGAACAAAAAAAGAAGAATGTTTTGAATAAAATAAAAAGGGAGTTATCTTTGCCTGCAACTTGAAAAATAATCAGATAAATGTAGAACAGCAAGTCATGAAAACAAACTTAAATATCCTTCCCATTCTCTGCTTCCTCCTCCTTTGGTCCTGCAAAAGCGGGAATGCTTCAAGCCAGACTAAAAACGAAGTGTCACAGGACACTATCAAGACTTTCACGCTGCCCGCTATCCCTCAAATAATGGTAGCACCGGAACAACGTGCCGAGTTCTTAGTAAAGCACTACTGGGATAATGTGAACTTCGCCGACACCAACTACATTCATCATCCGGAAATAACCGAACAGGCGTGGGTGGATTACTGCGACATTCTGAATCATGTCCCCCTCAAAACCGCACAGGAAGCTATACGCAAAACGATCGACCGCACAAACGTAGACAAGAAAGTATTCGCCTACATCACCGATTTAGCGGATAAATACTTATATGACCCCAACTCTCCGATGCGTAACGAGGAATTTTATATTCCCGTATTGGAAGCAATGGCAGCCTCTCCCGTATTGGAAGAGATAGAAAAAGTACGCCCCAAGGCACGGTTGGAATTAGCTCAAAAGAACCGCATAGGCACCAAAGCTATAAACTTCACCTATACCCTTGCTTCCGGCGCTCAAGGCTCCCTCTATCAGCTTAATGCCGATTATCTTCTGCTATTTATCAATAATCCCGGTTGCCACGCTTGTACGGAGACAATCGAAGGTTTAAAGCAAGCCCCTATCATCAGCAACTCATAAAGGAGAAGAAGCTGATCGTCCTTTCTATCTACCCGATGAAGAGTTGGATGACTGGCGCAAACATCTGAATGAATTTCCCAAAGAATGGATTAACGGATATGATAAGAAATTCACAATCAAAGAGAAACAACTGTATGACCTGAAAGCGATCCCTACTTTATACCTATTAAATAAAGAGAAAACCGTATTGTTGAAAGATGCTACCACACAAGCGATTGAAGAATACCTGATGATACATCAATAATCTTCTTCTTTCTTGCATAAAACAAATAAACTATCTATCTTTGTCGCGCATCGGTTTGCAACTCTCACATACGAGGGAAGCGATTAAAAGGGAATCAGGTGTAAATCCTGAACAGTCCCGCTGCTGTAAGTTCCACACATTACGTTGCGAGCAACCTACTTTTAGCCACTGGAAAGAAACTTCCGGGAAGGCGCCCGCAACAGGAACAAGTCAGAAGACCTGCCGTGCAACCAATTTCACTGCTTTCGAGGAAAAAGCGTTGAGTCTAATGAACCGGACAATTCGTCTATCATTCATTCATCACTCTGATTCAGAGAAAGTATGTTTAAATTAATAAACTCTGCCAAAGTTTATTTAGCGTGTCCGGTCGAAGGGATTTCGCCCGGACACTTTTAAAATGTGAAAACAGCCAGAAAATCAAGGATGAGATATGTGACGTTTTATATGAGTATCTGTGCAGCATTCTGCTGCCAATTTCTATCCATACCGCTTTTTGCACAACAGCAGAAAGTGGATACAATGCATACCTATTTTATTCCGGAGGTTACCGTTTCTGATATTTACCAGACCCGTGAGGTCCGTTCTACTGCACCTCTACAACTATTTTCCAAAGAAGCCCTGAAGAATCTGCACGCCTTGCAAGTGTCCGATGCGGTGAAGCATTTTGCCGGTGTGACTGTAAAAGACTACGGAGGCATAGGAGGTCTGAAAACTGTCTCCATACGCAGTTTGGGAGCACAGCACACCGCCGTAGGCTATGACGGAATTGCCATAACGGACTGTCAGACGGGACAGATCGACATCGGCCGTTTCTCACTTGATAATGTAGATCAACTTTCGTTGAGCAACGGGCAGAGTGACAATATCTTCCAACCGGCACGTTTCTTCGCTTCTGCAGGAATATTGGACATACAGACGCTCACTCCCCGCTTTGAGAAAGGGAAACGAACTAATATAAGCGCAGCTTTCAAAACCGGTTCGTGGGGACTTGTCAATCCCTCTATCTTATTGGAACAACAACTCAGCCCCAATGGACAGTTTCGGCGAACGGTGAATGGATGTCGTCAGACGGACAATATCCGTACACGCTACGTTATGGAAACGCAGCAGACGACCTGACTTCACGTGAAAAACGGAAGAACACGGATGTCGAAACGTTCCGTGCCGAAGCCGGGCTTTACGGCAACTTCTCCGACAAAGAGCAATGGCGGCTAAAAGCTTACTACTTCCAGTCTTCCAGGGGATTGCCGAAAGCGACCACGCTATATAACGACTTTTCCGCACAGCACCTCTGGGACAAAAATACATTTATACAAAGCCAATATAAAAAGGAACTCAGCCGGCAATGGGTATTCCGGACTTCTGCCAAATGGAACTGGAGTTACCAGCATTATCTGGACCCTGCTATCAAAAACAATGAAGGCAAAACAGAGAACAGCTATTACCAGCAGGAATACTATCTTTCCGCCTCCGTGTTATACAGGCTGCTGAACAATCTTTCGTTTTCATTGTCTACCGACGGCAGTATCAACACGATGAATGCCAACATGGCAGACTTTGCACATCCCACACGCTATTCGTGGTTGACAGCCATTGCCGGAAAATACGTCAACGAATGGTTCACTCTATCTGTTTCCGCCTTGCAACCGTTATCAACGAGCAGGCCGACAAGGGAGGAAGCGCAGGCAATCACCGCAAATTAACTCCTTACGTCAGCGCCACATTCAAGCCTTTCCGGAATGAAGAATTTCGTGTCCGTTTCTTCTACAAAGATATTTTCCGTTTGCCTAGTTTCAATGATTTATATTATCAGGAAGTGGGTAACAGCAAATTGAAACCCGAAAATGCCCGTCAATACAATATCGGTTTGACGTATAGCAGAAATGTATGTACATTCCTGCCCTACCTGTCGGCAACCGTTGACGCATATTATAACAAAGTGACGGACAAAATCATTGCTTACCCGACCAAGAACCTTGCTGTGTGGAGCATGAGGAATTTGGGCAGTGTAGAGATCAAAGGTATTGACGCCACAGGAAGCCTATCGCTCCAACCCTGGGAAAGTATCCGTATCAATTTTTCCGGGAACTATACTTATCAACGGGCATTAGATGTCACAACTCCGGACGCCAGTTCGAACAAATCGACATATAAACATCAGATAGCCTACACCCCCCGTGTCTCCGCTTCGGGACAAGCGGGCATCGAAACACCCTGGATAGATTTATCTTATTCGTTCCTCTTTTCGGGAAAACGTTATGCGTTGGGACAGAACATTCCCGAAAACCGGTTGGCCAGTTACAGCGACCACAGTATTTCAGCCGGCCGAGACTTCCGGATAAGAAAAGTTACAACGTCTCTTAGCGTAGAGGTTTTGAATCTGCTGGATAAAAATTACGAGATTGTTCAGTTCTTCCCCATGCCCGGCCGTTCAGTCAGGGCAACGTTGAAGATAAGATATTAATATTATAAAAGGATATTATGGACGTGAAAAGGAAATTGACATATATATTCTGGTTCTGTCTGCCGCTGCTATTATTACTCAACGCTTGCGATGATATGGAGGACAAGCCCTTCACCTCATCGGACATCACAGGTGACCCGACAGAGACGGATACAGCCGAACTCTATGCGTTGTGCGAAGGATTGTTCAATCAGAATAACAGTTCGCTGATGCGTTTTTCTTTCAATAACCAGCGAATGGTACGCAATTATTTCAAGACGATCAATCACCGGGGACTGGGAGATACGGCTAATGATCTGGCAATTTACGGTAGCAAGATATATATTGTAGCCAACGTTTCCAGTACGATAGAAATAGTGGATTTCCAAACGGGAAACTCGCTGAAACAGATTCAAATGCTGACAGAGAACGGAAATCCCCGGGAACCGCGATACATTGCTTTTCATAAAGAAAAAGCCTATGTCTGTTCTTATGACGGTACAGTAGCACGTATTGACACGGCTTCGCTTGCCATAGACGCTATGACAACAGTGGGACGTAATCCTGACGGAATTTGTGTACAGGATGACAAGTTATATGTTTCCAACTCCGGCGGATTGGACCATGCGTCGGGATTGGGAGTAGACAATACAGTGTCCGTGGTTGACATCGCTACATTCAAGGAAACCGATAAAATTATCGTAGGTCCGAATCCGGGAAAGATCATTGCCGATACGAAAGAAAAAGTCGTTTATGTAGCCACCCGTGGCGAAGATGTAGAAGCCGGAGATTATAATTTCGCAAAAATAGACTGCCGGACAAAGGTAGTCACCCACTATAATGAGAGAGTACAAAACTTGCTATTGACGGAGAGATTGCTTATCTATATAACTATAATTACAGTACACAAACCGCTTCTATCAAGACATTCAATCTAAAAACAGGAGAAACTGTCCGTGAAAATTTCATTACGGACGGAACCAATATCAGCACTCCTTATGGAATCAATGTCAATCCCTACAGTGGGAATATATATATCACAGACGCTTATGACTACACCGTATATGGAGATTTGCTTTGTTTCAATCAACAAGGACAACTCTTGTTCCGCCTGAATAATATCGGACTGAATCCAAATACAATCGTATTCAGCGACAAGGCTTCCCGAATCGATATTGATGATACCGGAGAAACAGAAAATTCATTGGCTTTTGCCAATAAGGTATGGGAGTACAGGCCGGCTCCGGGACAATTTATCAATACTACTACATCTGCCTATAAAAATGGATTTACCTATGATGATATACTGAAAGAAGCAACCCGCAAAATACGACAAAAATCAATCATCACTTAGGAGGATTCGGCGGTTACATTGTTCTGGGTTTCCCGCAATCAATCCCGAACGTAGAAGGAGAGTATGATTTCAAGATAAAAGGAAATGCTTATTACAATCTGAAAACAGAAACAGGAAAATTAGGGGGAAGCGCCGAACCGGGTATCGTATTTGTATCTAAAGATGTAAATGGTAATGGAGAACCCGATGATGAGTGGTATGAGCTGGCCGGAAGCGAATACGGGAAAGATACGGAGACACGTGGATATGAGATCACTTATTATCGACCGGAACCGGCAAACCAGAATGTCTCTTGGAAAGACAATCAAGGAAACGAAGGTGAAATCCTCCGGAACAGCTTTCATAATCAAGAGTCCTATTATCCTGTATGGATACAGGAAAATGAAATAACATTCCGGGGAACACGCTTAAAGGACAATGCTGTTCCGGAAAATGGATTATGGGTAGGATATTGCTATCCGTGGGGATATGCCGACAATCATCGCAATGATAAAGAAGGCAGTAATTTTAAAATAGACTGGGCAATAGACAACAATGGAGAATCCATCGTTTTGGATTGTATAGACTTTGTGAAAATCATGACTGCCGTCAATCAAGACGCAGGGCAAATGGGAGAAATATCGACAGAAGTAACAACTGTCGAAAACCTGCATTTCAAGAATTAATCAATAAAACAATTAATAACTAAAAATTAAAAAAGGACATGAAGAAATTATCTTTATTACTACTGTTGTCAGTATTTGTATTTTGCAGTTGCGGGGATGATGACGATGATGTAAAAAACGAAGTGGTCGTTAGTTTTGAGAATCTATTGACCGAGGAAAACAGTCAATTTATCGCAGACGGTACCCCCAACAATCAGGCATTCCAAGAAACTGATTTCAAAGATCCTAAAAACTTAATTAATTTCAACCACTATTATGCCGACTGGGGTTCCGGTTATAGTTTTGCCGGATTTTCTTATATGAATATAACAGATAATCAAACAGCCAATAGTCCTGCACCAATAACAGGTAAAGCTAAAATTGGTAGTGTGTATATTGGTGTAGACAGTACCGACGGAGAATATGGAACTCCAGCAATTCTGACCATATTAGATACTAACTATAAATTAAAAGGAACCTGGATAGCAAACAGTACATGGGCATACATGGGTATGATACAAGGAGACGGTTATGCAAGGGCTTTCAAGGCGGGAGATTGGTATAAAGTTACAGCAACAGGATACGATGAAGCTGGTAATGAAACAGGAAAAGCAGAAATCTTATTAGCAAATTATAAGACCGATAATGACCTTCCTGTTAAAGAATGGATATGGTTTGACCTAACCCCGCTCCAAAATGCTGTAAAAGTTAAATTTATACCCGACTCTAGTGATAAAAATGAATATGGTATAAAAACTGCTGCCTATTTCTGTCTTGACGGCATCACGTTAATTGAGAAATAAAACAATCATTCTGTCCGTCTGGCGCACTAAGTTACAGACTTAACAAGAAAGATAAGTGACCAAAGATAAACGTGAACAATTTGTGGAGACTCCACTCATTGCTCACCGTTATTTTTTATAGAATACATAGTCCGCGTCAACACGAAGTCCACGTCAACACAAAGTCCTCACAGATACGATACCCCACAGAAAAGAGTGACTGCCCTTCCGTCGCATATTCTCTAACCTGAAAAGTGCCTTCCTTTTGAGGAATAAAATGCGATAAACAAAGTTTCCGCAAATCAGCATCGGCATTCTTCATGCATTTGAAAACCGTTTCCTTTGCCGACCAGTGCAACAGCCCCCCCACGTAGTATCTCCCTGATAAGCCTCTACCTGCTCATCCGGACGAATAAAACGATCGAAAACTTTATGTACCCGTTTGCCATATTGTTCAATATCAATGCCAACAGGAGTTTTGGGATTAAGAATCACCGCCACATACCCTTTCGTATGCGAAATACTGATAAAAAAGGAATCATCAGTCAGAAACGGTTTGCCTTCCGAAAAATACCCTATTTGTTTATCTTCTTTCAACATAAAGTACAATAAGACACGGACAGACAACCACTCTATCTTTCTCCGTTCGGAAGCAAATTGCAAAAGTTCCTGTTCACAACAGACCCTGCGCGCATCAGGTAAAAGAGCCAGCAATGCCTCCAGTGATTCCTCCACCTTCCAGACAGCCCATTGTGTATCATTCGTTTTATCTTGTAGAAATAATCCCATTTTACTCTTTGTCTTCCGCCCCTTCCGTTTCTTCTTTCGGCAGGATCGTAAACTTCACCTTTAAAATACGGCGGCTGTCCATTTCCAGCACTTCAAACTCATAATTATGATAAGTCACCTTCTCATGCAATGCGGGAAATTCACCTTTAATCTCAAGCAACATCCCTGCCAGTGTATCGGCATCCCCTACCACTCTCTCAAACTCATCTTCGTCCACTTTCGCAATCTTGTAAAAGTCCGTAAGCTGAGTCTTAGCTTCAAATATCCAAGTATGGTCATTCAACACGACATACGTGCGTTCCTCATCATCATATTCATCATGTATCTCACCAACAATTTCTTCAATGATATCCTCCATTGTCACCAGTCCGGAAGTACCTCCGAACTCATCCACAACGATAGCAATATGAATCTTGTTCGCCTGAAAATCACGAAGCAAATCATCAATCATCTTTGTCTCCGGCACAAAATAAGCAGGCCGGATCAATGATTGCCAACGAAAGTTATCTCCTTTGTTCACGTGCGGCAGAAGGTCTTTAATATACAACACCCCTTTTATATTATCCCGCGAACCGGAATAAATAGGAATACGCGAATAAGCATTTTCAATGATACACTGCATCACCTCCTTGAAAGGGGTACGGATATCCAGATCGACCATATCCAGGCGCGACGTCATTACCTCCTTTACCGTTTCGCCACCAAAACGGATAATCCTTCCAGAATATTATTCTCCTCGGAGATTTCCGCCTTATCCGTCAACTCCAGTGCATGCGACAGTTCATCTACGGAAATATTATGATTCTTCTTGGCGAAGTGCTTGTTCAGGAAAGTAGTAGAGCGCACCAAGACAGAAGCAATCGGATAGAATACCTTTTCCAAGGCATAAATCCCCGGTGCGGAGAAACGGCAGAAAGCCAACGTCTTCTGCGCCGAATAAATCTTCGGCATGATTTCACCGAACAACAGCAGTAAGAAAGTAAGAATAACAGTCAATATCAGGAACTCTGCCAACGGAGAATGGAATACAAACACATTCATAAAGAAGAAATTGCAGAGCATGATAATGGTTACGTTCACAAAATTATTAGTAATCAATATCGTTGCCAACAAACGTTCGGAATCATCCAGAAGAAAGCTTATCTTTTCGTCAGCAGGATGTTTGCGTTCGTCAATATCATTCTTGTCCGAGGGAGAAAGCGAGAAAAAAGCTATTTCTGAAGCCGAAGCAAAGCCGGAAGCAAGCAGGAGCACACCAGCCAGCACTATGGCAATAATAGCAGAGATAGAAGGAGTGTTTACGGTAATACCGTTGAAAATATCAGCCAATTGGCTTAAATAACCATCTGAGTCCAAAGAGTATATATTTTAGTTAAACAAAAGACAATGTGCCAATCAGCTTTTATAAACCAGTTGGCACACTGTCACAGTATTTAGAACGGCAAATCATCTGCCGGGTTATCTTGTACAGGTTGCGCCTGCGACTGCTGCGGCTGTTGGTTTTGTTGCATTTGCTGCGGCTGTTGTGACGGTGTTGCAGCCCCCTGTTGTGCAGAAGTACCCGCACCTTGGCCGGCCCCTTTCGGAGTCAACATTTCCATATTGTCCACATAGATCTCGGTGATATAGCGCATAGCTCCCGACTGGTCGCTGTAAGAGCGAGTTCTGATCTTTCCTTCCAGATACAGTTTGTCACCTTTGTGTACATACTTATCCACGATTTCAGCCAGACGATTGGATGCTACAATATTATGCCATTCAGTTCTTTCGGGAATCTGCGTACCATTTTGCAATGTATATCCGCGATCGGTCGTAGCCAACGGAAAAGTTGCCACTGCCGACCCCGTATCAAAGTATTTCACCCGTGGATCTTGTCCCACGTTACCTATCAATATCACTCTGTTCACTGACATATATGTATCAAGTTTATCATTCTTTAATTCAAATCTGCTGCCAAAATTAAACAGAATAACAATAGAATGCAAGGATTGTTGTAACTTTTATTTCGAATCGACATACTTCTCAATAAAAGCGTGCACCAATCTGGGGACGGCATATTGCCCCAGTTCCTCCGCCTTTATTTTCCGATAGTTACCGAAAGAAGCCGACTCTGCGGGCAGAGTCACCTCATAGAAATTAGCATAAATCACCCGATGAGACAGCACGTGCTTCACCTCTCTGCAAACCGAACGCACCACGACCGGTTTCTCCCCCTCTGCCACTAACTCCCTAAATTCGGGTAAAGCCAGAAACTCCTCCTCCGACAAAGCAACCGAAGTCTCTATCAACGGCAATTCAAACAAATTCTTCCAAATATCATCCGCCGTCCGTTTATTTATAAAGGTATACGCGCCCGCACGTACATAAATATAATTAAAGTAACGATTCGTTGTCTTCGTCTTGTGCTGCTTCACCGGCAGTTGTGCCACCCTTCCCGCAGAAAGTGCCGAACAACTCTCCGCCAACGGGCAAAACAGGCAGTCAGGCGATTGTGGCGTACACTGTACCGCACCGAAATCCATAATCCCCTGATTGTAAAGAGCCGGCTGCTTCCTGTCCAGCATTTCATCCGCCAAGGCAGCAAACAACTTCTTCCCTTCCGTCGAATCAATCGGCGTATCAACACCGAAATAACGGGAAAGCACCCGATACACATTGCCGTCCACCACCGCATAAGGCATTCCATAGGCAAAGGAACAGATAGCCGCTGCCGTATACTCTCCCACCCCTTTCAGAGCAAGTACTTCCGGATATGTCTTAGGGAAAACACCGTTCATGCTTTTCGCCGCCGCATGAAGATTACGGGCACGCGAATAATATCCCAACCCCTGCCAGAACTTCATCACCTCATCCTCGTCCGCATCCGCCAGGCTCTGCACATCAGGAAAACGCTTGATAAACCGTAGAAAATAATCGTAGCCTTGCGCCACGCGTGTCTGCTGAAGAATAATTTCGGAAATCCATATCAGATAAGGATCCGAAGATTCCCGCCAGGGCAATTCTCGTTTATTCTCCTTATACCAGTCTATAATTGCTTTACTAAAAATATTCATTCCCATATCGGTTGTTCGTCTTACATTTATCTTGCAAATACTATCCAAAAGCAGTACAAAAGTAACTCTTTTGACTCTAAGAAAACTTAATGCCTCCACTTTTTTAGAAAAATGTGCAGAATATATTTTTTTAGCAGACCAAAAAGCTATATATTTGCAGTCCAAAAAATTAGCAAAAACCTAGTAATAATATTTTTTTTAAGGAAAAATGACTAAAGCAGATATTGTAAACGAGATTACAAAGAAAACCGGTATTGACAAGACAACCGTTCTTACAACAGTTGAAGCATTCATGGATGCCGTAAAAGATTCGTTGTCTAACGATGAGAATGTATACCTTCGTGGATTTGGTAGCTTCGTGGTGAAGAAAAGAGCTCAGAAGACTGCTCGCAACATTTCCAAGAATACTACTATCATCATCCCCGAGCACAACATTCCGGCTTTCAAACCGGCTAAGACATTTACAATCTCAGTAAAAAAATAAATTTAACAAGAGTATTAACCATAAAATGTGAAGCTATGCCAAGCGGAAAGAAGAAAAAAGACAATAAAAATGTCTACGCACAAGCGTAAAAAAAGACTAAGAAAAGAACAGAACATAAAAAGCAAAAAATAAATTTTTAAA
>ENA-OQCK01000434-OQCK01000434.1-human-gut-metagenome-genome-assembly--contig:-NODE-434-length-23008-cov-2.203619_pt1 | contig 23008 bp, 33 predicted proteins | sample MGYA00242498_ERZ504578 | MGnify/ENA primary metagenome ERZ504578 (study PRJEB26092, sample SAMD00036229) | human gut metagenome | host: Homo sapiens | study: EMG produced TPA metagenomics assembly of...
CATATGAGCAGGGATATATTCAGGCAAAGCATATGGGCCTGGTGCTGGAGGACACAGATGAGGTACAGAAATATTTCATGCAAAATGTATTTACCAAAACGGCATTTGCAAGATAGACGTGCGTACACAGAAGGAGATTCAGGGGGCCACAATGACCTTGTACTGTGCCCAGCTGGATAGCGAGGGGAATCCACTGAAAGAAGAGGATGGAACCTATAAGAAGGGAGATGCATACACTACCTGGCTAAGTGGCTATGAGTATGATGATAACGGAAATCTGAAATTGGATGACCAAGGCCATCCAATCCCAACCACGGAGCCACATTGGATTGACCATATTCCGGTAGGATTCTATGTGCTGGAGGAAACCATTTGCCCATATGAACAGGGATATGTACAGTCCGTATCCGTAAACATTGATGTGCTGGAGACTGGAAATGTACAGAGTTTTGAAATGGAGGATGATTTTACTGCCCTGGAAATACGGAAATATGACACTAAAAATGAGGATGTCATATATGAGGATAGTGAGGCGTACTTGACTCTTTACCGTGCGAAACTGGATGCGAAAGGATATCCAATCATCCAGGATGGTATCCCACAATATGATGAATTTGGGAAGATATTTACATTCCGGGCAGCAACGTATAAAGATGGACAGGATGTAGCGTCAACCGGGCGTGAGGTGCCAGATGCAGGTGGGAATCACCCCATCATGAAATATGATTATGACTTCCAGCCCATCCCAAATACGTACCAGGGACGATACTACTACACGGAGAATGCAACGGTACGGATGGAATACCTGCCAGTAGGAAGCTATGTACTGGTAGAGACAGACAATCCGGATGGATACGCCACAGCAGACCCTATCCTGATAGAAATCGAGGATACGGGACATCTGGAAGAAATCCAGTATGCAGAAATGGGGGACAAGCCCCTAAGTCTGGAGGTATCAAAGGTCAATATCACTGGCGGTAAGGAAGTCAATGGTGCTGTCCTTACCATATACCCGGTAGATGAACGGGGGAATGTGTCGGATACCCCCTGATACTGCACCAACCGACCGTGGATGGGAACTACCAGGATATCACGGCTACATGGGTATCTGGCCTGGACGGTAAATACACCGATGCGGACCGGATGGCAGGTCTTATCCCGGATGGATTTGAGGTAGGGGACTTGAAGCCGCACCTGGTGGAGTATATACCGGAAGGGGATTATATCCTAAGGGAGGAGACAACCCCATATGGATTCCTGCAGTCCGTGGATGTACCCTTTACCATTACGGATACCCAGGTGATTCAGAAGGCCGAAATGATTGACGAGATACCGGATGGAATCCTTAAGATAACGAAGAGTGATACAGACCGGCCAGATGAGAGGCTGCAGGGAGCACAGTTCCAGCTGGAGAACATGACAACCGGCACCCTATGTGAGACTGTTACCACGGATGAGCAGGGAATGCACAATTCCGAGCCACAGCCGATTGGTTATCTGGACAGAGGTGGAAACTTTAAGCCATACACCTATAAGTGCAGCGAGACAAAAGCAGCCCCAGGCCATATGCTCACTTTAAGCCCATATGAGTTCCAGTTTGAATATGTAAATGAGTTGACAGACAAGATTGTACTGGACTATAACCCTACAAATGATTCCAACCGTGTGGTCACAGACAAACGGATAGGGAATACGGATGAGCTGTTAGGTGGTGTTACGTTACGTATCGAGCGTAAGGTGGACAATGGATGGGAAACCATAGACGAGTGGATGACTGGTAAGCAGGGCCACTATACGAAGGACCTACAGGCCGGTGATTACCGTTTGGTGGAAATCAAAGCAGCGGAGGGATTCAAGCTTCTGGCAGAACCAATTGAATTTACCATCAGTGACGGTATGACGGAAGTCCCGCACTTTGTTATGCGTAATTACTCAACCATTGTGGACATAACGAAGGTACAGAGTGGTACGGATACCTTCTTGCAGGGCCAGGCTGCAGCTGATAAGAAAGGACACCGGGGAAGTAATCCGGGAATGGACGACCCAGGAAGATGGTGGCCAGAAATTCTATGGACTGGAGCCGGGAACCTATGTCATTCATGGGCTGCAGGCACCAGCTGGATATGTCATGGCCGGGGACCAGGAGATAGTGGTAACAGAGAATAATGATACCACTCAGGTATTCCAGTACGAAAACCGGCTTAAATCCTCATCTGGAGGCGGTGGAGGCGGTGGAGACAAGCCGAAACCCAAGGTGGACTATATTTCATTCAAGAAGATAGATTTAGGAGGGATGCCAGTAGCAGGGGCTGAATTTACGTTCTATCGTGGTGATGGCAGCGTGTTGGATACAGCAGTATCTGATGCAAACGGAAAGATTACGATTAAACGGCCAGAGTCCGGAACCTACACAATCCGAGAAACAAAAGCACCTGATGGATTTTATATAAGTGACAAGACTTATACAGTCACGATTGGCCAGGGTGGTGTCCAAGGGGACTACGAAATAGTCAATGTCCCCAATACAACGGTTACGATTAACAAATTGGACGCTGAAACGCAGGAGCCACTGTCCGATGTGAAATTACAGATTTTGGACGGCAGCAATCATGTGGTGGCCGAAGGATGGACGGATGATAATGGCCAATTTGGTTTTGTGGCACCATATGTCGGGACATATCACATAAAAGAGCTGGAAGCACTGGAAGGTATAGGAAATTACCAAGTACCTATGAATGCGGTGTAAAGGAAGATGGAAGTATCACAGGTACAACAACGCTTTATAACTCTAAGACACAAAAGATTGGCAAGGTAATGGCCTCTTACACACCACACCTTACTGGGAAGGGTGCTGCATCATTTGGCGTTCCAGGAATAAGAGTACCAGGTGCAAAGACAGGAGATGATACACCAATTATGCTATATGTAGTCATGCTTATTCTATCCGTGTTGATATTAGCCGGTTTTGTTATCACTTACTGGATGCGGAAGGGAAAGAAGAAAAATCTCATGATGTTGGTCCTTATCATAGGATTATCCGCTGGAATGCATTTTGAGGGGAAAGCAGCCCCTATGGACACATTGGAGGCTGCAACCTCATCTAATGCTTCCAGAGTGGAGTTACAGCAAAAGGAAGGAATCAAACACATTGATAGTGGTATCTGCGCCAAATATAGATGCGGAAAGTATCCCCAGGCCAGAAAAGACCTACCAATATGAGGGAAAAACTTATGAATTACAGGATTATAAGGTTATAGAAACCTCCATCCTGAGAGGGAGGAAATTGCAAGGGATACAATTACCTATAATGAGGTAGAACAGGCTGATACGATACCAGCAACTGCTGTAATAGAGGTAGAGGATACAATTACGGGAACGGTCACAAAAGTGACCGTCCCCCTCAAAGATTATGAATATACAGATTACCGGTGGGTAGATGGGTTCGAGTTTCTGATAACGGTCGAGGCCGCTGACGCAGACAGTTATGCCTGGGAAACATACTGATTCCAAAACAGGAGGAAAATCCGTTTGCGGGATATGAAATCAATTTATTGGAATTGATACAGGTTAATCCTGCTTATTACCAGATTCATACAGTGGAGTGGACCGGGGAACCATGGATAGCCGAAGATGGAGTTACATATAGACAGGCAATTGCCCGTGGCTTAAAGCAAGTGGCCACAGTCAATGCTACATATGAGGCATTGTTCTACTTGATTCGGTACCGGCCAATGCCGTTGAAGCAGTGTATGAAGAAGATATATCCCAGGTGGAAACGGAGCCAGAGAAGCCGGTTGAAACAGTTGAGGTTGAGGTGGCCAAAAAAACTTATGGATTTCATTCTGGAGTTGTTAGGCAGACTATTAAAACATCCCATAATTGCTATGGTTACATGCATTGCATTGATTATCCTGATATGCCTGGTTGTCACTATCTTGCAAGTATTATCAGCAAAGAAACGAAAGAAGGGGGATGAGGAATGAAACGGTAGGAATTGTTGGATGCCAGCCACGTATTGGAACAACAACACAGGCACTGCAGCTTACATTATGCCTTATGCATATGGGATACAATGCCGCATATGTGGAAATGGGAGAAAGAGATTATATTGAAAAACTGGATGCATTATATCAAGGTATTACAATTGATAAAAACGATATAATATACTGCCAATCCATACCCTTGTATACAGGAAGCCGAATCGCTTTGGCGAACCGGGGACGATACGATTATGTGATAAAGGATTACGGATATATAGGAAATCCAGGTTTTGAAAAAATATCATTTTTGGAACAGCAGATAAAGATTGTGGTAGGGGGAGCCAAGGCCAATGAGGTTGATTATGTGGAACAGGTCATAGAGGATGAATGCTATGAAGATGTGAACTACATATTTTCCTTCATCGGATTAAGTGAACAGCGGGACGTGAAGGAAATGATGAAAAGCAAGAAAGAACGGACCTATTTCGCAGTGTATACACCGGACCCCTTTACCTATGTAGAGAATGATATTTATGAGTACATCTTAGGAGATTAGAGATGGAATATAAAAAACGGTTAGGTGAAAAAGTCGAAGAAAAAAGGGCCTTTGAGCAGGAACAGCAAAAATTACGAAGAAAATATAAAATCCATGAAGATGGAACGATTCTGGTTAAAAAGAAGCGTCTGATAGAAATCCTGCTTAATACAGGAGCTGCGACCGTTAGAATAGGAGCCACCATCATTTTATGTAGTTTGGCAGCCATCGGATTGATTTCGCTGTTGTATATCGGACCTAGAACGGAATTACTAATAATCATGCAGGAGGTAGTTGAACAGCTGCATAGTATGTTAGGAGTGTGATTTATGGGGAAGTTAAAAACAGGAGCCTATGCAGCCGTTTTTGTGTTAGCCCTTGTAGGATTAGGCATATCTAGCACAAGATTGCTGGATATATCTGCAGAGTACCAAAGGTCAAACATAGCATATAGGCAACTAAGGGAAATAAAGGGTATCAAGGGGCCGCGGGAGGTGGTGGAGGATAAATTAAAGGATATAAACCCTGATTATATAGCCTGGCTGCAGATAGAGAATACCCCAATTGATTATCCGGTGGTAATGGAATCTGATAGGGACTACCTGGAAACTGGATTTTATGGGGAAAATAGTATAGCCGGGACACCATTTATACGCAGGGCGCAAAATGCATTTCAAGATAAGAATACAGTGATTTTTGGTCATAACATGAGGGACGGAACCATGTTCGCTGCATTAAAGAACTACCTGAAATCAGAGTACTGTAAACAATATCCGACCATTACTATTTTGAATAAAGGAAGGGAATATAAATACAAATTATTTTCGGTACAGTTGCTTAATGAGGATGATGGAAGTGTATTCGCATATACATTTGCAAATGATGAATCCTACAGGGAATATCTGGATTTAATGATACACAAATCATTGGTGCAGCTTACAGAGCAGCCAGACACGGACAGAAATATAATAACCCTATCAACCTGTTATGGAAAAGACAAAAGGCTTGTAGTACAGGCATTTGGGGAGGGATAATATATGGCCCAGAGCAGTTTGGATAAACAGTTGGATTTAGCAATAGGGAATTTGGTTATCGTTATAGGAAAAGTTTTAAAATCTGTCTGGTATGGATGCAAAAAGTTAAGAGGCAGGAAAATCATTCCCTTTATGCTATGTATAATACTGGCCGTGATTGGCTGGATACGATGGGAGCAGATAGCTTCAATCCTTGATGTCCTGGATATGCCAGGGTGGATGCAAAAGATATTATACATACTTATCCTTCTATTACCGGCTATAGACCTTGCTTTGCTAGGAAGTGTCATTACCAGAAAGCAGATGGAATTTTACCGAAAGTTTGAGGAAATTGGATTTAAAGAAAAAACAGGAAAGTATCCATTGTATTTAGGCGAAGTCGAGGAACCGGATGGCCGGATATGCTATACCTTCCGCTCAAATATAAGCATAGGTGAGTGGAAGAAACGTGCTGAACAGATAGAAACCGTGTTAGATTGCACTATCCTGCGGATTGAAAACAAGGGTAGTAAGCGTGTTGTCCAAATGTTGGCCGTGTCCAGTGAATATAGAATACCAGATAAATTACTTTGGGATGAGGGGTATTTATCTAATGAAGATGGTGTTTGTGTAATAGGTCAAGGGATGTTATCCCAGATATCATTTAATCTGAATCGTACACCGCATGTACTGGCAGCCGGCGAAACAGGCTCAGGTAAATCTGTAATATTACGTTGTTGCCTTTGGCAATTAATACGCCAGAATGCCAGGGTGTATATGATTGATTTTAAAGGCGGTGTCGAATTTGGCTTGGATTACGAACGTTATGGTGAAGTAATAACGGATAGAGAGAGGGCCGCCGAAGTATTGGAGATGTTGGTTAAGGAGAATACTGCAAGGCTGGCATTATTCCGGCAGCTTCGGGTGAAAAACTTACCAGAGTATAACAAGAAAACAGGAAAGAATCTATGCAGAATAGGTGTTTTCTGTGATGAGATTGCTGAGATGCTGGACAAAAAAGGTGTGCCAACAAAAGAACGGGAGATTTATGAACGGCTGGAAGGTTATATATCGACACTGGCCAGACTATCAAGGGCAACGGGCATTAATCTTTTTCTGGGGGTGCAGCGGCCAGATGCCAATGTGCTGACTGGCCAAATAAAAAATAACATTCCCATACGTATATGTGGACGTTTTGCAGATAAATCAGCCTCAGAGATTGTACTAAATTCTACAGCAGCCATAAATCTTCCAGACATAAAAGGCAGGTTCTTATATCTACAAGGAAATGAATTGATAGAGTTCCAGGCATATTACTTTGATGATGAAACGATGTTGGATGAATCGGTGGAGGTATTACCTGGGAGTATGCTTACAGAAAGTTACACAGTTAATCATCCAAAGGAGCAGATTAAGGTTCCTTCTACAAAGAACGTCACGGAAGAGATAAAACAAGTCAATTATGAAGAGTATGATTTTAATTTTGGTGAAGATGAGGAAATAGAATGGAGTGTGGATAAATGAGCCTGTTACCAATACATAAAACTGGAGAGGCCACAGAAACAAAAAAGAAGCTGAAAAAGAAAGGGGAAAATCAGGAGGCAGAGAACGTACAAGAAAATACGAAGGATACAGTAGCTGTCAAAAAGAAAAAGCAGCCAAGAGATAACTACATATGTTTTAAAAAAGAATTTCACCATGAAGATTTTTCGATGGGTATTTTGGTTTATGTTAGTATGTGTATTTGCAAGAGGCGCATATCAAATCATAAAACCCCAAGCGGCCGATGAGCTGAGACAGATGATAAAAGATTTTGAACAGACTCAACAGAGCCAGGGTGATGCAGCGGAGGAGGTGATGGACTTTGCCCAAGATTTTGCAAAAGAGTATCTGACCTATGAGAAGGGAGGCGAACAGGATTTCAGAACACGGATAAATCCATATATATCTCAACGTTTGAATAATGCACCTGGTATATACGCATTCCGGAATAATGCTAAAGCAGTATACGTGAATGCATACCGTAAAGAGCAGGAAGGGGAAGTCTATAATGTGTATGTCAATGCTGAAATACAGTACGATAAGGGCGAGGATGGAATAGAATATGCAGACTGCACCTTAAAAATCCCTGTTGTGGCCACGGAATCAGGATATTGTATCACTGCATTGCCTATGTATATACAGGATAAGAGGAACAGCGATGATTATACCTTGCCTCAAATTCCGTTGGGGCAGGAAATAGATACTGCACTGGTATCATCCTCTATTGAAAACTTCTTATCCGCTTATTATTCCCAGGAGCAGAGCATGATTAATTATCTGCTTACTGCAGATGCAGACCGCAGCAAATTTGTAGCCATAGGAGGTAGATATGAATTTAAGAAGGTTGAATCTATAAAAGCATATCAAAGGCCAGAAGCAGCAGATATCCTATGCTTATTAACAGTCCGGATTGCTGATACAGTGAATCAGGAAGAAATAAGCCAGGAATATATGATAACACTTGTACAAGAAACAGATAAGTATTATGTCAAGGATATAGATACAAAAATATATTAATATAAATTATTTAATTATTAAAATAGCAAAATAACAAAAAGAAAAGAGGACCAAAAATGAGATTATCAGAGAATACGAGAATAAGGAAATGCATAACAATTTTGCTCAGTATACAACTTGCCTTGTCCATGGCTATGGTATCTTTTGCCAGTGGCGCAAACTACGCAGAAAATGCTGCTAAGTGGGGATTTGAGCAGGCGTTTTGGGTGATTTTATTCGTTACGTTGGTTGTAGCAGCTGGTGCATGGATGAAACATGCTTTATCAACAGCAATAGTTACCGTGATTATTGGTGGCATATTAGCTTACCTCTGTAAACAACCAGAGGTAATATCTACCATCGGAAATGCACTTGGCAGTAGAGTATTTGGGGGATGATTATGGATAACAGTGAGCAGAAAAAGGTAACAATATATAGCTACAGCAAAGTCTGGAAAGTTGAGAAACGAATATATGCTATACAGAACCTGGTGCTTCCTGTCCCCATAGACCCATGGCAGCTGCTATATTTTGGAATCACATGGGCTGCAATTAATTTGACATTTGGTGCACTGCCGGGATTTAGTAGTATTCCGGTAGTCATCAGGTCAATATTGATTCCCTATCTCATTTCAAAATTTTTATTGACCAAGAAATTAGATGGTAAGAATCCAATAAGGTATATGATTGGTATAGTGATGTTTTTGTTTTGCGAACAGGACCAGGCACTGGAACATTTCAAGTTACAGCCGGTAAAAAAAGGACAGGCCATAAAGCTATCCTGGAATTGTAGCCAGGGAAACAGGAGGTGATGGGATGTACCAATGCCCGATTGATTATTACATTGATAATCTGGTATTCAATGCAGATAAGAGCTGCTGGGCTATTTACCGGTTAAAGGGATTTAACTATGACTACTTAAGCACCCAAGGAAAGGTAAATAAGCTGGTGCAATTAGCCAGGTATATAGTGGCATTATGAGCTATGCACAGATATTGGTTATTCCGGTGGAAAAGGATGTTGAAGAACATTTTAGAAATCTAAGGGAGCGCCTGCACCAGAATGACATTTTATATGACAGCGCAATGCAACAGATAGAATTGACAGAATCATATTTGAGGGAAAAACAGAACAGTTAGGGCGTGTAAATGATTATGCCACATACTTTATTGTAAAGCTAAGTGAAGCTTCGGAATATGAGGCAGTAGAAAAGATAAGCGAGTTCCTCTTGTATTTCATTAAGGACCCGGTCAATGCAATTAATGTACAGATGAATCTGGATACCAAGGATATATTAAAAAGTAAGATAGAAGCTTATGAAAAGATGGCCAATAAGTGGTTGGACGAGAATAAATATAAAATGAGCATGGAAGCTGTTTCAACAGAAGAAACACAATGGTTATTCAGACGCATTGCATATAGAGGAACCGGAATACCAGCAAAACTATTTTATAAGACAGTAGGACGGGAAAAATGGGAACCGGATGCAGATGAGGTAGTAATCAATCACGAAAGGATTGTACGCCCATATCATAGAGATACTGTGTCCCTGTTTGAGGGAAGCATAGAGGCACAAAACAGGAGCCTTAAGGTATCAACAGGATTTTCCACATCATATCAGACGTTCCTTCCCATTGTATGGCTTCCGGAACAAAATGAATTTCCAGGCAAGGAATGGCTGTATGAGCTGCAGGTAAGAAATTTGCAAGCGGAAGTATGTATCCATATTAAAGCCATTCCGCATAAATCAGCCCTTCATCAGTTGGAATTGAAGAAGAGGGAGATAAACAGTCAGATTGAGCATATTGAAGAGGCGAATGCTGATATCCCAGAAGATTTATATACATCGAAGGAATATGCTGATTGCATGGAGCAGGAATTGAAAGATGACAGGTCCCCCCTTTTGGAGAGCAATATCACTGTTTGCCTATCTGATTCAAGTTTGGATGGATTGGAAAAGAAATGTGCCAGGGTAAAAGAACTGTACGATAACATGAACATAATCATTGAACGTCCATTAGGGGACCAGCTTAAATTGTATATGTCTTTCATTCCATCTGTACGTATTTTGATAAAAGACTTTGTGATGAGGCTTACACCAGTTACATTAGCTTCGGGCATTGTGGGGGTGACAAGGGAATTAGGGGATAACCGGGGTGGCTACATCGGTTCCACCGGAAAAGAAGGAAAACCCGTATATTATGCTCCAGAACTGGCCTGTCTCCAAAATATGTCTCCAGCTGCTACGTTTTTTGGAGACTTAGGAACGGGTAAATCATTTAATGCTAACATATTGATATATCAAATGGTCTTATATGGTGGCTATGGATTGATTATAGACTAAGGGAGAACGGTCACACTGGGAGAAACAGTTGATTGTTCTACGCGGTTTGATTAGCACGGTCACATTAGGAGCCGCAGCCAGTGACCGAGGAAAGCTGGACCCTTATAACATATATCCGGATGACATACGGGAAGCACATGAGCTTACACTAAATGTGTTGAGTGACTTGTTTGGGCTGGACCCGAAAAGTGATGAGTATATTGCTATACTGGAGGCCCAGAAGAGGATGGAGAAAAGTCATGGGGCACACTGTATGTTAAAACTGGCCAAAATGTTGGAGGCGATACCAGAAGAGGATAATTTACATGAGGCAGCAAATAATCTGGCCAGAAGAATTATATTATACAGGGATAACGGAATGGCGGGCCTATTGATAGGGGATGGAGCAGAACATTCTATTACATTGGATAATCGCTTGAATATAATACAGTTGCAAAATTTAAAGATGCCATCACCAGAAACACCGAAACAGGATTATACGAGAGATGAGGTGCTATCGGTTGTTATTTTTGGTGTTGTATCTGCTTTTATTAAGAAATTTGCTCTAGTGAGGCGACCGGTACCCAAAGGTATCCTTGTAGATGAATCGTGGGCGATATCAGCGTCAAAGGAAGGCGCAACATGGAAGAGTTCATATCACGTATGGGACGGTCCCTTTATACTTGCATTATCTACAATGGCCATTCTACGAAAGATTTGCCTACAGAAGGGATTAAAAACTCAATTACATATAAGTTTGTATTCCGCTCCCGGAACAATCGGGAGGAAGCAGCCCGTCTATTGGATTATCTGGGCCTGGAGGTCACACCAGAAACATGTCGGTAATTCAGAACCTGGGGGCAGGACAATGCCTGTTTAAAGATTTATATAATCGTGTGGGTGTACTGCAATTTGACCCCGTTTTCCAGGACTTATTTGATATCTTTTCCACTACGCCGAAAGAAGATGCCGATGAGGTACCGGAACCTGAGGCACCGGAATCTGAGGCACCAGAACCTGAGATACCAGAGTTTGAGATGCCAGAGCTACCAGAGGATAAAATCATTTCAGAACCATTAGATTTTGAGTTTACAGAAGATGACTTATTCACGAAGGAAGATATCTGATGAAAAAGAAAATGTTTTTAATCGCTATGGCCATAGTGGTTCCATTCCTACTCATCTGTATTGTTCTGGGAGGTTTAGTTGGTGGAAATACAGAGGTTGTCCCTGCAGATGAAGAAACAGCAATGAAATACCAAATGTGTGCTAGTCAATTAGGTGTGGATTGGTCATGGGTGATGCTGATAGACATGTACATAGCCGACCAGGAGCATACTGACATAACTAGCCAGAATATGGTCTATACCGCCCTCAATTGCCTTAAAGTGACGATTGAGGTGTATACGGAAGAAGAGGATGAGGATGGCGAGACACATTGGGAATATGACCATACAGATTATGCATATGGTGCAGATGCCATAATGGAATACTTCGGACTACCTAAAGAGTGCCGGGATGTGCAGCAGGTAGTCCGGACCATACAAGGAAAAAACTCAAATCAATTCCATATATCTACAGCTCCCTATGATGATTTAAAGGATGTACTGGATACATATTACGGTTGCTTTGATGATGAAACAAAAACAGAGATGCTTACATTAAACGAACAGAAGTATTTGGTGGAGCTATATGAGGATATCATAGGGGAGTGGTCGGGAACCGGCTCCGGGGATGGACTATTTGGCGATTATGAGATTGGGGATTTGGTTTATCCGGAAACGGGCATGGAAATACCATTATACTACCAGTATCAGCAGCATGGGGGATGTAAAATTTGGCGGCAATACAATAAGGACATCCGGATGTTCTGTCACCTCAATTGCATGGTGTTCAGCTATTTAAGGGATAGCACTATAACCCCTCCGGATATTGTGGCCTGGACCGGTAATCGTTATTACGTAGGGAATGCTGGACAGAGTTGGGATATATTTCCCGCCACGGCCCAACATTGGGGTATAAAATGTTATGGTTTAGGTACATCCCTGCAGGGCATGATGGCAGAACTGGCAGCAGGACATCCTGTTATAGCAAGTATGCGGCCGGGGACTTTTACCCGGGCGGGACATTTTATTGTATTGCGAGGGATTACAGAGGATGGAAGAATTTTAGTTAATGACCCAAATGATAATGCCACAAAACGATTTTTTTATACATCGTTTGCACCGGCTTTGATACAGAGAGAGTCAAAACAATATTGGAGCTTTAGCAATTAAGGGGGATGCAATGAAATACGGAAATGTTTATAGAATCCTTATCATAATAGCCCTGGCCGCAATAGTATTATCTTTAAGCATGAGGTTTTTTAGAAGAAATCCAGAAGAAAATAAGAATTCAATTGCGGCGCAGACCGAAACTGCCATTGAATCAGAGGGTGCCTTAACAGAAGAAACAGAAAAAAGTCAAGAAACTATGGCCACATATCCCGATGAAGTTGAGGCAGAAGGGGGGAATACGCAGCCAGAAATGTATTCGCCGTGGGAAGAAAAGGAGTATGCAGCATGTTATTTTACAAATACAGAAAGCACAATTGATGTAGACAGCACATTGCCGGTTGGCGCACAAGGACGTTTAATTGATGAAACGCAGCAATATTTGGACAGCGAAGGAATCGAGGCTACAGAGTTACGCTGTATAGATGGAACAGTTGTAACGGAAGGGCCAGAAACATCCTTCCAGGTACAGTGTGATGATGTGGGGCAGACTATCATTGTAATGACATACAATAGGAATCTGCATACGTGGTCATTCAGGCGGGAATGAGGGATACAATGAGCCTTGCTAAAAATTAATAAGATGCAGATTATAGTGGCCGTATGTGTTATGATTTGTTTCATGGTAAATGTTTCAACAGTAACAGCATTTGCATCAAAGACTGTTGGCATAACAGATGAATTTGATGGCTTGGAAGGGGATGGGAAATACTTTTCACAGGAATATAGGGATAATTATCAGTTAGACATTGAAAAATTAGGGATAAAAGATGCAGGTTATGGAATTCTCAATGCGATTTCAAATGGAATATTTAGTGCTATTACGTTTGTAGGATTGGCCAGTATTTCAGTATTTTATTATGCGTTGGACTTTGATATAGCGGCCTTGCTAGAGCCTATGATAAGCAGTATACAATCTTCCATACAGCTGAATGTATTCCTTCCAATCTTTCAGCTAATATTAGTTGGCGCATTTATCCTGCTATAATACGTTTTGCCCGCAGAGATTTTTCAGGATTGATGGGACAGTTTGGGAAAGTTATATTTGTATTATTGATGTCCGTTTTACTGGTCCACGATTCTGCTACATTTCTAAGCTACACAAGCAATATAACCAAAAGCCTATCAGTGCAGATTATGACTGGTGTAAGCGGGGTTGATATGGAAAGTGGAACCAGTGAGTATGCAGCAACGGCAGCAGGGGTGTTGTGGGTGTCATTAGTCCATGAGCCATGGAAATCCCTGGAGTTTGCAGGATATGATTATTCCGATGAGGATGTAGAATTTTTCTTGACGGAAACGGATGAGGATACACGTAACAACAAGATACAGGAAATCAGGGAAGATAATCCGAAAGCATTTAGTAAATCAACTGCAGGGCAAAGGATTGGACAAGGGGCCATCATGTTCCTTACCATGTTGTTTAAGTGTATTGTATACATTTTTAATAGCTGTGATATTGCTGCTATTTCAGGTATTTACTATAATTATGGTTCTTTTAGCTCCAATTATATTATTAATAGCGCTGATGCCTGGCTATGATTTTATGATTTTAGGAGCCTGGTGCCGTAAGATGTTGGAAATTCAGGTTGGTATACTTGTGGTGACCTTTTTAATGGGTATTATGGTTTTAATGGACCAGTTAATACAGGGGATGTCATATACAATTGGATGGTATATTGCAGTGATTTTACAGGTTGCAATGTGTATTGGTCTATACTTTTTCAGGTATGAGGTTCTTGGTATCTTGTCTATGGCCACTATGATGGGCAACAATCCTCGTAGAATGATGAGAACCAAATTTGGTTATATGGAGAATCCATATCGTTATATGGCAAGGATGAATCGAGGAACGCAAGGCTGGAGAGGGATTAAAAGATTTGTAGCAAAGGCAAGATATAAAACCAGGAAGAATATAGCGAGAAGTTTAGTAGGTATTCCGAAAGTCCACATAAAGAACGGATGGATAATAGAGGACGTACAGAACGGCCATCTACATATCAAGTATCTGTGCCCAAGAAACGGGAAGGGGTTCAATCACATTCAAGGCCGCTGGAGCCGAAATTGGAGACAACAGGGATAAAGTCAATATCTTACTATGCTCCCAGGGAGGTTACAGATAATTGGAGGGAGTTGTGGGATAAAGCAGAGAAACCGGGGAGGCCGAAGATGGAGGAGAATGTTAGAAGAAAGAAAAATGAATCCCCGGAACTTCCAATGTCTCGGCCCCGGCCTGATTCGCTGAATGGAAATAATCCGGAAAAGGGGGAAGATAATGGTGCACTTAAAGCAAGTGTGAGCCGCCCTGTTAGTTATCAACCAGAATCCAGGGAGCAGCCAGGAAAGAAAAGGGATGTGGTTGTAGAGAATCCCATGAAGGTCCAGGGACGTCCTGTAAGCTATCAGAGAGTTTTGGAGGGAGGAGAGAGGACGAAGCTACCAGCTGCAGGTGAAAAGAAGTCGCTTAAGGATGTTCCAGAGCGTCCGGTAAGTCATCCATCAATATCCGCGGTGAAGGAAAATGGGGAAGCAATAGAGGGAGCAGACAGGGGCAAGTTGTCCAGCAGCGTCCCCAAACCGCTACTGCAGAAAAGCGTGAACATTTGGAGAGGGAGCATACCAGAAAGCATGACAATGTGGTTCACGGTAGACGTCCGGAAAGATTAAAAAACGTGGATAAGAACAAAATAACAGCAGATGCCATAGAATCAACAGATATCCCATCTTCCCCTCCGATGCGCCAATCGGTGAGGACCGAAGAAGGGAAAACAGAAGAATTTAAGTCTGGAAAAATGGAGCCAGGCCGTAATACTTAGTAACGAGGATGACTGCTGGTAACTGTCATCCTGAATCTAAATATGATTTAAAATCTGTGTTGCGAAAAAAATAGTTTGACAATTAGTACAGATGTTGGTAAAATCTGATTTAAGAGTTGTGGATATCGGTGGGAAATTTGGACAAGTTATCCACACATGAGGTTTTGAATTTTCTGCAGCTACACACTGTGAAATGAGTGTACAGAGATTAAGACAGACAATTGAATAAAGAAAAAGAGAAGTACCAAATGGTACCTCTCTATGGTTCGGTTCCTCTCTAACGTTTACCAGACGATAGGGAAGCAACTCAAGTATTTAGGGAATACAAGAATCTTTTAACCGTTTAGTGCATGTGTAATGCTCCTGACTAGATAATAGCAGAGCCTTATAATTTTGTCAATAATAAAAGCGGAAGAATTTCATGTAAATATAGGCCCGAATACTTGAGTATTCGGGCTTTTTCGCGCTTTTGAAAAGTGTATGAATTTATAAAATTTTCCTGGAAAGGAGGGCAAAATGAAGATAAAATATTCTTTATTAGATAAATTAAATAGTTTGACGAACAAAGAAATTGATTTTATTTTGTACGTTGCCCGTTACCAGGATGATTATGGCTGCATCCGTGGTATGTATTATCGCGATGTATGCGAAAATGCGGATATGTGTAAACAGACGTTCTACGATACGTTACGTTCCCTGCAGGCGCAAGGTATCATTACATATAGCCGTGTAAATCAGGATTATGATATTACAATCCTGGATAATGATTTTTCGTACCCAGGTGCGTACCATGAGGGCTATATCAATGTATCCCGGCAGGTATTTCACACCCGCCGGTTCCATGAGCTGAAAGCCAAAGAAAAATTACTGCTGCTGCATTTCATGAAAATCACACATAGTGCATCCGGAAGCTATCAAATAGGAACCGGTAAGCTGTATACAAAGTATATGCAGCTCCTGGGGGTAACTAAGAGGGTATTACGTGGCTATTTACATTCTCTTAAAAAGTTCTTTGCAATCGGCATTAAAGATGGAAAGTATTTCATATCCTACTTGCGGACTGTATTTAATGATAGGGTTGAGGTATCGGAAACTGACCAATACATGAGGCATTTGGTGGGGGTAAGCTGCAGACGGGCAAAGATAAAGGATTTTGCGCCGGCAGCAGTGAAGGATGTTGTAACCATCATGAAGCAATATCGCAAAGAGGCCCAGGAGAGCATTGGTAAAAGTATCTTTGAGATTGTAGATGATTGTATTCGTCAGGCTAAAGAATTGAATAGTAAGTATATACATAAACTGGTAAGGGGTACGTTGGGATTAATTTGGACTGGCCAGGAAATGGAGTTTTAAGGCTTGTAGTAAATGACAAGCCTATTTGGCGTTGGCATGAAGCTTGAGGTAATGGCAGCCACGGCCGTTTTTTAGGAAATAAAGCTGTCTGCAGGTGAAAATATGATATCAAGGGAGGGAGCAGGAACCAGGAAAGGGGCTTGCTCCTCTTGATGCGATTTTGGTAGTCTAAAAATAATGACGTTTAGAAAAAGTAGTCCAAAAATGCTGTAGTCAAGAAAAAAAAGGTAGTCTAAAATCTAAGATGTTAAGAACATTTATTAGTCCATTTTTATGCATCTTAAAAACACAAGAAAAGCCTTTATTTATAAGGATTTCAAGGCTTTTCGAGGGCTAGTATATCTATTCTTTAATTCTTTATTCTTTCTCTTTATATATATAATCTTATCTAACTACCGTAATAATTCTTTGTCTCAAAAATCAAGATAAAATCAATTTCTAAGAATTTTATAAGACAACAACAATAATAATTCTTAATATTCCTAACTGACTACATCCAAAGTCAACGGGCTACTATCAAAAGTAAGGGTATATAAACGGGGCAAACCCCGCCCTTGACTTTTGGATTTCCGTGTGCTCATCCACTCTTAAGCGATGATGAAGGGAAAAGACAACCACTACTAAATTCCTTATCATCACGTCATCCAGTATAGCACACGGAACCATAGCCCTGATATTCCTCCATAAAATTCTAAGCTCAGAATCAGCTAAAAAAACAACCTTGCATCCCTAACCAAACAGAAATCTTTCAAACCGTCTGTAAAGATTTTCTAACCTTAAAAAGCTTCCAGTGTATATTCATGGCCAAACGGCCAAAAAATCGATTCTGGGGCATTCTGGTGCGTCAGTACAAGGGTGCATGGTATTACCTGGGCGCGGACGGGGCTATGGTCCAGGGCCTGCAGGCCAGTGGTGATAACTACTATTACCTGATGCCGGACGGTAAGATGGCCACGGAGCCTGTAACGTTGACTCCAGATAAGGACGGGGCGCTGCGGTGGCCAGGGCTGACGGAATAATAAAAATCCTTGATTTTCTGCCCAATCTGATATATACTATAGTCAGTGGCAGACGGGGCCAGTAATCAACACCACTCCCAAACCGTGGATTGAAACATTGATTTATTCGTTTTTAGAAGTCAGGGATGGTATCCCATCCTTGCGGATTGAAATGGGTTATATTACATTTAAGTAAGGGCGTGTAGCTTCGGCTATGCGCCTTTTGTCTTTTTAATCGCATTGCCGATACCCATACAACATGCCACGCAGCCTGTATATTTCGCGGCTGATATCTGCTATCCGGCAGGCGTATTTATCATACCCAACCCAGAACCTAGATGAACGTAGAAGGTTGTCCAGTTCCCTTCCCGTCATAAGTAGTACCAACTACATATAGGTACTTATCCGTATCATACGTTTTACCGTTAAAATAAAATTCCATTTTACCCTCACTTCCTCCCTGGCATTACCCGGCCAGGGACGGAATATGGTTTAATGTTTCAGCGTATAACAGGGGGTGTCGTCCGCAGCGTCAAACCAGTACCACCTCGTTACCCCGTCTTTACACCATCCCATGTTTTTTATCTCAATTTGCCACCTCTCATCGACTCCGGCAATTTTAGGAGCATAAACAATATTTACGAATTTCCTTTTCATGTTCTAATCCTTTCTGCCCTCGTATCCTCCGGGGCGGGAGATGATATGTTTATCTGCCGATGTACTGCCTATTGGCCGCATCTACATCGTCATACTTGCCAACAACATACTGGTTAGTTACTAAATCTACGTAACCGCATTTGTAGGAGCCTTTGCTACGGCCATTTGCGGTGAAGCAGTTAATGGTGAGGTATGCCCTCTTGGCGTTACCACTTTCCCACTTCTTTACAGTTACCTGGCGGTTAACGCCAGCATTGATGTGGTAATCCCCATAAGCCATAGTCTCAAGGTTTGTTTTCAGGGTTTCCAGTAAGTTTTCTCCCATTTTTTTCGCTTCCTTCCATGCCTGCCTGAGTGCGGCGCTCATTGTCATTGCTGTTTTCTTTACTAATTCCCATGCCCGCTTCATGATGTTTGATAAATTATATTTCTTCATTTTGCTACCTCCTGTTTTCCGTACTCTTAACTTCTGACTATAGTATACATTTTTTTTAGTGTATATGTCAATAGAAAAATACATTTTTTTAGTGTATATTTTTATTGCATTTATTTAAACCTATGATATAATGCAATTGTAGGGAGGTGGAAAAGTGATAAAATATAAGATAGATATTTTAGAAGAACTTAAGAAAAAAGGATACAGTACCTATATAATAAGAAAAAATAAATACTTAAGCGAAACGGCATTAACAAATATCCGTGCTGGAAAACCCTTGCCAATTACGGCGCTGGAATCGGTTTGCATAATGCTTAGAAAACAGCCATCAGACATTATAGAGATAGAAGTAACTGATGAAGAAAAAGTGAAATATTTCTTTGAATAGCATTGACATATGCACTAAATTAGTGTATAATAAAGATGGTTAAGGAAGGCAAGGTCCTTAACGAATATGAGGAGGAAAGGAACTTGACAGAGGAAATGAGCGTATTTAAAAGCTACTTACGGAGATTGTTGCAGGATTTAAAGGACTTAAAAGAAGCACTTAAAAACAAACAATATGAGCAGGCCGAAACAATGGTGGACAAACTCATAGACGATACCCAGAAAGGTATTGAGGACAATTAAAAAAAGTCCCATAAGGGACAAGGGCAAGGATTAAAGGGAGGGCGGGCTTGCCACCGCTCCCCCAATCCAATACATAGTATATCAGATTACAAGGAAGATATCAATATGTTGAACCTATTGCGGGAGGTAAAATAAATGAAGTATAACGTAGAATATTCCTGCGGGCATAAAGGTACGGTTGAGTTGTTCGGCCCAACCAAGGACCGTGAAAGTAAAATTGAATGGTATGAGCATGAGGCATTATGCCAGAATGTTATAAAAAAAGAATGGAAGAAAAGAAAAAGGAAATGGGTCTGGTTGCCGATGTAAGGCTCAACGCTGGAGGGTTGTTATATAATGCCCCCGATGATGAGGACATAGCAATTGTCTTTTATGGGGATACATATCCCCATAAGCCGAAATACAGTCACTTGGTGCCGTATGGACGGATAGGTATCCCAGGGAGGGTTTCCTGAATGACATGATTATGGGTGGTTTAGGATATAAAAGCTGGGTGTTATACAGTTCAGTGGAAAACTTTGAGGAAAACATTAAAAAAGTTGAAACCATTGCGAAGGTTAATAATTATCCCAGTGAAGTGGATATCATCATGTACTCAACCCAAAAACAAAAGCAATTAGATAAAAGAACAAGAATCAACAATGAATTAGAGGAGTTAGGACCAAAGCCGGAATGGCCGGATGAAATATCAAGGATATGGCCAGAAGGCGGTAGCTGGAACTGTAAGTTTTATGGTAAGCCAGGAAACTGGAGGATATACATCAAGAATCAGGAAATCCAACTGTCAGATGACCTTAAAAAGCAGATGGAAGAAATATATAAAAAACGCCTTGAATGGAAGAAAACGAAAGAGGCGATAGAAAAGGGGAAAAATATATGAAACACGAAGTAATACAAGGATACGTCACAGCCGAGGATGTCAAGGATGATGGGATGCTAATGTTCTTCCTGTCACGGAATGAAGTGGAGGTGTGCGCCACTTACAGGATGGAACAGCAGATTGCAGAATTGAAAAAGCTGGGTACTGATGCCAAAAACATAATGGCTATCTGCTTCATGGGGTACGACAATGCCCCACGTGAAGTATATGATATTCCTGCAGTACAGAAATATCTTAGCAAGCTGCTAGAAAATGTCCCGGACCTGTTTTACTTTATCGATATCCCATCCTATACCTTTGCGATACTGGTCAACTCAATCTTTGTTACCCAGCCCAAGTAGAGAAGGCCGATAAAGCCATCCTGGATTATGCGAAAAGCATTGGGGATACTGGCAGGGTGATAACCATTGAATATTATGCTACCCATCAGGATGAATTATTAAAGGAGGCAAACCAGTGAAGCAGGTAAAGAAAAGCAAATCAATCGGAGAGAAAATGAAATCCACGCATACATACCAGCGGCAGGAGGAAATCCTGCTGGACTGGGCGGATGCCTGGGAGAAGGATTTCAATAAGACACATGACCTCATACGAATGGCCATAAAAGAGCGTGACATAGGTCCGCCATGCGGTACAGCGACCAGCTAGGGCGTTGACCGAAAAGCGGTTCCAGGCATTGGAGAACATCATTCATAAGGTCTGTGACCCGGAGCGTATCATGAAGGATGCTGAATCCAATGGTTATGTCATGATGAAGCGGTTATATGAGCAGTGCCGGGGTATGGATATCCACGATACATTGGACTTGATTTTTAAGGCTGAAACAGAAGAGGAAAAAGAGTTTTTTTCGATTGTGAGTGACTTCCTGATGCAAGCCAAACAGCAGGAGGTTATAAAAAAGAAAAGGTTTTAAACAAATGAGAAGGCGGGGACCGTATGTGGACGTCCCCGCCTAAATAGCAATTTGACAGCTTCCAGTGTATTTACCGATGGTCAAACAACCAAAAAACCGATTCTGGGGCATTCTGGTGCGTCACAGAGGCATATTATGGTCTAGCCAAGACCTGTTACCTTGATATTTTAAAGCAGTAGCCACTGATTCCGGATAATAAAAGCAGGAACATTACAATTGCAATATATTTACCACCCTTTCACAACATAACTGTTTTCAATCTTTTTCGGAAAGTCTGTGATTACAGCCTTATATAATATACCCTTGTGACGCACCAGAATGCCCCAGAATCGGTTTTTCTGCTATTTGCCATCGGAAATACACTGGAAACTGTCAAATGGCATATTTTTGAATTTTACACATAATGAGAATGAGGTAATGAGGCCAGCGATTGATATAGCCTAAAAAGAAATAGAGATAAAGATTATTTTTGTAAGAATAAAAATACTGCAACGGCCAGGAGCTGCTGCAGATATTTTAAGCTTTGAATTGTTTAAGGAATATGTCTATCACTTTTAAAAGGTCATCTTCCTGTGAAGGGGTGAGTCCATCAAGCGTGATAGTAGTACGGTTTTCCAGGCCAAGGATATAATCGGTTGAGGTATGATATAATAAAGCAAGCTTTGTGACAACATCCGTGGAAGGAAATGACGTGTTACTTTCATAATTGGCGATAGCGGACCTGGAGAGATTAAGGCGTGTAGCAACTTGTGTTTGTGATAATTTGTGCTTTTCTCGTAATCCCTTTAGGCGTAATCCTAAATCATAGGCATCCATAACCGTCCCCCTTTCCATAGTTTTAATCATTTTAAATTGCATGCGCTTTCTGCTAGTGACAAAAATGCAAAATTGCCCCTATTAGTGAGCAAAACTTCCTTTGACTACGTTATTGTTATAGGAGGGGGTGCAATATGCAACGATTATGCAGATTGATATTAATGCTAGTAGTATTGCTTTTGATAGGCGCATATATTCAGAAACCAGAATATAAAATATATAGCATTTTTAGTGGAAGTGGGGGAGACACAAGGGACACAGAACTATTTGTGATTGTTTATAAACCATGGGATACTGATGGAACCGTGACCGAAATCGTAAGGAAGCATCGTACAATGAACGGCACACCTAACAGGCTGACGATACATTTATATCACAGTAAGTATGCGCTGAATCATGGACAGGCATATTATACGAAGATATTTGAGTACCCAGAAGATGAAATAATAGGACCGCCAGTAAGCAATTTTTCCTATCAAACATGAAGTCACAGGGCTTCTGGCGGCTCCATGACTTTCAGTAAGAAGGGCGGTATGGAGTAATAATCCATATCGCCCTTCTTGTGACAATAATTTGTTATTATAATAATTTGATAATAAAATAAAATTTTATTAAAATAAATCACTATGTGAACCAGTCCGCAACAATTTTAGCGTTAAGATATCTTTATTTATCTGATAGATAAGTAACCAATCGGGCTGTATATGGCACTCTCGCACATTTTTATAGTTCCGGGAGTTCGTAAGACTATGGTCCTGTATTTTCTGGCAGTTCTTGCTCGTTGGCTAATATTGATATAACCTTCTGTAAGTAGTTCGGGTATTACACCCACGTTTTAAGGCTAACTTA
>ENA-OQCK01000435-OQCK01000435.1-human-gut-metagenome-genome-assembly--contig:-NODE-435-length-22984-cov-21.358708_pt1 | contig 22984 bp, 16 predicted proteins | sample MGYA00242498_ERZ504578 | MGnify/ENA primary metagenome ERZ504578 (study PRJEB26092, sample SAMD00036229) | human gut metagenome | host: Homo sapiens | study: EMG produced TPA metagenomics assembly of...
CGTACAGCTTACATGGGACAGCGTGGATGAGTTATTCCCGGAGAATATGATCCCGGATATGTTGGAGAGTTTTGAGATTCTTCTGCATGAATTGGGAAAGAAGGACTGGAATCAGAGATTTGATGTGCTTCCTGAAAAAAGAAAAAGAGAAATTGAAGATACAGCGCGTACAGGAGTGCCGGAGCGTGTGGAATGCCTGCATTGGGCTGTTATGAACCATGCGGAAGTTTGCCCGGAAGATATTGCGCTTATTGATGCGGGAAGCGGAAGATCGGTATCCTATGGGGAATTAAAAGCACGGGCAACAGCAGTGGCGGCAGGAATTTCAGAAAAGGATATTAAGGGCGTCCCGGTTGCACTTACCCTGCCGCGCGGGATAGAACAGATCGAGGCGGCATTAGGAATTTTGCTTTCCGGAATTCATACCTTCCGGTCAGCTTAAGCCAGCCTAAAGATCGGAGAGCGTTAATCCATGAGAAGACGGGAGTCCGCTATGTGGTCACGAATCGGGAATTATCCGAAAAACTGGACTGGCCGGAAGGTACGGAAATCCTTGTGATGGAAGGTATGGAAGAGGGACAGGAAAATGTGAGACTGCCAGAGGTGTCGCCGAAGGACAGCGCCTATATCATCATGACGTCAGGCTCTACAGGTGTTCCGAAGGGTGTAGAGATTGCGCATGAAAGCGCATGGAATACGGTTCAGGATATTAATGAAAAGTACCATGTAACAAGTGCAGATCGGGCGCTGGCTGTATCAGCTATGGATTTTGACCTGTCGGTATATGATGTTTTTGGAATTTTAGGCGCAGGAGGAACATTGGTATTGCTTCCAGAGCAGGAGAGAAGGAATGCGGATTACTGGCTGGAACAAGTGTTGAAATATCAGATTACCGTTTGGAATTCAGTGCCGGTGCTTCTGGATATGCTTTTGATACGGGCGGAATCCATGAAACAGAAACTGCCGATCAGGGCGGTTATGCTTTCCGGAGATTGGATTGGGATGGATCTCCCGCAGAGGGTTGCGGCATGGACAGAGGATTGCCAGTTTGTCGCTATGGGAGGAGCTACAGAGGCAAGTATCTGGTCCAATTATCAGAATGTTACCCTGCCGATGCCGAAAAACTGGAAATCTATTCCCTATGGAAAGCCACTCAGATATCAGGCATATCGTGTTGTGGATGAGTATGGAAGGGATTGCCCTTACTGGGCAGAAGGCGAACTCTGGATTGGCGGTTTTGGTGTAGCAAAAGGATATAGGGGAGATTCTGCGCTTACGGGGCAGAAATTTATCACAGATCAGTATGGAAGATGGTATCGGACCGGTGATCTCGGAAGAATCTGGGATGATGAGATAATTGAATTTTTGGGAAGAAAAGACCATCAGGTAAAGATCCGTGGACACAGGATTGAATTGGGAGAAATTGAACATGCGATTCAGGAGTTTCCGGGTGTGGCTCATGCAGTTGTTGATACAGTTAGTGATGGTCATGGCAATAAAACGCTGGCTGCTTATATCGGAGCGCCGATACAGGAAGATTCTAAAGTTACAACGTATTTGTACGGCACAGATATCTTTGGCGGAGGCTGGAAAGAACTGAAGGATGATGTCAGCAATTGGCAGATGCAGCAGGAACGGAAGACAGCATACAAAAATTTCCTTGCCTATGCAGACCAGAGATGTGTACAGCTTATGCTGGAGACACTCATAGAGTTAGGCGTTTTTGTATCAGAGAAGGAAGTTCTTTCGCAAAAGGAAATTTTGAAAAAGGGAGCATTACGGAAACACAGAAGAATACTGTGGCAAGATGGTTGGAAATTTTAAAGAAGGAAGGAATCCTGAGAGAAGAGGACGGCAGACTATCGCGTACCGGGAAGGAAGTGGCTGTACCGGAAAAAGCTGGAGATGCGGAAACGTATTTTAAGAAACTGAAGCCGTATCTGAAGCATATGGTTACTGGGAATGAAGTTCCGCTGGACGTATTCTACCAGAAAGAGCCGGCTTTGGCTCCGAATATGCTGCTTCGGAGGATTCCGGGCTGCGAGGAAACAGTGGAAAGACTGGTGCAGGGATTAAGGCTTCTGGCAGAAGAACGCAGAAAAGAGCCACTCCAGATTATAGAAATTGGTACAAGGGACACTGCAATTACAAGACAGTTTTTGAATGCACTGGAAGATGTAAGCGTGGCTTATACATATGCGGATTCTTCAAAATATTTTCTGCAGGAAGCAGAGAAAGAACTTGCGGGATATGAGAGAGTCGAGTTTGAGATGCTGAATCTGGAAGAAGGCATGGATAAGCAGCAGATGTCCTTGCATAGTTATGACGTTGTGATATCGGTAAATGCTTTACATAGAAATATTGATGCTGCGGATGCGGTAAAGAAAGTAGCGGAATTACTGAAGCCAAACGGAATATTGCTGATGACTGACCTTGTGGTAAGGACATACCTTCAGGAACTTACAGCGGCTTTTTTGGAAAATGGTTTTGCGGATATTCGGGACAAGAGAAAAGAAGCAGGGCTGGTTACCCCGGATTGCCTGCTGTGGAGAGAATGTTTATCAGAGGCAGGATTGGGCGAAGACTGTGCTGTGACAGAGAGATATGGAAGATGTATATGCTGCAGCAGACAGCAGGCGTCTGTCCTGTCCTATCATAATGGAGCACTAAGGAATATCTGTCAGAAAAACTGCCGGAGTATATGGTTCCACAGAACTATCATTTCATGGAGAAGCTCCCAACATTGTCCAATGGGAAGATTAACAGGAAGCAATTGCGGGAAGATTTTAAAGAAGAAACTGCGGTTATCCGATTTTCAAAGGCAACGACAGAAACAGAAGAAAAGCTTTTAGATATCTGGAAACAATTATTTGGATATGAAAATATCGGAATTGAAGATAATTATTTTAGCCTTGGGGGAGACTCGCTGATTGCCACAAGGTTGATCTCGGAAGTACAGACAACCTTCGGCTGCAAAATAACGATCAGTACGATTTTTGAAAATCTGACCGTAAAATCTCTGGCAAAAGCTATTGAACAGTCCGAACAGAAAGAAGAAGATACACTGCAGATCAAACCGAATCTGGAGGAAGCATATCATTCGTTCCCATTAACCGATGTGCAGTATGCTTACTGGCTTGGCAGAAGCGGATTGTATGAATTGGGAAATGTTGCAACACACTGTTATTTTGAACTGGATGCAGACGGCCTTGATACTGAGTGCGCAGAGACGGCATGGAATCTGTTGATACAGAGGCATGGGATGATGCGTGTTATTATCCAGCCGGATGGTATGCAGCGCATACTGGAGAATACTCCCCAGTATCATATTGACGTGACGGATATCCGACAATTGGAAGTGACAGAAAAAGAAAAGGCATTGGATGAAAAACGGGCAGAGATGTCTCATCAGGTAATTCAGACAGATGAATGGCCTCTGTTTGATGTGCGAATCACTAAAATAGAGGACCAGAAGCATAGAATCCATATCAGTTTTGACAATATTATCTTTGATGGCTGGAGTATGTTCCATCTCTTAGATGAGTGGGCAGAAGTATATCGAAATGGAAAAGCGGAAATGTCGATTACTTTGTCTTTCCGGGATTACGTGCTGGGACTGGAGCAGATAAAGTCTACCTCTGCTTATGAGAAAGATAAAAAATATTGGGAAGACCGGGTGGAGACTTTTGCGGACGCACCGGATCTGCCACTTGCAAAGAACGAAAGCCAGATTACAGAGCAGCGTTTCTGTCGCCGGAGCGCAAAACTGTCACAGAAAGAATGGCAGTCTGTAAAAGACGCGGCGGGAAGACTGGAGGTAACGCCTTCTGTTCTTTTGATGAGTGCTTATGCGGAGACTCTCCGCTTGTGGAGCAGTAATAAGGATTTTACACTTAATCTGACGCAGTTTGACCGGAAACAATTGCATCCGGAAGTGAACAATCTGGTTGGAGATTTTACAACACTGACATTGCTGGAGATAAAGAATGCAGGGAATAGTTTTGCGGAAAGGACAAAGGCAATTCAGAAGCAGCTTACAGAAGATCTGGAGCATACAGCTTATGGCGCGGTTGAACTGGAGCGCGAATTAAAGAAAAAGACTGGAAATATGCGGGGCGCTATTATGCCGGTAGTGTTTACCAGTGGTCTTGGCGTGGAGCAGTGGAATGAAGGAAAGTGGCTTGGAAAACTGAACTATAACATTTCACAGACGCCGCAGGTGTGGCTGGATCATCAGGTGGTTGAAATGGATGGCTGTTTATGCTTGTTTTGGGATTCCGTGGACGAATTATTTTATCCAGGAATGCTAGATGAGATGTTCCGGGCATATACCGGCCTGCTTCATACGCTAGCAGTTCATCCGGAGATCATGCAGGAAAAAACGGCAAGTCTGGTAACAGCGGAAATTTCAGAAAAACGGCGTCAGGCGAATGAAACGGCGGCTGAATTTGAAGAGAAAACGTTGGATGGATTATTCTTGGAGTCGGCAGACAAATTTCCGGATAAGGAGGCGCTGGTAACGTGCAGCAGGCGGATGACATATCGGGAGATAAAAGAAGAAGCGTTTTACATTTCCGGGCAGTTGCAGAGCATGGGAATAAAAAAAGAAGAGACGGTAGCTGTATTTATGGAAAAAGGGTGGGAGCAGGTGGTTGCTGTTTATGGAATCATGTTTGCCGGAGCCGCATATCTTCCGATAGATATCCATAATCCGAGAGAACGAGTTGAAAAGATTCTCCGTGATAGTGGAACAAGAATCATTCTTGTGCAGAATCAGGCGTATGATCAGGATACCGAATGGCTGCACGAGTGGGATTGTATTTCTGTGTCTGAATTAAAAACCGATTCTGAATACAAAGCACAGGAGAATAAGGCGGGAGACCTTGCGTATGTAATCTATACGTCGGGAACAACCGGGATGCCGAAAGGAGTAATGATTACTCACCATAATGCAGTGAATACGATACTGGATATCAATGCACGCTATCAGATTACAGAACAGGATACGGCGTTTGGAATCTCCAATCTTCATTTTGACCTGTCTGTTTATGATGTTTTTGGCATTTTAGGCGCAGGTGGGAAATTGGTTCTTCCGAATCCGGAATATGGAAAAGATCCAGTGCATTGGATTCACTGGTTGAATCATGAGAATATTACCGTATGGAACAGCGTGCCAGCTTTTGTAGAAATGCTGGCAGAATATGAGGAATATCAAAGGCAGGTAACTTCACAATCGCTGCGGTTAGTAATGATGAGTGGTGACTGGGTTCCTGTTTCACTTCCGGGGAGAATCCGTAATCTGTTCCAGAATGTTGAGATTGTTGCTCTTGGAGGAGCAACAGAAGGCAGTATCTGGTCTAATCATTTCGAGATTCCAGAGGTTGTGCCGGAAGATTGGAAGAGTATTCCGTATGGGAAACCGCTTGCAAACCAGAAGTATTATGTTCTGGATCAGAATATGGAAGATTGCCCTGACTGGGTACCGGGAACACTTTATATTGCCGGAGATGGCATTGCACAGGGATATTTAAACGATAAAGAAAAAACAAAGGAAAAATTTGTTGCCTTAGATAGAACTGGAGAACGGCTGTATTGTACCGGAGATATGGGACGGTATTGGAATGACGGTAATATTGAATTTCTTGGAAGACTGGATAATCAGGTGAAAATCAATGGGTATAGGGTAGAACTGGGCGAAATTGAAACTTTTATGAATTGGATTCATGGTGTAAAAATAAGTCAGGTCGTAAATATTAAAGATAATAAACTTGTTGGATTTTACGTTTCGGATTATGAAATAAACGAGACCTATTTTCAAAATTATTTGCGTGACTATTTACCCAAATATATGATTCCACAAAACTTCATCGCTCTATTAGAAATGCCCACAACGAAAAATGGGAAAATTGATAAAAAGGAACTTAAAAGAAAGGCAATAGAGTTTCAAAAGACTTTTGAATCTAATAATCGAGCAATGACAAAGGAGGAGAAAGAATTTAGTGAAATATGGAAGGAAGTATTGAAATGCCAAGATGTAAGTTTGAAGGACGATTTCTTTTCGAGTGGAGGAAATTCTCTTAAAGCAATTACTTTGGCAAATAGAATAAAAGAGAAATATATAATAGAAATCACGATAAGAGATGTTTTGGAGTTTCCAATAGTAGAACAATTATCAGAGTTTGTACAGAAAAAAGTAAAAGATAATAGTAAGAAAAGTGGAAGTAATATTGTAACTTCTATAGAAGAAGGATTTTTTTAGAAAGAAGGAGAAGAAATGACAGCAGAAAAAATTATTTTAAAATACCAAGAAAAAGGTGTGAAATTATTTTTGAATGAAGATAAGCTTCAATTTAGTGGCCCGAAAGGTATCATTGATGATGATGCGCGAAAAGAACTACAGGCTTACAAAGATGATATTATTACCTATTTAAAATCACACAAGGGTCAAGTTGTATGCGATAAAACCCAAAGATTTTTGCCGTTTGAAATGACAGATATACAAGTAGCATATGTAATAGGACGAAACAGAACTTATCAATATGGTGGAATTGGATGTAAAATTTATGCAGAATACGAATTTCCTAAACTTGATTTAGAAAAATTGGAAAGAGCATGGGAAAATGTTGTGAAAAATAACGATATGCTTCATGCAGTGATTAAGAATAATAAAGAACAACAAATATTACAGGATTACGAAGTACCGGCTATAGAAAAATGGAAAATTGAGGATATTTCACCAGATGAAAGAAAAAACAAATTAAATGAAATCCGAGATAGATTGGTAATGAAACAATATAAAGTTGGAGAGTGGCCGTTATTTGATTTGGAAATATCTGAATTAGAGGACGTTACAATTTTACACATTTCGCTAGATATGTTAATTGCGGATTTCTTGAGTATAAATATTATTGTTGACGAATTGGAGGATAATTATTTTGGTGATAAAAAGAAGACTTTTACGAAAGAACTGTCTTTTAGAGATGTAATTGTTTATGAGCATAATAGACAAAAGCATCCACAGTATTCGGAAACCATGAAAAAAGATAAACAGTATTGGGAAGAGAGAATTTCAACAATGCCGGAAGCTCCAGATTTACCGGTTAAAGAAGATTTAAAAGATACCTCTATTCGTCAATTAAATACTTATATTGAAAAAGAACGCTATTTGGAGTTACAGAAACTGGCAGATGATAATAATATCACTTTATCTGGACTGATTTTAGCATGCTATGCAGAAGTATTAGCATACTGGTCAAATTCGAAACGATTCAGCATTAACGTTACTATGGCTAATCGTGAGCAAGTGCATCCAGATATTTATAGCATCATAGGGGATTTCACAAAAATAAATATTTTGGAGATATGTCAAGATTATAATTTGTCATTTATACAGAGAGTACAGTTTATACAAAAACAGTTATGGAATGACATGGAACATATGTCGTATAGTGGCATAGAAGTGTTAAGAGAGATGACAAGATTAAAGAAAAAAGAAGTAATTATTCCATATGTGTTTACAAGTACACTAAGCATGGTTTCACGAAAAGAGAGTACAAATCATAAAGGAAACTTAATTTATAAAATCAGTCAGACTCCGCAGGTTTTAATAGATTGCCAAGTAATGGAATATAAAGAAGGAATATTAGTAAATTGGGATGTTAGAGAAAAGGCTTTCCCTAAAAAAATGATTGAAATGGCTTTTAGAACATTTTCTGAAATGCTTATTTATACTGATACTCAAAATATGTTGGCAGATAAAAATGTAATCAAATTGCCTTCTGATATGAAAGAAATTAGAAAAAAAAAGGAAGTCAACTATCCAGATATTCCGCAACTTCTCCACGAGGGATTTTGCGAAAGTGTGAAGAAATATCCTAGTAAAATTGCGCTGTGTTCAAATGGTAAAGAGTATACATATAAAGAACTAGGTGAATATGCTACATCTGTAAAAAAGGAGCTCCTTAGAAAAAATATAAAGACTGCAGATATCGTTGCAATTGAGTTAAAAAAGGGAATATGGCAGATTGCGTCTGTTTTAGGAGTCCTTTTGGCAGGAGGAACATATTTACCTGTGGACATAGGACAACCAAGAAATAGAAAAAATAAAATAGAATTAGATGCCCAAGCAAAATTTATTATCACATCGAATAAAAACATAGATTTACTGGATTGTGCGGAAAAAATTTATGTAGAAGATATGGTGGTTGCGGATGCTCTGGAAGTAGAAGTACTTAATACAAATACCAATCAGGCCGCATACATAATATATACGTCCGGTACTACAGGAAATCCAAAAGGCGTTGTCATATCACATGCATCGGCAATGAACACAATTAATGATGTGATAAGACGGTATAATATTACAAAAAATGATAGTGTGCTGGGAATTTCAAATTTAGCTTTTGATTTATCAGTTTTTGATATTTTTGGAATATTTGCAGTTGGTGGGAAACTGGTGCTGCCAACCGATGAGAAAAATGTTTCGGAATGGGGAACGCTGCTTTTAGAAAACCAAATTACTATTTGGAATTCTGTTCCGGCACAAATGCAAATGTTGTTATCATATTTGGAAGCAGAGAAAAAACGCAAGGTAGAAAAATTAAGACTTATTATGCTTTCTGGGGATTGGATTCCTGTACAGCTTCCTAAGAGAATGAAACAAATATTTGGTAATTCGAGGATGATTAGTTTAGGTGGTGCTACAGAAGCAAGTATATGGTCGATTGCGTATGAAATTAATCCTGATTATGTATATGAAAAAAGTATTCCTTATGGAATACCGCTCTCAAATCAAAAATTTTATATTTTGGATGATGAAATGAGAGAATGCCCGGATTGGGTAAAAGGAAGGATTTATATAAGTGGAAAAGGCTTGGCACTTGGATATTTTAAAGATGATTCTCTTACTTGCCGGAAATTTGTATTCCATAAAGAGCTAGAAGAACGTTTATACGACACTGGTGATATGGGAAGATATAGAACAGATGGTGTTATTGAATTTTTAGGGCGAGAAGATTATCAAGTAAAAATCAGAGGACACCGAGTGGAGTTGAATGAAGTGGAATCTGTTATAAATCAGTGCGAGGATGTAGAGGGATCTATTGTTGTTACAGCAACAGAAAATGACGATATAATAGGTGCTTTCGTACAGCCTAAAATAGAAAAAAGTGTTGTTGATAATACAGCAGAAATAAATGATATAAAAAATAAAACAAAAGCTTCAACCAAGATAGCAATCTGTTTGAGGCAAATGTCTTAGATTTTGCTGACTGGCTACATGCGTCTAATGAGACTGCAATTTATGATATGCTGGCGACCTTTTACAAAGTAGAAATTTTTACGGATCGAAACACATGGTATCCGATAAAAGAGATATTTAATTCATTAAAGGTGCATGAATATTATGAACCTTTGATTAGAAGATGGCTAAAGGCATTAGAAACGGAAGGATATGTTGTAAAGAATGACAAAAATCAGTATAGGATTAAGAAAGAGATAACAAGAGATTTAGCCGAGCATTCTTGGGAACAGTGGTTAAAAGTTGATTCTAAGGTACATTATAATGATTTAATGATGAATTTTTTTGGAGAAACGCGTACAAATTTATTACCTTTATTGCGAGGAAAACTGGATCCTATAGACTTATTTTTCCCAAAAGGAAGTTTTAAAGTAGCATTAGCAGCGTACAAGGATAATATTGTTAGTAAGTGTACTAATAGGGTTGTAGTTGAAGATATGCTGGTACTTGTAAAGCATTTCACAAAAAAATATCCACAAAAGCAGTTCAGGATATTAGAAATTGGAGCTGGTGTAGGTGGAGTGAGTATAGATTTAATTGAAGCACTAAAAATATATAATGTAGAATATTTATTTACGGACATTTCACGTTCATTTTTAAATGAGGCACAAGAGCGATTTAAAAAATATCCGTGGGTAAAATTTGGCTTATATGATATCAATATTGATTATTGGAAACAAGATATTCCAACATCATATTTTGATGTAATACTTTGCAATAATGTACTTCACAATGCGAATAATGAGGTAAAAGTGTTAGGGCAGTTTAAGGAAATAGCTGCTCCGAATGGAAATCTAATTATTATAGATGCCACAGGCAATAATTATGCATTGATGACATCGATAGAATTTCTGAATGGATTAAATGGAGTAGAAGATTTTAGAGCAGAAAATGAACAGATTTTTCTTCAGCAGGATCAATGGAATAAGTTATTCAAGAAATCCGACATAGAATTGTTGGCTGCGTTTCCGGAGGAGGATAGCACGTTAAAAGTAATAGGACAAACGGTCTTTGTTTGTAAATTTAATTCAAAAAGGCGAAGAATTGATCCAAGTGAAATTAAAAATTACATGGCAAATAATTTGCCGGAATATATGTTGCCATCTCATATAGAGGTACTGAAGGAATTTCCGCTAACTGCGAATGGGAAAATAGATAGAAATATTCTTAGAAATCATTTAGATGGAACATTAACACAGACAACTGAGCAAGGCGAGGCACCATCGACAGATTTAGAAAAAGCAATAGCACAAATATGGTGTGATGCTTTGAAAAAAGAAAAAATATGGAAAAATGAAAACTTTTATGAGATAGGTGGAGATTCACTCTTAGTCGCACAAGTTGTAGCAAAAATGAAAGAAAAGATAGAAGAGGCAAAAGCGTGGGATTGGGATAAGCTAATGATCGCTTTAATTGAATCACCAACTATTGAAGGAATTAGTAAAAAGCTAATGGAAGGTTTACCGTCAGAGGAAACGAAAGAAAAACAGGAAAGCTTAATAATTTTGAAACAGGGAAACAATAATAAAGCATTAGTACTCATACATGATGGAACGGGTACAATAAGTCCATATAATCAAGTGATTCCCTTTTTACATTCGACTGAAGGAAGCTTATTGGCTTTGCAGTGTAATGATATGGAAGAATACTTATCTGTTAAGCCTGAAAAATTGATACAATTCTTGGGTGAGAAGTATGCAAAAATATTAATTGACACAGAAAAAGAAGTCTACGATTTGGTTGGATATTGTATGGGAGGACTTATAGCACTTGAAACTGCTAAGATTTTGACGGAAGCTGGGAAAACAGTGCATTCGTTAATAAGCGTTGATACTACGCCTAGCAGAAGAATGGTAAATAATGAGCTACTGATGGAAAGAGCTTTTGGAATGATAATTGGAGCAGATACGTATAAAGTGGGGCATACAGTAGAGGATGAATTATTGAAAAGAGCAATTAAAGAATTAGGTGAAAAATATGGAGATAATGTTTCTAATGAAGAACTAGTAAGTTTGGAAGGAGAATTTTTACCTGTAAGTCAGTGCTATGGTAAACTCATAAAGAAGACACATGCTGAACGCTTATTAGAGCTGTATAATACACTTCCTGCGACTAAAGGAGAAACATCTGGTTATTCAAAGGAAAGATTAGATACTTTATACAAAGTGTTTTGCCACAGCTTTAGCGCTGTAATTATGTATGATGCAGGTATTTATGTAGGAAATGCGTTAGTATTAAGTTGTCGCAATAAAAATTCTTCTTTTTTACCAGTTGAACCCACGGATAATGAAAGATTTTGGAAAGAAGCCACAGTGGGAAATATAACATCTGAGTTAATAGAAGGGGAGCATTTGACCTGCATGACAGGTTCATATGCAGATAAAGTGGCTGAAAGAATATTGAAAGAAGAGAGGCTGTAGCAATTTTTGTGAAAGGAGTGATAAAAGCGTGAATAAGCTGATTGGAATATTAGGATGTGGAGGAGGTGTTGGGCAATATGTGGTAAATTATTTAAAAGGAAAATATCCGCTGAAATGTGGTCAGAGAAAAATAGTAAACATGAATGCGGATACAGATATAGAATATGTTCAAGTTGATGTGCGGAATAGGAAAGAACTAATAAAGTTTTGCCAAAATTGCAGTATTGTCATTAACTGCACTGGACCGTCATATTACCTTTCACGAGAGATAGCAAGTGTAGTGTGTGAGCATAACATTGATTATATAGATACATTTGGCATAGGCATAGATAAAGAAGAACTCTACAATTATGAAAGCACTATGATAATTGGTGCAGGAAGTTTCCCCGGATTATCGGGGATTCTTCCTGTATGGATAAGAAAAGAACAGCAGGAGAGTGAAATCAGGAGAGTAAATATTTTTGCCGGTGGTAACGAACATATAACAGCCTCAGCATGTGCTGATTTCCTTTTAAGCACGTTTTCTCAATTCGGTAAGATTGATTCATACTATTCACATCAACAAATAAAAAAAACAGAGAATATAACAGAAAGAGTACCATTAATTTTTCCGGATACAGCAGAAATAATGGAATATTTGCCAGACGAAATTTATTTGAGTGCGGAATATAGTAGAATTGATGAATTGCATTGGTACAATGTACAAACGAATTCAGAATATAGGAATATAATACAAGAAGCACTCTTGAAGTTAATGATTAGTCAAGAATATGAGTATGTCAATAGGCTTGCTGAAAATGTAAAAAGAAAACTAGAAAACAAAAGAGAAGAGAGCAAAACGTGGTATAGAATTTGGCTAGAGATAGAAACTGTTACTGAGAAAAAGAATTATGGATATGAGGCTTTGGACTCGTATAAAATTAATGGAAGAATCGCAGCATTTTGTGCTGAAGCATTATGTTCGGGAATATGTCAAAAAGGCATATATTGGCCATTTGAAATATTGGATGCAGAAATAGTCATGAATTCGTTGATAAATGAGGAAATACTAATTGGATTAAAGGAAAATGATAAAAAGATGCAAGAGCATGATTTGAATTACGAGGAGGGCGAATTGTAAATGGAAAAGAGACTTCGGATAATTGTTTGTGGGGTTGGATTCGGACAATTCTATATTAGAGCAATAGATAAAATAAAATGTAAATATAAACTTGTAGGGATTCTATCGAGAGGAAGCGAATGGTCGAAACAATGGACAAAAAAATATGGAGTAATTCTATATACAGATATTGATGAGATTACGAAAGAAAATGTGGATGTAGTCTGCGTTGTGATAAAATCAACTGTAGTAAATGGAGAAGGAAGCACAATAGTGCATTCATTACTTGAGAAAGGTATAAATGTGATACAGGAACATCCAATTGATATAGATGATTACATAATGTGTATTAAGATTGCTCAGAAGAACTGCTGCATGTATAGACTAAATACTTTTTATCCGCAACTTTCCAATGTAAAACAATTTATTTTTCTTGCAGGAAAATTGAGGGAAAAAAACGACGTGCAATATATTAATGCGGAATGTAGTGTGCATGTGCTTTTCCCGCTTATAGATATTTTGGGAAGAGCGATAGGCGGGTTAAGACCATGGAAATTTGAGAGAGTAGAAGAAACGTACAAGAATTCCCCATTTTGTATAATATATGGTTCGATATATAATATACCAATCTGTATAAATGTTCAAAATCAAATGGATCCAAGTGATCCGGAAAACAGCGTACTTTTATTTCATAAAATATCGTTATACACGGAATGTGGAAATTTAACTATGATTGGAACGAATAGTGATATTATGTGGGAACCACGTATACGAAAATGTATTGCTGCAGATGGTGGGTTTCATTTAGAAGCAGACGATGAATATTTAGATCTCCCAGTATATGAAGAAATGCACAATGACGAAGGAAAATGTTTTAGGGAAATGTTCAGTGATACATGGCCTGATAGTATAAAACTATTTTTGGAAGATTTTTATAGAGACTTCTATCTTGGAAAAAAATGGACAGCAATGCCCAATTTTTGATATCTGTTTGTCAGGCATGGAAAGATTTGGGAAACAGTATAGGATCTGCTAATATTATACATGCATACACGACCAAACCTATTAAAATATCGGAGATTGTAAAATAAATAATTCAGATGTAATGATATTTATGAATCAAGAAGTCCCCTCAAAAGTGTTAAACGGATTTGAGGGGACTTCATTATTATGGTGCATAACGACAGAGATAATACAATGGTTATGAGATGGAAATGAAATTATATCTGTACTGTTATCGATGAGACATTTTTCGATACTCAATGGGCAGGAGTCCCGTACTCTTACGAAACAATTCCGCAAACCGGCTAGAAGTAGAGTAGCCAATCATTTCCGCAATCTGTCCTATCGTGAAATCCGTATCAATCAGCAAATGCTCTGCCTGGCTCATGCGGCGCTGTTGAATATACTCTGTGATTGTGCAGCCCTGCAACTGCTTAAAAGATGTTTTTAGCTTGGTGGTTCCCATACAGGCGATTTTTGCAAGCCGCTCCAATGGGATATCAAACGCATAGTGGTCATTGAGATAAGCAGTCACATTTTCCAATTGTGCTATATCCTGGTCGGATAGATGTTTCTCCTTGCGGGAGAGAATTTTTTTCTGTTCTTCCACCACAAGGGATACGGCCTCGGCCACTTTCGCTTCATAAAATAGTCCTGCGGCAATCCCATCCCCACGGTAAACCTTTACCTCATGGAGCAGCTTTGCCATAGCCGGGAAGTCTGTGGTCTGATCAACCTGCCGGAAAGCTGCAAGTGGCTGATATAGTCCCCCGGATATTGTTTTTGCAAATAATCCTCATAGTATGCAGGCATGACTTCGATACCAATAGACCGGATGGGGATTTTTTTATGGATGATTGCCTTGTATGGCTTATAGCCGCCAATAAAGCTTTGATACATTCGGCAGACATCCGCCGGTAGGGATTTAATTCTTCGCCAGAGATGGATTCATACTGAGTAATACTCAGAGCTTCCGGCAAATGAAATTCCATGAAGAAATCCTCATGGAAATAAAAATCATGGATTTTAATGTCGTACAGGTCTTTCTTCGCATAGACCCAGTAAAAGCCTTCTCCAAATTCAGGCGATAACTGCCAGCATTGTCCGGCAGAATTGAAGTGGTTATTGCTATCTACCGGGATAAAATGGTTATCTGTTAAAAGCGGCTCATAGTAATCCGCAATAATGTTATTGTTCAAATGACGGCCTCCTTTGCAACGATTGGACGGAGCTTTGCAACGAAAAGACGAATGTGCCTGCAATGTATTGCAGCCCGCCCATAAAGTTAGTATGATATAGACCGTGGTTAGTAGCATCTAATCATAATATAACAGATTTCAGACGGTAGGTCAACCGTTCTTGAAAGCAGGAGGAAAAAATATGAGTAATCAAGTAAATGCAAAGGCAGGATTGTCTGTCAAGGACTTAGTAACAACGGGAATTTTTACTGCGCTTCTGTTCGTATTCATCATGGTAGGAGGCGTCTTTTTTGCTACCAACCCGGTGCTGACTTTTTTCATGCCTGCCGGGAGTGCTTTGCTTGCCGGACCAATTTATCTGCTGATGATCGCAAAAGTACATAAACGCTGGAGCGTCACGATCATGGGCGTTATCATGGCCATCATCTGGTTTGTCACTGGTATGCACTGGCGTTTGCGTTGGGCTATCTCATTATGGCTGTCGTAGCTGATTTTGTTGCCGGTACAAAGCAGTACAAGAGCAAGAAGATCAACAGTCTGTCCTATATCCTTTTCTCCCTGGGCGGAACAGGGTCGTACCTTGTTTTCTTCGCTGATCCCCAGGGGTGGGCGCAGACCATGTTGGGAAATGGAACCGAGCAAAGCTATATCGATACCATGCAGACGACCGCAAATGCGGGAATCTTTATCGCCATGTTTGCCGCTCTCCTTGTAACAGCTTCTATCAGTGCATTTGTGGGCTGCAAAATGTTGAAGAAGCAGTTCGAAAAAGCGGGTATTACAGCATGATGGGTAACACCGTCCAGAAAGGGCTTTGGCTTGACCCGCGGGCCAAGCTTTTTCTTATTTTGATGTGTGTACTGAGTTCCATGTTCGCGCCTTCTCTTACCTATCAGTTTGCGCTTGTCCTGCTGATTGCTGTATTAGGAGTGCTTTGTGGAAAGTGGAAATATGCCGTAAAAGGGGTATGCTTTTATGCGTTAGTCTGTGCACTGACAGTCTGGATTATGGCGGCTATGACGGGGACGCTGCGGACCATGTTTGTTGCGTTCCTTGGGCTATTTCACAAGGTTTACGCCTGCGGGATGCTGGCAGGGATAGTCTTGTTTACAACAAAGGTCAGCGAATTTTTATCCGCCATGAACCGAATCCATGCCCCGAAAAAATTTGTCATCACATTTGCGGTCATGCTGCGCTATATTCCAACCGTCCAGGAGGACTGGCATTTTATCAAGGACGCCATGCGTATGCGGGACGTATCGCCCTCCCTGGGCGGATTCCTTTCCCATCCGGGAATGACAGTAGAGTGTATCTATGTTCCGCTGATGATGATGGCCTCCAAGGCAGCGGACGAGCTTTCTATCGCTTCTGTTACCCGCGGGATCGAGAATCCCAATCCCCGGACCTGTCTTGTCCAGATAAAATGCGGGATTGCAGATTGGACGGCGATGTTATTTGCGGTTGCTTTCTTTATTTTTGAATTATGTAAGCGGGGAGGTGTGATCGGGTGATTGAGTTTAAAAATGTATCATTTTCTTATGAGGGACAGGAGCATGACAGTCTGCATGGAATCAGCCTGAAAATTGCAGACGGGGAATGTGTCTTGTTCTGTGGCCGCAGCGGGTGCGGAAAAACAACGGTCACAAGGCTGGTAAATGGCTTGATCCCACAATTTTACCAGGGAGAACTTCAGGGGCGCGTGCTAGTGGACGAACAGGAAATCAGTGACCTGCCCATGTATCAGATCGCTGCAAAGGTGGGGTCTGTGTTTCAAAATCCCCGGACACAGTTTTTCAATGTGGATACGGACAGTGAGATTGCCTTTGGAATTGAAAATGAGGCCAGGCCGGTAAGGGAACTGGAGGAACGGGTAGAACAGACAACAAAAGATTTGCATATTGAAAAGCTACGAAACCGAAATATTTTTGAACTGTCGGGCGGAGAAAAACAGAAAATCGCGTTTGCGTCGGTCTATGCAATGAACCCGGAAATCTATCTGCTGGACGAACCATCCTCAAATCTAGACATGGCTTCCATACAGGAATTGAAAGAACATCTGCGGCTGATAAAGAGCCAGGGCAAAACCATTTTGATTGCGGAACACAGGCTCTATTATCTGATGGAGCTGGCAGACCGCATTGTTTATCTGGAAGATGGGGAAATAGCAAGGATTTTTACGTCAGAGGAATTTCTCCGGCTGACGGAAACCGAACGGGAACACATGGGGCTGCGGGCAGTTGACCTGACAAGGGTTCTTCCTCCAGCCATCCATCCTACGGTTCTTCCTCCTACATTAGCAATCCGTGATATTACGTTGCGTTATAAAAAGAGGACGATTCTACACCAAATTGCTCTTTCTGTCGCAAGGGGAGAAGTCATTGGGGTTGTCGGTCATAATGGAGCCGGAAAAACCACGTTTTCCCGCGCTCTGTGCGGGCTTCATAAAGACTGTGAAGGTGAGTTCCTTTGGAATGGTCAGCCGCTAGAACACAAGTTGAGGCTGAAACGCTCTTATATGGTGATGCAGGATGTGAACTATGAATTGTTTGCAGAAAGTGTGGAGGCAGAATGTTCCTTCGGAATTCGAAACCCGGATCAGGATTTAGTAGAAACAACCATGGCGGAACTGGGGCTTACAACCTACCGGGAACGCATCCCAACACGCTTTCCGGTGGACAGAAGCAGCGGGTGGCTGTGGCAGTCAGCATGATCTGTGGAAAAGATTTGCTGGTGTTCGACGAGCCCACCAGCGGACTGGACTTTGACAGCATGGCGCAGGTGGCGGGATTGATCAAACGGTTATCCGAACAGGGAAAAATCATTTTTATTGTCACCCATGATTTTGAATTTGTCTGCCGTACCTGCTCACGTGTCTTGCATTTTGATGAAGGGGAAATGCCGGATGACATCCCTGTTGTGATGGATTTCCTCCCAAAGATCCGGGAACTGTTCTCTGTTTCAGGGGGAAAGGAGATGTGAAGTGATGAAACAGAAAAAGAAAAACAGGATTGCATTGCTACTTCAATGGGCCGGTGAGCAGAAAATCTGGCTGCTACTGGCAATTCTGCTAGCTATGGCAAGCGGCCTATGCATCATTGTACCGTATATCGGGATTTACCGTGTGATGGATGCCGTTTTCCAGCATAACTGCACAAACGAGTTTGTCGTCCAGACGATTATGATGATTGCCGTTTCTGTGGTCCTGCGTTTTGTTTTATTTGGGTGTTCCGGTGTGGCTGCCCATAAAGGTGCTTACGGCGCTTTGTTCAAGGTGCGCTGCATGGTAGCGGAGCATCTGGCAAAAGTTCCTCTTGGTACGATGAATGAGAGGCGGATCGGGGATATCAAAACAGTACTGAATGAAGACATTGAAAAATTAGAGTTGTTCCTGGCTCATAACCTTCCAGACCTTGTGTGCTATATGGTAGGGCCGGTAGCGATTTTTATCTATTTGATGACAGTAAATATCCCATTGGCACTGGTTTCCCTGGTGCCGTTGATTCTGGCTGTTGTGGTAATGGGGGTTATGTTCCGAAATACAGATGACCTGATGGACCGGGCGAACCGATCCATTACAACGCTCAATTCTGTGATGATCGAATATATCAGCGGCATGAAGCTGATTAAAGCGTACAACATGGGGAGCAAGTCGTTCCAGAAATTTTCAGGTGCAATTCAGGAAGAGAATGCCATGTGGAATGAAACATCCCGGAGAATGGGACCTCCTTACGCAACCTTTGTGGTTCTGATCGAATGTGGGATGCTGCTAATGGTTCCCCTGGGCGGAATGTTCTTCCTGAAGGGCTCCCTGGCGGCCAGCGCTTTTTTGCTGTTCGTCTATGTCGGCTCCATGTATCTGACAGAGATCCGGCCTTTGCAGGAATTGGGGACAAACTTTGCGAATGTCCTGGGTGCCATTACCAAAACAAAAGAAATATTGGATGTTCCTGTTTATGAAGGCGGAAAGGACTTCCCGAAAAACCATGAGATTGAACTTAAAAATGTACGTTTTCCTATGATGGAAACGGATGTATTGCAGGGAGTCAACCTCACAATCAAAGATGGGGAACGCATGGCACTTGTGGACAGTCCGGTGCGGGCAAGAGTACCGTGATCGAACTGATCTCCCGGTTTTATGATGTGCAGGAGGGGGAGGTGCTGATCGGCGGGGTCAACGTGAATGAACTGAACTACGATACCATCCTGAAGAATATTGCCATTGTATTCCAAAAGACATTTCTTACCCGTGACAGTGTCCTGGAAAATATCCGTATGGGCTCGGACGCCAGTCTGGAGAAGTACGAGCTGCCGCCAGGGAGGCGCAGATTGATGACTTCATCATGTCACTGCCAGATGGTTATGACACAAAGGTAGGCAGTTTCGGCTCCCGTTTCTCTGGTGGAGAAAAACAGCGGATCGCCATTGCAAGGGCAATCCTGAAAAATGCCCCCATTCTGATCCTGGACGAAGCGACAAGCGCTTCTGACCCGGAAAATCAGATGGAAATTGATAAGGCCATCCAGAACCTCTGTAAAGGCAGGACGGTCATTGTGGTAGCACACAGCTGAGCGCCCTGAAAATGTGCGACCGTGTGGCTGTGGTAGAGAACCATACAATTACCAATGTCGGCACCCATGAGGAAGTACGGAAAGAGAACGCTTACTATCAAAAAGCATGGGAGGACTACGAAACAGCGAGGGGAATTACTTATCAACTGGAAGGAGGCGGGCAGAATGAATCCGAATAACGTATGGAAGAAGAACCGGGAGTTTTATATTGGTGTTGCCGGGACTGTTCTGGAAGGATTGCTCTCTGGAAGCTGTTTATGCTGCTGTATTCCGTCATGCGGTTTTTATGGGACGGTCAGTTTGATATGAACCGTGTGCTGGTACTGACAGCTGTTATCGCTGTCATCTTCCTGTTCCGCATTTTGATATACAGCTATGGCTATACCAAAGCACAGATCGGCGGTGCCAGAGTCAGTAAAAATATCCGCCTGTTTATGGGCGACCATCTCAAACGTATCCCGATCTCCCGGTTTACGAGGGGGCAGACTGGCGATTATATCAATACAATTACCAGTGATGTAAATAATTATGAAAAAATTCTGACGCATAAGATTGGGGACATTGCAAAGAATTTTGCCTTGTCGCTGATGCTGATCGTTTTTGTGATGACGATTTACTTTCCTGCCGGATTGATTCTACTGACTGCTGACTTGCTTTTGTTTCCAGGATTATGGCTTTCCTTCCGGCAGGTAGCGAAATATGGAAAAGAGAAGAACGATATTTGTGCGGAGAATGTCAGCAGCATTGTGGAGTATGTATCCGGTATCCAGACTTTCCGGGCCTATGGCGTTGGCGGTCTGAAAAACAAAACGGTGATCCATGCCATGCAGGAGTTTAGCAGGATCAGCTTTGTGTATGAAGCAAAGGTTCTCCCGATTGGTGCGGGATTTGGTATTTTGAGCTGGCTGTCCTGTCCGGTTGTGATCTGGACGGCCTATGGCCCCTGGGCAGCTGGAACTTTAGATACCGTGTCCTATCTTTTGATTTGTATGCTGCCTTTGTTCTGTGCAAAGCTGGCAAATTCCATTTTTGTAGACCTCACCAGCTATAAGAATCTGATGATCTCGAAAAATAAAATCATGGCTGTGATGAAGGAACCGGAAGAAACCGGCAGCATGGAGTCGTTACAGGCAGCCTCCCATGAGATTGTATTTGACCATGTGGACTTTTCTTATGTTCCCGGGGAACCGGTGTTAAAACAGGCTTCCTTTACTGTGCCGGATCAGAAGCTGACCGCCATTGTGGGGGATTCCGGCTCCGGCAAGTCTACCATCCTGAACCTGATTGCAAAATACTATGAAGTATCTGGCGGCACGATTTCCATAGGGGGCAGACCGATCAATCATGTAGCTGCGGAACGGGTATTAGACCAGATTTCTATGGTGGATCAGGATGTGTTCCTGTTTGATGATACGGTGCGGGAGAATATCCGCTATGCCCGCCCGGATGCTACGGACGCAGAAATTGAAGCGGCCTGCCGGGAGGCAAACTGTGACGGCTTTATCCGCAAGATGGAGAAAGGTTATGATATGCCGATTGGGGAAAATGGTAATCTCCTGTCTGGCGGTGAACGTCAGCGCCTTTCCATAGCACGCGCCATTTTGAAAAACAGCCCAATCCTGCTGCTTGATGAGGCAACGGCCTCCCTGGACATTGAGAACGAGCTGGCAGTAAAGCAGGCGATTGCAAATCTGCTGAAAGAGAAAAAAACAGTGGTAATGGTTGCACATACCCTGTCCATCGTAAAAAATGCAGATCAGATTTTGGTGGTTTCCGATGGCCGGATTACCGAAGCTGGTACACACAAAGAATTGTTAAAAAAGAACGGGAAGTATGCAGCTATGTGGGATGCTGAACAAAAAAATGTATCTTAAAGCTATGTGTGTGCGGGAATAAGAATTTAATTTGTTGTTCAATATAAATGCAGAATAGAGATATGTGGAAAAGAATTTAGTGTAAATTGACGGCGCAATTGATTCTAAAGTGTAATTAGCAAAAGAATAGGGTTCTTGTTAAATTAAATGTAACAGAATGAAACATTATCAGTGTTTTTTGCGCCGTCACAGCGATGGAGGAAGAGTTTTAATTATGAAGATTTCCTTTATTGTTATAGGTGTTTTTGGATTTTTAGTATTTATTAGTTTTGTAATAGCGTGCGTGGGAATAGAAATTCAATTTGGAAAAAGAATTGAACAAAAAGGACCAAAGATGGTAATCCCAGATTGGATTCATCAAAAAGAAGTTGAATTTGTGTCTGGTAAAAATAAGCTTAAAGGCTATATCTTTTGGAATGCTAAAGATAATAAATTATCTGAAAAAATAATAGTATTAGTTCATGGATATGGAGTAACATATAAAGATTATGAAATAGAAATAGAAGAATTCGTAAAAAGAAAGTATTCAGTTTTTGCTTATGACATGACTGGCTGTGGTATGAGCCAGGGAAAGAAAATAGGCGGATTTTCACAATTTTTGCTAGATGCTCAAAGTGCAATAAAATATGTAGAGAGTATGAATCTCAATATGGAAATTGAGTTGGTTGGTCATAGTACAGGCGCATATGCGGTGGCTGCGCTGCTAAATTTTGATAATTTAGGTGTAAGTAAGTCGATTATTATATCTGGATTTAATCATCCCAGTTCATATGTCAGTTCATGCTTACAAAAGACAATAAAAGGACTATCTTATTTGGTTCAAGTGTGGATATACATAATGGGAATTGTAAAATATGGGGAAATAGCAAAATACACGGGGGTGGACGGAATTAACCATTTTCAAGGTGAGATTCTTGTTATGCAAAATGAAAGAGATGATATGGTAACGTTAAAGCAGTCATTGTATTCGAATAGAAGCAAAATAATCAATAGAAAAGTACTGTTCTGGTTGAAAAATGATGCAGGGCATTATCCGACAAGAAAAAAAATTAATGGAAAAGAAATTGCTGAAGATGCTACATTTGAGGTTATTAAAAATTTCTTGGAATGAGTTGAATTTCTAGCGGCTACAGTACTGCAGGCGTAGTCACCATATTTAATTATACTGAAATTATATATGTCTTTTTGACTATCTTTTTATATCTTCCTAAATGTCCGCAAAGCCTTATTTTATCGGCTCTACGGGCATTTTGCTTTTGTGGTAAACCTCGCATATCTAGGTCTATCTTCTTATATTTTCCCTGTCAATCGTGGTTAAAATCGTGGTAAATACTTCTATGCGATTAGACGCTGAACCTCTGATTTTGCGGTATCTATGGACGCATGAGCGTACCAGTTCATTGTGATACTGATGTTTGAATGTCCCATGATATACTGTAAATCTTTTGGGTTCATGTTCTTGTTTGCCAATCTTGTGCAGAATGTATGGCGTAGCGTATGCGGTGTGATATGTGGCAAGGGATT
>ENA-OQCK01000437-OQCK01000437.1-human-gut-metagenome-genome-assembly--contig:-NODE-437-length-22880-cov-6.882213_pt1 | contig 22880 bp, 22 predicted proteins | sample MGYA00242498_ERZ504578 | MGnify/ENA primary metagenome ERZ504578 (study PRJEB26092, sample SAMD00036229) | human gut metagenome | host: Homo sapiens | study: EMG produced TPA metagenomics assembly of...
CAAAGGTAGTAATAAATTCGGGAAGCATAAACACACTGGGCAAATATTCTTCCTTATCACGATACTTTTAAAAGATCTTCCTTGTCCTATTACGCCTTTCCTCCTGAGACATTCATTATCCACCATCTTGCATGATCGTCCACCAATGTTACATGATCATGCAACGGATGGTGGACGATCATGCAACAGCCATTAGAAGATGAATACCTCAAGAGGAAAACCACAAATCCCCCTAAGGATCCGGCCAAGGGAAGCCATGAAAACAGCGAACCGCCCGACAACCCGGCGAGAGTTACAAACGGACAAAACAAAAAAAGCCTCGAAGCGTTCATTACAAACAACTTCGAGGCTTTCCTCCGAGGTTCCTGGCGGATTCGAACCGCCGTACATGGTTTTGCAGACCACTGACTAAGCCACTCATCCAAGGAACCGAATCAATCAAAAATAAAAGTAATTTTCAATTACCAAGAGGTTCCTGGCGGATTCGAACCGCCGTACACGGTTTTGCAGACCGCTGACTAAGCCACTCATCCAAGGAACCATAATTTCAACACAAAACAACTGCTTCCGTTTTGCGAGTGCAAAGAAAGAGAATAATATTGGAATTTCCAAACTTTTCCTTTCTTTTTATTTTTCCTTCCGAATATTATAGAAGTAGAGAAAATGAACTTACCTTTGCCTATCAAATAGATAAATAACGAAAAAATGACTTATACAGAAACTGTAATACCGGGCGTATGGATCATTGAGCAAAGGTATTGAAAGATGCGCGCGGATACTTTATGGAAGCTTTTAAGCAAGCGGAATTCGAGGAGCATATCGGAAAAATCGAGTTCGTGCAAGACAACGAATCTTGCTCCTCTAAAGGTGTATTACGAGGATTACACTATCAGTTAGCGCCCTATTCTCAATCTAAATTAGTCAGGGTGATCAAAGGACGGGTATTGGATGTAGCCGTAGATGTACGTGAAGGCTCGCCCACATTCGGCAAATATGTAGCTGTAGAGTTATCGGACGAGAATAAACGCCAGTTATTCATTCCACAGGGATTCGCCCACGGATTCCATGTATTAAGTGACGAGGCTATCTTTACCTATAAAGTAGATAATCCATATACTCCGACGCATGAACGGGGAATCCGCTATGACGATCCCACGGTCCATGTAGATTGGAGCATCACAGATCCGGAATCGATCAACCTATCCGAGAAAGACACCAAGGCTCCATCGCTGAAAGACGCTGAGCTTAATTTCAAATACTAAACACTGTACAGATATGAAAACTTACCTAGTTACCGGTGCCGCCGGTTTTATCGGTGCCAATTTTATCAAACATATGCTGGCGAAATATGACGATATCAAGATCGTTGTCCTAGACTTGCTGACTTACGCAGGTAATTTGGGCACCATCGCCGAGGATATCGATGGAGTACGTTGCGAGTTCGTGAAAGGCGATATTTGCGACCGTGCCTTGGCCGACCAGCTATTCGAGAAATACAACTTCGATTATGTCGTGAACTTCGCCGCTGAAAGTCATGTAGACCGAAGCATCGAAAATCCCCAGCTATTCCTGCAAACCAACATCCTTGGTACACAAAACCTATTGGACGCCGCACGAAAAGCATGGGTTGCCGGTAAGGCCGAGACAGGTTATCCGGTATGGCGTGAAGGCGTACGTTTCCATCAAGTCTCTACCGATGAGGTCTATGGAAGCCTAGGCGCCGAAGGGTATTTCCACGAGACCACGCCTTTAGATCCCCGTAGCCCGTACAGCGCCTCCAAGACAAGCGCGGACTTATTCGTAAAGGCTTATCACGAGACATATAAGATGCCGGTATCTATTACCCGTTGTTCCAACAACTACGGGCCTTACCATTTCCCGGAAAAATTGATTCCCTTAATCATAAAGAACATATTGGAAGGTAAATCCCTACCTGTATATGGTGACGGCACAAACGTACGCGACTGGTTATATGTAGAGGATCATTGCAAGGCGATCGACGCCGTCATCCACCACGGGCGTGTGGGAGAGGTTTACAACGTGGGCGGTCATAACGAGAAGCAGAACATCGAGATCGTGAAACTCACGATCCGGACGATCCATCAACTAATGACCGAACAACCGGAATATCGCCAAGTATTAAAGAAAAAAGAGATCGGTGCCGATGGACAAATCTCTATCGACTGGATCAACGACAGTTTGATTACATTCGTGAAAGACCGTCTGGGCCATGATCAACGATACGCCATCGACCCGACGAAGATCACCAACGAATTAGGCTGGACACCAGAGACCTGCTTCGAGGTCGGTATCGTAAAAACCATCCGTTGGTATCTTGAGAACCAAAAATGGGTAGAGGATATCACCGGTGGAGATTACATGAAATATTACGAGCAAATGTATGGATCACGTTGATTCCTCAACGTGACCGTGTGTATGTGGATGAATCTCAGAGAGGCTGTTTCCTAATTCGGGAGCGGCCTCTCTTATTTGTTTCCGGATCGTCTCGCGTATCTCCTCACGCACATTCCTGCGGGTACTATCCAGTTCCGCTTGCTTGGCAGGTTTCAAGAAATCTTTATATTTACATTTCACTATCTTGAACTTGAAATCATCCAGATTCCCTTTTATATCGATACCCAGCTTAAACGGCACCGGCGATTTTAAAACCGAGAGATGGTAATCGAACGTCATATCCAAATTATGCGTTCCTCCTACGGCTACTTTATACCGGTCCATCTCCACCAAGAATGGGAATACCTCGATCTTGTTATCATGGATCGCTAAATCTACCGCTATACTATCAATCATATTCCGTTTTTTATTCTTGAACATCAGCGTCTTCGATATCTCGGTAAATGTCTCACCATCCAGCAGCACCATATTCTTTCCGCTCAGGTAGCAAGAGGCATTTACAGACGGCAGCAACACGGACATCGTAGAATCCGCCTTGCAAGTCGCCGTCATCTGGCAATCTACCATGCCTTCGAACGAACGAAGCATAGGGACCAATGTATCAATATCCGGGAATAAACTGATTAACCGTTCCACTAAAATATCATTTAAGGACAACTCAAATCCCATAGTCGCCTCTTGATCTGTTTTGGTCGTATAAACCATCGTCAGACTCCAGAACCGATATTCGAGCTCATACATAAATCGCTCAGATTGATACTTTGATCCCGGATTACAACCTCACCTTTCACATCCTCCAACTTCAGATCCTTAAAATCTATTTTTTTAGCATTTGTATGAAGCGTCAGATCCAAGAATTTCGGAACGACAAATAGTTGAGAGATCGAATCCGTAGCGACACTATCCACGGTATTCGCTAATAGATGATCCGTCTCCAGTACGGAGATACTGTCTTCCGAGAAGGCCCCAACCGAATTGGATGCCAATTGATCAGAAAACTGCAAACCTTTACCTATAGCTAGCATCAACTGGTTACAATCGATCAGATCGGATTCCAACTCGAAATTCGCTTTCAGCTTTCCTCCCCGTAGCATGGCCCGCCGGATGTCGCTAAGCTCTCCGCTCAAAGTAAGATCGCTCTTTCCTAAATGCAGGCGGGCACCACTCAACGTCATATTGTTAGTATTGAATTTCACGCTTGTCTCATCAATATACATCGGAATGGGGAATAAGCGGCTAAAGCCCCTCAATTGCTTAAACCTCACTTGTCCCCGAGCCTCCCATTGGCGTAAGACACTGTTTGAGGAAGCGACCGAATCCACTTGCGACCGCTGTCTATTCGCCCTTCGGGTGGTCCGCGTGCGCCTGCGCAAGGTATCACCGGCGGCAATACGGCGTTCACGTTGTTGACGGATCGCTTGCCGATAAGGTAATGCTTCCAAAGAGAACTGGCTTTCCGTCAGAACCATACCCGTCCGTAAAGGGATAAGAATATATTTTAAGGTGTCCACCGAGATCGTAGCTCCCGCCATAGGGATCCGCTTATCTGTAGAAGAAGCCTTGATGCCCCCTTTCAACACGGTCTTACCGGCCACCATCCAGGTAGAATCCGGCAACTTGGTGCGTAAATGATCAAATTCCAACCCTGCGGTCATAGGGATAACAGCCGTTGTATCAATAACCGGCGTCGTATTGGCTACCATCTTCAATCCACCGATATTCGTACTGATCTCATCCTTATACTTTATATTCAAGGTATCCACCGATAGATTAGCGCTCAACAATCCTTTAGTATTCAGATATTTACTTTCATGTTCAGTAGAACCTACGAACAGATTCGCCCCGGCGATATACATGTCCACGCCTAACGCTTACTAAACGCCTTGAAACGATCAACCGTCAAATTACCAGATGACTTGACCTTGCCAAAGCGGCTATTCACGATATCATCCACCTTAAACACCGTAGATAAATCAGCCATCATGGTACCCTCCAGCAGCAGTGTGTCGGGATTCAAGAACTCTTTAGCCAAACGGGTAAAATCGACCTGCCCTTTCATCTCCGCCCGAATCGCGGGATTCCTCCAGATATCCCTAACCTCGCCACTCATGGTCAGCGAGGTATTCAACCCGATCAATGTCAGCTCCTCCAAAGAGACATAAGAAGAATCTGGATAAGCGCCATTCAAATGTAAATCCATGTCCATGCGCAAGGTATCGATCCCCTGTTCAATACCTTTTACATGATAAGAACCATCCTCTATCTTGCAGCATAAGTTCACGGTCGGAACGATACTATCCCCTAATTCTCCACGGATATCCCCTTCCAAAATAATACGTCCCTCAGCAAGTGTTTTATCCCGATCCTTAAAATATTCATCCGGAATAAAATGTAAGAGATCATTCATATCGGAAACCTTCAACCCGAAAGTCATATCGATCCGTGACGGATTATCCTCGGTAGCCGGCACCATAAAGCCATCCGCCGTAAAAGGCAGGTTATTCACCAGCAACTCCGCGTCCCTCAACCCAATCCGACAAAGTCCGTCAGCCAACAACAAACGTCCCTTGAAGCGTAACGCTAACTTATTCGCCAAAGAATAAGACGGGCTACGGAATACGATCGAGGAAGAACCGGTCTCCACATCCAACTTATTTCCTCGTTGGGTCAAAAGGCCGTCTATATGTAAAAAGAAACCATCGATCGCCGTATATAAATCCTGCTGCCGGTCATCATAGACAAAGTGCCCATTCGTAATATGCACTTGCTGCAAATCTATTTTAGGCAATGGAGATGACGATGATTCATCTACCGAATCCATCTCACTTTGATAAATCTCCCAATTCGCCTTTCCCTCCTCATTCACATAACCATAAAAACGGATACTATCCATGATAACCCGAGGAATCGTCACTTTCCCGCTAAACAGATAATCCGTAGGGTTAAATACGACGATCGCTTTTTTGAAAGACAGCAAAGAATCCGAAGGAATCATCAATCCTCCTGATGTTCTATAGAATCCTCAGCCTGATGTGAGATCAAACGCCCATTTGTCAACTTCACTCCCAGATAAGGATACGTCTCGAAATAAGTCAACTCCACCCGCTCACATTCCAAGTGCGCCTCTATGAATTCGTTTGTTTTTTCTACGACCAGCGGTGTCAACTTTTCCGGAGGTAAGACCGCCCATTTCAGTATACCAACCCGATCAAGGGAAGTATGAAAAAGATCCCGACCAACACAGACACAACAACCAGCAATATCTTTCTTATTCGTACCATACTCATTCCTTCATCTTATCACAAACAACACTAATTAAATTGTATGAGCAAAAATACGAAATACTATCCCAAAGACAACGCTTATCTCATAAAAAAAGGCCCCCCGCAATGAGAGACCTTCTTTTTACATCTTATTTATTTTTCTACAATTTATTTATCCAGAACCTCGTATTTAGAATGCTGGCTCTTGAACTCGGGAACAATCTCCTTCATCCGCTTCACGATCTGCATATCCCCCTCCACGGCACAAGCACGTACCAAGCATCAATCCGCAGATTGGCGTCAGCATAATCATACGCACGAACTTGGGCGATCTTGATCTTCGGATGAAAAGTAGGCTTGGAAGTTTCCTCCTCATTGAGTACCTCCTCATACAATTTCTCCCCGTCTCGCAATCCCGTGAACCGGATCTCGATTCCCTTCACCCCGCTCAGGCGGATCATACGTTCAGCCAGATCCACGATCCGTACAGGTTTACCCATATCGAACACGAAAATCTCGCCCCCATTACCCATCGTACCGGCCTCTAGGACTAGCTTACAAGCCTCCGGTATCAGCATGAAGAAACGAATGATATCCTTGTGCGTCACCGTAACAGGACCACCCCGCTTGATCTGTTCCTTGAATAACGGGATCACGGAACCATTCGATCCCAGCACATTACCGAAACGAGTCGTCACGAATTGCGTACGACCGCTCACCTTCCCATCCTTGATGGCTTGATCCAAACTCTGCACGTAGATCTCGCAAATACGTTTCGAGCAGCCCATCACGTTCGTGGGATTCACCGCCTTGTCCGTCGATACCATCACGAACTTCCTCGTGCCGTATTTCACCGCCAAGTCTGCGATCACCCGGTACCGTCCACGTTGTTGCGGACACTCTCCTCCGGATTATCCTCCATCATAGGCACATGCTTGTAAGCCGCGGCATGAAACACATAATCCGGACGATGCTCCTCGAACAATTCCTCCATGCGTTCACGTACACAAATATCGCTCACAACCGTATAGGATTCTATATCCGGCCACCCACGAGCCATCATCAAGCGGACATCGTGCAAGGGGGTCTCCGCCTGATCTATCAAGACCATACATTCCGGGGCGAACTGGGCTACCTGCCGCACGATCTCGCTGCCGATACTCCCGGCGGCTCCTGTTATCAGAATCCGCTTACCGGTAAGCTGCTCCCTCACAGCCTCCAAGTCTATCTCGATCTTATCACGGGGCAGTAAATCCTCTATATTCACCTCCCTCAGCTGGGTATGGTTCAAGTCGCTCCTCCCGTCCCACTCTTGGGCAGCAGGAGTCATATAGATCTTTATATTCGCCTTGATCAGCCTGTCCACCATCTCCTGATTATTCCGGATCGCCTCAACCTTTAAGGGAGATACCAACAAAACATCGGCTTGCAGCTTCTCATCACACCAATCAAATCCTCGTTATTCGGATAAACCTTGACTCCCATTAAATACCGATTCCCTATCTCTGTCAGATCCGAGATAAACCCTGCCAGTACAAACCGGGCCGGATCTTGATTCTGGATACTTTTCGCCAAACTGACCCCACCTTGCTTCACGCCATAGATAAAGGCTCGTTCCGCCTTAGCCACCCGAAAAGTACTTACATAAAAATATTTCACGAACACACGCATCATCCACATCAAGCTCATAGCCAACAACGCGGAGAGGATCAGATCCCGTTTACGGATATACACCAAATAAGGAGAAAAGTCCGTCAACGCCTGAAACACGACTACGCAAATCAAGCCAAACAAGACGGCGAATCCCACCTTTTGCAAGTCCACGAAAGAGGAATAACGTATAATCCCCGAATAGGTATGGAACAAGCGAAAGCCTACCAGATAAGGAATCAGGCATACCAACAGCGTGACCAATAGATGTCCTAAGATATCCAAAGTCGACAACACACCATTATTCAAGGTATACACCAATAAGCCGGAAAATAAGATCAAGCAGCAATCCAGCAAGATAATACCCCAATAGGGTAAGGATTTCTTGGAAAAGTACCAGGTAGATAGTCGAGAAAAAAGGTTCATGATAACTATAGTATATTCTTCTTTATACAATCCACGATATAGGCCACATCCTCATCCGTCACATACGGACCGGAAGGCAGGCACAACCCAACCTTAAACAAAGATTCACTCACCCCATTCACATAAGCCGGGCAATCCTTATAGACAGGTTGCTTATGCATCGGTTTCCACAAAGGGCGAGATTCTATACCCATCGCATCAAGTCCCATACGCATCGCCTCGACATTGGCATTCGGCTCGCAATCTGTATGTGCGTTAACCGCTGCGTGAGTCACACCGCCCGCACCACCAACAGCACCTTGTACCGTTGCTTGATAAGCATCCTCCTGTCCTTTCATCTTCAATGAAGGATTCAAGACAATCGTATTCAACCAATAATTACTATCAAAACGGCCGGAAGGATTCTCATGCAAGGTAATCCCTCTCACATCCTTCAACAGCTCCCGATATAAATCACACGTATGCTTATGATGAGCCACATGAGCGTCAGCCACCGTCATCTGACCACGCCCGATACCCGCACAAATATTCGACATCCGGTAATTATACCCGATCCGTTCATGCTGGTAATAAGGATAAGCCTCCCGAGCCTGCGTAGCTAGAACATGATCTCCCGCTTAGCCACCTCGTCCGGACAAATCAACGCACCACCACCACTAGTCGTAATCATCTTATTCCCATTGAACGACAGCACCCCATATTTTCCAAACGTACCCAACATACGTCCATCATAACGAGAGCCAAAACCCTCCGCCGCATCCTCTATGACCGGGATCCCATACCGATCAGCGACAGCCATAATCTCATCCACCTTATAAGGCATCCCATATAAGGCCACTGGGACAATCGCTTTCGGTGTTTTTCCCCTCTTCTCGATACGATCTTTAATAGCCTCTTCCAATAACGCAGGATCCATATTCCAAGTATCCACCTCCGAATCCACGAATACAGCGTAGCCCCCAAATAAGTGATCGGATGCGAGGAAGCACAAAAGGTAAAGCTCTGTACCAGCACCTCATCCCCCGCTTCACGCCACAAGCAAGCAATGCCAGATGCACGCAGCAGTACCGGCAGACAGAGCCACCACATGTTTATCTTCACCCACGAATTCCTCCAGATCTTTCTCAAATCCATTCACGTTCGGACCTAGAGGCACGACCCAGTTCGTATCAAAGGCCTCTTTGATATACATTTGTTCCTTGCCGCTCATGTGAGCGAGGCAAAGATAAATTCGTTTATCCATTGATTATTCTGATTTTTAATCACTTATCAAAAAACTATTAGATCAATCAACATACTCCAATTTTCAATCATATATTTGGCCCTCAATTCTCCGACAACCTCCATCTGCTTATGGACATTCCGACCATCATCTTTCAAACACACGGTAGTCCACCCTAACCGATTAGGAGCGACAAAATCTTTTATCACATTATCTCCTATATAATAATATTCCGCATGAGGATATTTATGCTGAAAATACAAGTATCCTTCTTGAGAGGGCTTGGCATAGCCAAACACCTCGGATATAATACAATCCTCTTTATCAATATATCGTTCTAACCCTAAACTATGAATTTTATTCCACTGAGTAATTTTCCTTCCATCCGTAATCAAACCGATAACACATTCCTGCTTCTTAAGCACCGATAACATATTCTCCACCTCTTCCGATAACACGATAGATGGTATATGCGTCCTATACTTATTCAAATAATTGTCTATCGGAATATCCAATCCGTAGCATAGATTAAGGCTTCCAAAAACATCCTTACCTTGGTTATAACATTCCAGCATGAAAGGAAGAATATCCTTTTTACCAATGGAGGATTCTATCCACAAAGCGATCTCCCGATAAGCAGATCTTAGATAATCTATCTCTTTGTAGAGCGTATCATCCAAATCAAAAACCACAACCTTATCCATAGATTATCACTTCCGAATCATAACGTAACATCAAGGTATCATCCAACCAATCATCCGTATAATCAATGTCACTCCCTTCAAAATACTCTTTGACCAAATACTCGGCGAAATCCGCTTTCGCATGATAAGACAAGGGATATCCACCTCCAAACCGGGGATTGATCTCTATTCCTACCACATCATTATCCGTTTCTCTATAAAAGAGCTGGATACAGATACATCCTACTACCCCTGGCAAATAGCTCATTCGCTCTTTAAGAAAATCTACCAAGAAATTCTTTCGAGTCCTTCCCTTATTGATTTCTCCTGCTCGAATCTCTATCCTCTCTCGCGGCACGATCGCTTTCACCCGGTTATCCTTCCATAGTACATATCCACCGTGAACTCTTTGTATTCCTCCTTGTCTATATACTCCATAAAGATCAATTTAGGATTATTCAATATTTCCGGAGTAAGCTCTTCCGCACTTTTCACGATATGCAGATCTTGTGACAGCGAACCATCGTATGGCTTCGCAAACAAAGGAAATGTAGGATGATGTTTATCAACCGAATCAGGTACACGAATTCCCAATCTTGTCAGATATTCCCCCGTATTCCTTTTATCCCGGCAAGTTTGCACGAAAGAACTCTCTGGAACAGACACGATAATACCATGTTCTGCAAATAATGATTTATATTTCGCCAATAAAACCAACTCCGTATCTATGGTAGGTATCACCAAGCCTATCCCGTTCTCGATACAGAGGGTAAACAATATATCCATGTAGCCTTCATCTGTCACTCTAGGAACTTTAAAGCAGTTGTCTGAAACAATACCGGCGGGAGCCATCTTCGGGTTCATATCCGTTGTAAAGACCTTCCATGCCCGATCACGCCTGTTCAACGCAGCTTTAAAGATATTGACTAAAGCAACTCGTTTCCCTGCGGATGTAATGAGAATATTCCTTTTTTCTTTGGGAGATATTGAACCAATATTTTTCTGAACTGACCGTATGGGATCAATAAGGTATTCCATCTTTCTTGTTAACATCTATTAGCTTATTAATATTCAATAGATTAATTATCTCCTGTAAAAAACTCCATCGTCGCCTGTCCCTCTTGTGAGATACCTTCACGTACAAAAACTTTTCTCAAGGTGATGAATAGGATTCTCAAATCCAACAGAAGCGAACAATGATCCACATACCAAACATCCAATTCGAACTTCTTCGTCCAACTAATCGCATTACGGCCGTTACACTGTGCCCAACCCGTTATCCCCGGCCGTACCTCATGCCGGCGAGCCTGCTTCTTACTATACAAAGGAAGATACTGTACCAATAACGGCCTCGGGCCGATCAAGGCCATATCCCCTTTAAGCACATTAATCAACTGCGGCAGTTCATCAATCGAATTGGAACGAACAAACTTCCCTACCTTCGTCAACCGATCAGCGTCAGATAAAAGATTTCCATCAGTATCACGTTCGTCCGTCATTGTCTTGAATTTGATTACTTTGAATATTTTACCTTTTTTACCTGGACGGTCTTGTAAGAAGAATGCGCCGGCTCCCTTATTGGCAAAATGAAGCCATACGGTAATCAGCAACAGTATTGGCCAAATCACAGTTAACACGCAAAACACGAGGATGAAATCAATCATTCTCTTAAAAAAGGATTTATACATATTTATTGATTATGTAAACACTCTATTTAGGACATGACCTTTTGAAAGATGTTATAGGATACCTTACTCCTTTTACAAAATGACTGGACAAACTCTTCTTAGAGCAATGACTCCGTCTGATACTGAAAATAAAACCGTTCTAAATCTTCGTGGCTATACATAATTACTAAATTTTATTCGCTTCGAAGGTAGCTTGTTTAATTATAAGCCCTTTTTTGAGTACTTACCTAAATCATGGAAAAATTCTGTATCATAGCAGCCATTTCTTCTTCTGTATACCCTAAGGCTTTTGAAGTTTCTTCAATTGTCGCTTCAAGATGAGCATCACGATATCGCATCATTTTGTCAATGGCGGCAGGTATTACGAGACGGTATTCACCTTTGTTTTGAATATCAAATCGATTTTGATATATCTGACCTGTTTCTTCGAGCCTTTTCTCATCTACATTTTCATACCTTATGAACTGAGAGATTCCTGTGTAAAATTCTCCTTCTGGATTGTAATCGTAATCCCGCTTGAAGTTTTCATTCAATATATTTCTTTTCATCTGCCAGAATTCAATAAATGTCGCTTCAGAAATCTGTTCCAGTGATTTTCCGTCATTGACAGACAATGGATTCGTTCGTACTTTCTGACATTTTCTTGCTTTATCGAGGGAATGGTAAAAGTTCACCATTAAATCACCGATCATGTAATGTGCTGGAATTGTCGGTACAGGGATACCCAATATACCCGTCTGCTCCCCTTTGGTTTGATTAACCCTCTGAATAGTATAAGCACAATGACCCATTTTATTACTGTTACTTTTTATTTCTCCAATTGTCAAAGCTAATGTTTTATCGAGAATCGAACGGTATTTTTCAGCGTGATTGTCTGGAAGAGAAATTCCCATCTTTGATATCGACATACGCCAAGTAACGGACATCCAGAAAAGATATGGCACAGCATAATAATAATTCTTTACACCCCTCATAACATTAGCGTATTCTCTCTCTATCACGCTCAGACGTTCTTCACAATGCTTACAAAAGTAATGATCGAATGTCTGTGGATTATGTACGTTCGTCTCACCCTGTTCATCATCACGAAGATTACGGTTTATCAAACTTACGATTTTCTTTTCATCTGTAATATTGCGTCCAAGATATAACTGTCGTTCCCCTTTTCCAAGAGTAAACCGCTCTACAACCTCTCGGTCACGTCCTTTTTTGCCATCGTAGGAAAATATTTTTTCAATAAGACAATGGGGTACCATGTGCGAGCCTACAGCATCAGCCGTCCTTGATTTGCATAAAAGACATTTTGATTTCTCAGATCTGACATTGATTTCATCAACAGGAGGATAGACTATTTCATGAACTTTCATCATGTCTTCACCATCCACTTTCAAACGGTCGGTATAATCATCTACATAACCCTGAAGATCTTTCTCCTTTTTTAAATAGTCCAGAATAGTTGTGTTTAACCGCAGATACTCTTTCCGTAACTGGAGCCTTTCGTCTTCCGTCAAATCAGCATTCGAAATTATATCTTCGTAGGCCTGCCTCCATTCCACAGCTCTGATCATCAGAGTCAAATTATCGTTCTTTCTGATGAAGTTTCTTGCTAAGAGACGGTTCGTCACAAAAAACAGCTGAAAATCGTCAAATGTACAATACTCATTATTCGTATATGATGCGACTTCATCAAGCAATTCATGAAATACAGCATCAATAGTCTCCTCGTCACCAACAGGCAAAAGGATCTCAATCTTTTCAATGAGTTTCTCAAACTTTTCAAGCACTTTTATATCTATTTTAAACGTCTAATTCGCCTGTTTTCATTTATGGGTATGAGCCACCCATAAACAAAGAAAAACATTTTTTTATTTCAATGAAGACGCTTCTTCCAAAAATGTAACAAACCTATTCGCTAATGACTTTCTTGAAAAATTAGTTTCAGCAAATACCCTAGCCCTTTGCCCACATTCAGCTCTGTATGTATCATTGTCCATTAGTTTCATCAAGCCTTCGGCAAAAGCATTTGCATTATTAGGAGCAACAACCAAACCTAACTTGTTTTCTTGAATCATATCAGCAAGCCACCCCGGATAATTATTGAGTACAGCCAATCCTGAGGAAATATAATCAAAAAATTTATTTGGTGAAGTTCCATAATAAAATGCCGGAACATCAGATAATACCATCAGCCCCAAATCTGCTGATGCTACTATTTTATTTAATTTTTTCTTAGGCATCGGATCATAAAAGCGGCAATTATCCAATTGCTCCATTTGAGCCCGTTTCATCAAATGCGGTTTCATTTTACCATCACCAATAAAAGCCAATACAATATCCTTTCTCCCCTTTTTCTTCAATACAGAAGCAGCATCCAACACAGCATCCAAACCATTGGCAATACCATGCGCACCTGTAAACACAGCCACTTTATCCGTAGCAGAAATTCCATCTAACGAAAGATTCACACGTGAAGACGGCTTGAATATTTCCAAGTCACAACCGTTAGGAATCATAGCAATACGCTTACCTGATTGGCTTCTTCTTTTAATTCCTTCACAAATTCCGGGAGAAAGACCCACGCATGCATCCGCACAATGATAACTTAGCCACTCCAAAACACTCATTCCCCACAGCAAGAAGGATTCTTCATCCCCAAAGCCTTAGGCAATTCAGGCCACAAATCACGAACTTCAAATATAAATTTCTTTTTCCGGAACAGCTTCATCACTATGCCCGGCACACCGGCAGTCAAAGGAGTGGAAGTGGCAAACAACAAATCATAATCTTCTTTCAATGCTATTTGAATACCCTTCCATCCAAATTTCACAAAAGTCCATGCTCTTTTCGCTATACCATCTTTATTAGAATATGGCAGAGCTATCTGAATCACATCTATACCATCGACCATTCCCCGATGAACATTTTTCATCTTCGTTTCCGGCAAATCCAGCTTTGCTGTTTCACCACAAACCATACAAACAGAATGGCCTTTGGCAATCAGATGCTTTGCCAATTCATAAGAACGCGTTCCTCCAGCCTGAGTGGGGATAGTAAAATGTTGATGGAAATAAAGTACTTTCATTTTATATAATTTGAAGAGTTGTTGTTATCGAATTATTTTTAGTTTGAAATTCAACCTGTCTACACTCAGACATTTGTCCATAATAATCAGAACACAACTGTTTTGTATCAACAGTCTCACCATTTGATTCCAAACGAATGTTGTCCTTATTTGTATGCCATAATTGGCGCATATTCATACCTTTCGGCTTACCATCCATATAATCCTCTATCTCCCACCTACATACATTTTTCCATTTTACAATTCTTCTGTAATGTTTTATTTTTTATCTAGATAAGTAAAACAGGAAACCGCCCCTTCGAATATGTAAGCATCCTCTGTCTCTTTCAATGAGCCTACTTCTGCCTGCGACCAATTATACCAAATAAATCGGGAGCCTTTCAACATCTGATCATGTCCATCAAGCATTATTGTATTATGAGATTCAGTACCCATAAAATACCGAAGCAACTTCTCTGTTGTATTATATTTGTAACTGCCTCCATCAAATAACAAGTTTTCTCCCTGATACCAAATATCCAAATGCAAATTATCCGCATGCGCAGGCCGATCTTTATATTTTCCGCATCTGATAAAAGAAAAAGTATCTTTTTCACGAATACAATAATATCCCCCCGTCTCAAAAGAGATGCATCCCCACTGCTTTTTCACCGGCGGATACATGTGTCGGTTTGCTTTCCACTCACACAAATACCATTCCCTATCTTCATATTGGCAATCATACAAATGTTCAGAAGTAAGTAAATAATGCAAAGCATCCAGTTGAGGACGATAGTCACGATAATCGCAATCGTTCAGTTTAAAAAACAAAGCTCCATCATTTGAACCGTAATTGGGCAACCAACCGGTTGAATCATCTTGACATTGATACAAAAAATTCACAGACCGATAAGCACGTTCATACACTTCCTTACAAAATAATTCCCCATTTCTATCTGCCAGCGTAATGGCCCATGTCAAAAGCTGAACCACCACCCGATGATAGTTCATACTGAACTGCAAATAAGTGCCATCTTCTGCCACCTGATATTTTATTTCCTCTTCAAACCATCTCTTTCCATTCTTTTTCCAATCTTTAGCTTCCGAAAATTGAGGAAACAGCATACCAACCAAATACAACGCCAATGTTTCCGTTATCGCATGATTATTACGAACAGCAATCCGAGAGAAGTTTATATTTGTACGTACATGCTTCATCTGCCCATAGACAGATTGAATGATTAACTTGAAAATATCTTCTGTCAATTCGGCTGAATCTTTATAATAGTAAAGGGCAAATACCCAATTCAAAACACGCAAAGAGATTTCCTGACTACATTTATAATTCGGTCCACAATTCAATGGGTTTTTATAAATCCAGTCCTTAATTTGAGAAAACACAAAAGCCGCATGATTTTCCCCGGATTCTTGATCATAACGGATTATATCATAAAGAAAAGAAAAACGAGATTTTTCCCATACATATTTTATATCTCCTGCTTCAGCTACAATATCCTCTATTTCTGTCCAATGCACTTTAGAATCATATTTATAATTCGTATCAGGATTTGTCATCCAATCATAATCCATACCAAGATTGTACCAATGGGATGAAAAAAAGCAAAATTCACCAAATAACATGCGATTCACCTTTTCTGAAAGCAAAGTGATATCAGTGTTAGTGGATCTTACACTATCTCTATTTGAAAAGAAAAAAGGCATTGCATGACTTCTCCACTCAACCAATGACAAGTACTTCTTATTCTCCAAAGAAACCGGATACACTTTCTTCAACATCCCCCCCTTACGACGTATTTCATACTGAATACGAAACGTAAAGTACTTCATCCCCATGTTACGCAGTAACTGAAAATAAAGAAGATATCTATTCATAAAAAAAACACTGAATTATTCTATATCAATCCACTTGTTCTGTTTCAAGCTATTGATACAAGCAAACGATGCTTTGGTCGTATTTACAATGGAATCAAATGGAATCAGAGCCTCTCCCCCTTTTATTATTCTATCATTCAATAAAGCGAATTGAGCCGTATGTCCTTTATCCATACCTTTCTTTATTTTGGAAAATCCTTTACAACCATATCCTTTCAATACCCTCCAATTATCAAGAACCAATGTTTTTTCTTGCGTATAGATTTCCACCCTTTCTTTCGAATAGGATTTACTTCCATTAGCAAAATAGTTTATCACGGCATTCGAACCATCCTCATATCTTAACAGAATACTCACATTATCCGTATTCTCTTCCGGATTTTCTCCCATTGCATTCATACATACTGAAACGACTTTGCTACCTGTAAAAAACGAACATAAATCAATGAAATGACAAGCCTCACCAATGATACGTCCTCCTCCAACTTTCAAATCATGCACCCATACTTCAGGTGGGATAAATCCAGCGTTCATCGTTGCAACTATATTCTTCACTCCATCCCCCGCAAGTTGTTTCATCTTTACTGCAAAAGGTGAAAAACGCCGGTTATATCCAACAGTCAACGTTATCCCTTTCTTTTGTACTTCTTTATAAGCTTCAGTTATCTCATTTAATTCCAACTGATTTAAGCACAAAGGTTTTTCCACAAACACATGCTTTCCTGCTTGTAACGCATCCAATGCCATTGGAGCATGAAGATTATGCCTGGTTGTAATCATTACTAAATCTACCGCCTCATCCTTCAATATTTCCTTGTAATTAGAAGTAGCCTTCATCGCACCAGCCTTTCGAGCTAAAACTTTAGCTGACAGCCCTTGCGCACTTGCAATATATCGGATATGTGCTCCAGTTTTCATCAAAGCAGGAAGCATGGTTGCCGATGTGAAATTTCCAGCACCAATAATACCTATCTGTCCCTTTGTTGCAGAGAATTTAGCAGAAGTAACATCAACTACCGTATTTTGCTTTGCATCAACAGGATATCTCAAGATGGAAGCTATGGAACCATGTTTACGCATGTCTCCGTATATCTTTTCATAATCGTTCAAGTCAACTTCTTCAGTGATCAATGATTTCACATCAATATTCCCCATGGATATTGCCTGTAAAATTGTTTCAAAGTTTCTTTTTTCAGTCCAACGCACAAAAGACAACGGATAATCTATTCCTTTGTTTTCATAATCTTCATCATAACGTCCCGGACCATATGAACAAGAAACTTGAAATGACAATTCTTTTTTATAAAAATCATCTCTCCGAATATCCAACCCTATCACACCAACAAGAACGATACGTCCTCTTTTTCTTGACATCTCAGCAGCTTGATGAATCACTTCATCTGTTTTAGTCGAAGCTGTTATCAGTACAGCATCAGCTCCATGTGAAGCCGTTTCTTCAAGTACATACTTTACAGGATCAGTGCCTTTTGCAGGATTTATACCTATCACTCCCTTAGTGCGAGCCAATTCTACTTTTTCTTCATCAAAATCAATACCTATCACCTTGCATCCATTTGCTTTCAACAACTGAGCCGCTATTAATCCAATCAAACCCAATCCAACCACAACAACAGTCTCTCCCAACTGCGGATTCAGCAAACGAATACCTTGTAAACCAATAGAACCGATTACAGTAAAAGCTGCTTCTTCATTTGAAACATTATCAGGTATTTTAGCTACCAAGTTTTTAGGGACACAAACATACTCGGCATGCTGCCATTAGATGCTACACGATCACCTACTTTAAATTCAGTAACTCCACTTCCCACAGCAACCACTACACCAGAGTTGCAATATCCCAAGGGCAATGGTTGACCCAATTTATTAAAAACAGCCTCTAATGTAGGTTGTAACCCGTCTGTTTTTATCTTATCAAGTACTTGCTTTACTTTATCTGGTTGTTGACGGGCCTTGTCTATCAGATTTGCTTTTCCAAACTCGACAAGCATCCGCTCTGTACCCAAAGAAACTAATGAACATGATGTTTTAACTAAAACATAACCTGCCCTTACTTGAGGAACTGGTACTTCTTCAAGTACAGTTCTCCCTGATTTCATATCTTGAATTATTTGTTTCATCATCTATCCTATTTTACATTTGAAATTACCAGCCTCAATTTATCAAATTTATTTTCAACGGATTAAATTAAAATTCAACGAAGTAATGATAAATTTAAAGTCAATAAATTCAAATCATTTCTATTTGTTCCTACTGGCTGAAAATAAAGACTATTCGTTTTATTTTTCCCATACGGGAAACGAAAGACCCCAAACTGAAATAGATAGGGCCAAAGATCCTTTTTCTCCTTGTATATTTCTTTAAAACCTTTCTCTAAATTACCACAATAGAGATGTGCATACATATCAAAGATACCAGCCCCTCGTTTACGGTTTGTCAAGAGCTTGAACAAAGAGTTCCTTCCATCTGGTTCCACCGAAGACGAGAAAACAAACTTATCCCCACATTGACACCCATAAATACAAGAACCATCAATAGGTGCTATTTTCTCAAACTTCATCGTATCAGAATTCATCAGGTAAATAAAATTTTTGACAGAAGGCGCATCTGTGGCATATAACAGTCCTTCTTTAATAGGAAATACAACACATCCCCTATATTGTTGACTATTACCAACCACTCGTTCCACCTTCTTGAAATTATCCGTAATCTTCCAAATGGCCGATGCTTCATCTGAATCTCCAGTGAAGGCCCAAAGACATTGCCGATATGGATCGGCTACAATATTGTGTATATGATTGATTACACCTTGCTCAAAGGTATAGACAATTTCCCACTGATCCATTGAAGCCCTCTTATAAACATGAACAGGCTTTTTCTCTCTATTATTTCCTAAATAGCCACCAAACAAGATACAATCACCAAAACCTTGTATTCCATTAACCTCTGTAAATACTAATGGGCGAATACCATCACCGACAAACCATCCTGTAGACAATCGCTCTGACAATAAATCCAATTCAAACAGATAGTTTCCCTTAGAAAACAATATATGACTTTCATCTATAGCTATGGAGGTACGTATCCCAAGCCTCAATAAACGGAATAGAAATTTACATCGACTTATAACACGTTCTTTCTTATCACTAAAGATCAAAAATCTTTTTTCTACAATCCCCGCATTGTATATAATAATTTCACCCCGTTTATAACAGATCAATCTACCGCTAGGGAGAATACATAAAGGAGAAGTGAATCGAATAGTATTCATTATATCTTATTATTACATAAAATCAGATAATCAGTCCTATCCAATTTTATCTGTTAAAAGTCTTCTTATATCCTCAAAACTTTTCATCTCAGAGATCTCTTCTGGCTCGAACTCAACCCCAAACTCCGCCTCCAACTCCACGATTAAATTCAAATGGCGTAAGGAGTCCCATTTATCACAATTCTGTTGAGACAACACAGTTGTCGCACTCTCCAATCCTAATACGTTTTTTAATACGCACAATATCTCTTCTTCCATAATATCAATATGTTATTTTATAATAGGATGGAATTTTTATTTCTAGTCCTATTTCCAAATGGTAATATTTACCTCCATCCTTATCTTGATTATCCCCAATAAAGCCAACTTGCTCATAAAAACCTGAGACCTGCATATTCTTGGCTGTCGGTAGATAGGAGGCTTTTATAAGCTTAGCGTTCTTATCTCTTCTCAGCCTATTAAGGACCTCTGACAAGAAAGCCTTCTCTATCCCCTTCCCTAAAATCCGACAACTGAGCAAGAATGTATCAATCTCATATCCCCTATCAATAGGTCTCAGCATAATAGCTCCGGTAATCCCATTATCCCCAAAGCGATCCTTGACAGAAAGGCAATAAATCAACCAATCCTCAGTGGAAAATCCCATAAGATCCGATTCCGAATACCGACGGGTCGTTAAATTGAACTGATTCGTCTTCTGGGTCATCTGAGCAATACGGGACACATTAAAAGAGTTCATAGGCTCGATCCTCATCTCTATCTCCAAACTCTGTAGATACTGATCGAAATCCATAAATTTCTTTTGCTCTCGCATACGACTCGCATTAGCCTTGTATTGTTCCGTCTTCCGCTTGTCCTCCTCCGTCACTGAATAGACCCGGAAATAACGATTTGACAAGGAGATCAAGAAATCAGGTAACATATAAGGTTGTTTTGGAAACTCAGGAACCTCCACCATCGGAAGCATCTGACGAACCAACTCACGCTCTGTCGGGTTATCATCCACAAAAACAAGGCTATCCAAACCAATGTTTAACTCCTCAGACAGTTCCCTTATATTATCCGCCTTATTTTGCCAATTGATACGCCAAGCAGAGAAATGCTCCCGCCTCAACAAAACGAAAGGATGCCTTTCCCATACCTCCATAACGTCTTGCTCATTATTCTTACTGCATACTGTCAATATCACCCCCCTCTTGGCCAACTCTAACAAACCCTCCTGAAAATACAAGAACGCCTTACCCGGGTAATCCCCCCAATCTTGATCCTATCCACGCCGTCTTCCCCGAGGACTCCTCCCCACAACGTATTATCCAGATCTAAGACCAGACACTTCTTTCGAAAGAGGCTTATCTCCCTCAATCGTTCCTCAAACCAACATGAAAAATCAGATGCCAGTTTAGGGTTTACCCCCATTTGAGAGATGAAATAAAAACGCCAATCCAGTAATTGACCGGAAGGATAACGACAAGTAAAATCCGAGAAATCCACATACCGGATATTACTCCTCTCCGAGGCGAGCGAACGAAGATACCCGTTATAGGTCTCTACACTTTCCCGCACACTCCATTCCGAACCGCCCCATTCGAACGGGCAAAGATCTTCCAAAGAGAAAAGCAAAACGCTTTTATGTGCCGGTATCCTATCTATTACCCACCTCAGCTTATCAATGTAAGACAACACCTCCTCCGACACACAAGTTCTGTCAAATCCAAAAGGCAACTGATAAAACCATATATAACAATCCGCCTCCTGATCCAAAGAAGAGATATCCCCATAACCTGAATAACAGACATCCATACTCCTGAATAAAGGCTCAAGCGTATTGTTCCGAAAAATATAATACGACATCTCAATATTCTATTAACTGCGAGATTCTTAGATTTTCCAAGGACAGATAGGCTGTTCCCCATGCCAAGCCCGCCCCAAAACCGGCCATAAGCACATGCTTCCGTCTCGGGTAACTACCGTCATACATGGTATAAGCCATGTTCAAAGGGATGGAGGCGGCACTGGTATTACCGAAATATTCTAAACTATAAGGAACCCTCTCCAATGGGAATTTTAATTTCTTAGCGAAAAAATCCGTCATAAAACGATTGGCTTGGTGAAAATGGATCAAGTCCACATCCTCTATCTCCATATCTAATAACTTCAATATCTCCTTGATGCCTGAAGGAACAACACTCAATCCAAAATTAAAAACGTCCATCCCGCGCATGTGCAACTGTTCTCCACCAAGGGCATTCCCCTCCTCATCCGTCTTACGCTCAAAACCTTCCCTACAACTTGGATTCCGATAGCTCCATACGGAACACGAAGCATATCAGACCCACTACCGTCAGAATAAAGAACGAAACAGGAGGAGCCATACTTCTCTCCTTTCTCTATTAACGTGGCAGTGCCGGCATCACCAAACAACGGTGTTGTTACCTTGTCATGATCTGATACGGTCTTAGACATGGTCTCTCCCACCAGTAAAAGTACGCGTCCTATCCCCTCTTGCGAAGCCAAGGAATATGCAATGGATAATCCATACACATATCCGGAACAAGCCATATTGATATCAAACGCCATCACCGTTTTCGGCAAGCCCAGACGATCCTGTAAGGAAGGAGCGGTGGACGGCTGACGGTAATCCGGAGTCTGGGAGATAAAGATTAGAGCACCGATAGAGTCTCGTTCAATACCATAATCTGAAAACAACCGTTCCGCAGCCTTATAACACAAGTCAGAGGAACAGACATCCTTCTCTGCCACTCTCCTCTCACGAATACCGATGGAATGAATAATCTTATCCAAATCCTCCTTAGGAATCAAATAATCCAATTCTGAATTCTGTACAACCTTTCGGGGGACACAAGCAGAGAGCGAATGAATCCCTACATTCTTATAACTAATTATCGCCATGGCATTAAGCTAAAGTACTACCACCATCCATCCGAATCGAACTACCCGTTATCCATCGGCTTGCATCACTCAACAAATAAATGGCGGCATATGCGATGTCTTCCGGACGACCGTATCCTAATGGATATCTTGCTTCATCTTCCTCTAATTCTTTTTTACTCAATGTTGTTATATTATCCACCAATTCGGTCCTAACCATCATCGGCATAATAGTATTTGCTCTTATTTTTTTACAAACTAATTCATTCGCCACTGCCTTTGTAAAAGAATTTAATGCGGATTTTGATGCCGCATATAATCCTAAACCTATAGTGACCTCTTCCACTCCCATAGAACTCATATAAACAAGTGAAGATCCTTCCCGTATTTTTTCTTTTTAG